>MPLX02001289.1_pt1 | contig 42193 bp, 37 predicted proteins | sample 1617341 | NCBI WGS metagenome assembly MPLX02 (sample SAMN05944804, study PRJNA350692) | marine metagenome | biome: marine; feature: ODZ; material: water; isolation source: 120 m water sample filtered on 0.2 um supor filter | place: Pacific Ocean | collected 2012-04-08 | depth 120m m | reverse complement strand
TCCGTGCTGATTTTTATCGGCACGAACCTGCTGCCCGGCGATGTCGCCCAGATTATCTTGGGGCAGATGGCGACGCCGGAGAGTACCGCGGCCTTAAGGGCTAAATTAGGTCTCGATAAGCCTCCTATCCAGCAATACTTGGTTTGGCTACAGAACGTTGCGATGGGAGATCTGGGTATCTCCAAAGCGGGACTTGGGGCAGGACTCGGAACCCCCATCGTCGAGATGCTGGGACCACGGGTTTTCAACACGGCTCGCCTCACTTTGCTGGTGGCCGTGGTCGCTGTTCCGGTCTCTCTTTTCCTTGGCCTTATTGCCGCGATGCATCCCGGCACCAGGCTGGATCGCTCGATTACCTTTGCCACGCTTAATCTGATCTCGGTGCCAGACTTTCTGGTTGCCACGGCATTGGTATTGGTTTTTGCTGTGGGCCTGGGTTGGCTGCCGTCCATCGTTTACCTAAGGGGGGATGAAACCGGCTGGGTGTTGATCAAAACCCTGGCGATGCCTATGTTGACCCTGGTGATTCTGGTTTCCTCCCAGATCATCCGAATGACACGGGCGACCGTGCTTAATGTCATGAGTTCGCCGTATATCGAGATGGCGATTCTGAAGGGGGTCCCACGGAAAAGAATTATTCTGCGCCATGCCCTGTTTAATGCGGTGGGCCCGATCGTTAATGTGATTGCGTTGAACCTCGCCTGGCTCGTCGGCGGCGTTGTTGTGGTTGAGCAGATATTTTCGTACCCCGGTCTTGCCAAACTCATGATTGAAGCGGTCCTCATGCGGGACATGCCATTGGTTCAGGCCTGTGCCATGATTTTTTGTACTACGTATATCGTGTTGATCTTCATTGCCGACATGGCGACGATTCTCTCTAACCCCAGATTGCGCCATCCAAAGTAAGGAAACGCCTGAGCATGTCTGAATCACAACAGGAAACCAGCCCCTCGACACAGTTCGAAGAACTGCCGGACGCGCCGCCCAAACGCAAGGTCAAACTCAGCTGGCCTGGAAAGATTGGCATCGCGGTGGTGATTTTCTGGGCCATCATTGTGGCGATTGGCCCGACGATCGCCCCGTATCACGAGGCGGATATCCTCGACGAAGAACTCTTTATTGTGCCGGGCAGTGATGAGATGTACCCCGACACGGACTTTCAACCGCCCAGCAAGATTGTTTATCTAGGCAGTGATTATCTCGGACGTGACACCTTGTCGCGAATTCTGTTTGGCGCACGAACGACCATCGGTATCTCATTTATCGCGACGCTTCTGGCCTATCTGCTTGGCGTGACGTTGGGTATCGCATCGGCCGTCGGCAGCAGGTTTCTCGATATGTCGTTAAGCCGTGTTAATGATGCGCTGCTCTCGATTCCATCCATTATGTTTGCACTTGTCATGATCGCCGCGCTGGGCAGTACCATACCCCTGCTGATTTTATTGACCGGAATTATTTATGCGACCAGCGTGTTTCGCATTGCCCGTTCGCTCGGCCAGGAGGTCATGGTCAGTGATTTTGTCGAGGCGGCCAAGGTTCGCGGTGAAGGACTATGGTGGGTTATTACCCGGGAGATTCTGCCCAATATCGCCATGCCGCTGGCAACCGACTTCGGGCTGCGTTTTGTGTGGGTGATCCTGTTTGTCTCTTCTTTAAGTTTTCTCGGCCTCGGCGTGCAGCCGCCAATGTCTGACTGGGGGAGCATGGTTAAGGAGAATCTTCCGGGGCTTGTGTATGGCTCGGTCGCGCCATTGATGCCGGCGCTGGCAATTGCCACGCTAACGATTTCTGTCAATATGATCGTGGACGATATCTCAGCCCACTCAGGCGGTAAATTGGCCAAGAGAATGATTTCATGAGCGCGCTGCTTGAGGTCGATGACCTTCGTATCAGCGCCCGCAACGACGACGATGAACTGACGCCCATCGTCAAAGGAGTCAGCTTTACTGTCGCGCGCGGCGAGGTAGTCGCGCTGATCGGCGAATCGGGTTCTGGCAAAACCACGATTGCGCTCTCGTCGCTCGGCTACACCAAGCCCGGGCTTGAGTTTACGGGAGGCGAGGTGCGCCTAGAGGGCGAGGACGTCATTACTATGGAGTCCGACCAGTTGCGTGGTTTGCGGGGCCAGCGGGTTGCCTATCTCGCGCAAAGTGCAGCAGCAACCTTTAATCCAGCGCTGACTATCGGAGAGCAGGTCACTGAAACATGTGTTTTGCACGGCATCCTGACCCAGGAACAAGCGGATCAGCGTGCCGAAACACTATATCGGGCGTTGGAATTGCCGGACCCAGACAGACTCGGCAAACGTTACCCCCATCAGGTATCCGGCGGACAGCTACAGCGGCTGATGGCAGCCACCGCCTTATGTGGAAAGCCCGATCTTCTGGTGCTCGACGAACCTACTACCGCGCTTGATGTCACCACCCAGATTGAGGTGCTCAAGGCTTTCAAGTCAGTGATCAAGCAGGAAGGTGCGGCCGCGATCTATGTGACCCATGATCTCTCCGTCGTGGCGCAGATCGCGGATCACATCGTGGTGCTGTATGCGGGTGAAATCCAGGAGCATGGCACGGCTGAGCAGGTGGTGAGTAAGCCAAGCCATGACTACACCCGCCGGCTGATGCATGCAGTTCGGCCGCCACCCGCCGCAGGCCAGGGCGATGAAACCAGCGGTGAACATCGGCGCGAAGCGCCGGCGCTTGAGGTGAAAGATATCCTCGCGGGTTACGGTAGGACCCAGGGAGGCGTTCCTTCAATAACCGTCTTGCGCGACGTCAACGTTGCTATTGAACGGGGACACAGTGTCGGCATCATCGGTGAATCAGGCTGCGGCAAATCAACCTTAGCCCGGGTGATGGCGGGTCTTTTGCCCGCAGCCCAGGGGCAGGTGCTGCTCGATGGTGAGGAACTCAAGCCCGCGCTGCAGCAACGCAAGCGGGACGAACTTCAGAAAATACAGTTCGTTTTCCAGATGGCCGATACCGCGCTTAATCCGCGCCAGCGCATAGACCATATTCTCGGCCGTCCGCTGGAGTTCTATCTCGGCCTTAAAGGCGAAGAAAAACGCCGACGTATTGGCGAACTACTGCAGATGGTGGAGTTGCCTCAGGAGTTTGCCGGGCGGTATCCGGAAGAGCTTTCCGGCGGTCAGAAACAGCGCATCAATTTGGCCCGTGCACTGGCGGCATCACCGGAGGTACTGTTGTGCGACGAAGTGATCTCGGCGCTCGATTCCATTGTCGGCGCCAACGTTATTGAACTATTGAAACGGCTGCGCAAGCAGACCGGCGTTTCTTTTGTATTCATCAGCCACGATTTGTCTACCGTGGCTTCGTTTGCCGATGAGATTGTGGTGCTCTACGCTGGTCGGGTTGTCGAGAGAGGCACCACCGATGCAGTACTCTCTCCGCCGTATCATCCCTACACACGGCTTCTGATCAGTTCTGTTCCCGAACTTCGGGTGGGCTGGCTTGAAGAAACCATGGAAACCCAGGAAGCCCAGGCCGGTATCGACCGTGTCGTGACGCTGACGGATAAGGGCTGTCCGTTCTTCGATCGATGTCCCTTGGCGATTGAAGGCACCTGCGACGAAGAGACCCCGCCGGTCCGGGCATTAACTGGTAGCCACGCCATTGAATGCCACCGCAGTGAGGCCGAGTTCGCGCATTAAGCCTTTACGGTATAGCCGCCTAGCATGGTGGAAAGTGAATACGATCGATACGATGCGGTCGGTCTCGCCGGACTGATCGCAACGCGTGATGTCCCGCCTGGCGAACTCATTGAGATTGCAATCAGTTTGTCCGATTATCTGGCGTGCCATGGTCTGCCGGATTTGGCTGATGGCAACGCTGACACCATCAGGTGCGAGCAAGACGCTGAGATGGGCAGACCCAGCGCAATAGTCACGAGATGATTCTGGAGGGAAAGATGCCCACTGACCTGTGGCTCGCGTGGCGACCAAGGTGATGAGTGGACGGTTCTTTGCCTGATGTGCCGCGCGACACAAGTTTGTATTTTTCAACCGCTATGACAGAATCGTGCGATGACTCAGTATCAAGTCACCTCTCTTGCACAAGGATTGCCGGCAACAGTGCCTTTTGTCGGGCCCGAGGCGCAAGAGCGTGCATTCAATAAACGCTTCGATGCGCGTATCGGCGCTAACGAGAACGTCTTTGGACCCTCGCCACAGGTAGCCAAGGCCATCAGCGATTTCGCTTTGCAGGCCTGGAAATACGGAGACCCCGAATTTTTTGATCTTCGACACGCAATTGCTGAGCATCATGATGTTGCACCCGAACACATTATGGTCGGCGAAGGGATCGATGGTCTTTTTGGTTATCTCGTGCGATTGTTTGTGGGTCTGGGCGACAAGGTCGTGACCTCTGCCGGGGCCTATCCCACCTTTAATTTTCATGTGGCCGGTTACGGAGGAGAACTGGTGGCGGTTCCCTATCGCGACGACCATGAAGACCCTGAAGCCCTGATCGACGCAGCAAACGTGCACCAGCCCAAGCTGGTTTATATCGCCAACCCGGATAACCCCATGGGTACCTGGTGGGACGCGGGCACTATCGAAGCGATGATTGAGCGGGTGCCCGACAAATCATTACTGGTACTTGATGAGGCTTATGGCGAATTTGCCCCAACCGGTGTGCTGCCCGGGATCGATCCCTCGGATACGCGCGTGTTGCGGTTTCGTACTTTTTCTAAAGCCTATGGGCTTGCGGGTATTCGTGTCGGCTACGCAATAGGCGAGCCCACGTTGATTAACGAGTTTAACAAGATACGCAATCACTTTGGTGTGGGTTGCGTGGCGCAGGTGGCCTGTCTTGCAGCACTGGCAGATCAAAAGTACCTCGATGAGGTGATCACCAGAGTTGCCGATGCGCGCGAACGGCTCTATCAGATCGCATCAGCTAATGGCCTCAGCGCGTTGCCATCGGCGACCAATTTCGTGGCCATTGACTGCGGTCACGATGGGGATTTTGCCGTGGGTGTGCTCAAGCGTCTTATTGAGCAGGGTATTTTTGTGCGAATGCCGGGCATCGCACCGCTTAATCGCTGTATCCGGGTCTCCGTTGGACAGCCACAAGATCTTGACCTTTTTGCTGAGGCCTTACCCAAAGCCCTCACAGCTGCACCTGTCTGACATCACTACACAAAGAGCGCGCAGTTTTTCATCAGGAGATAAATCATGTCGATTACATTGGATCAAGCCAGAACCGTGATTGAGGGCGCGCTGACTAAGGCGCGCAGTCTCGACTTAAAGCCCGTCAGCGTGATGGTGTTGGATAATCGCGGGTCAATTGTTGCGGCAGCCTCTGAGGATGGGGTCAGTGCGATGCGGGCCAAGATCGCCCATGGCAAAGCCAATGCCGCAATTCAGCTGGGCATGGGCACACGCGCGCTGATGAACCGGGCAGAACAACAGGCTTACTTTATCCAGGCCATGAACGGTCTTGCCGGGGGCGATATGGTGCCGGTGCCCGGTGGCGTGCTTTTGCGCAATCTGTCGGGGGATCTGTTGGGTGCTGTCGGAATCTCGGGAGACACGTCAGATAACGATGAGGCGGCGGCTTTGGGTGGGATCGAAGCGGCTGATCTTATCGCTGAGACAGGCTGATCAAGTGTGGCACTGCCGCGTGGTGATCTCCTGACTGGGAGACCGGGGGAGTTGCGGTGTGATGATGATATCAGGCGGTCAGGGATCGGTTGAGCACCTTGATATGTTCTACCCCCAGACCACAACAACATCCCAGCATATTGATACCTTGTGCACGCCACTGCTCTGATGCCGTGCAGTAAGCCTCGGGCGAGATAACACCATCAAAAACCCATTCGTGCTTGCTGCGTTTTTTGCTTTTGCCCCCCTGGCTATGGGCATAAACCCCGACCCATCCGGACCAGTCGTTCTTTAAAGCGCGTAAGCCGTCATCGACCAGATCGACTTTCGTGTGCATGATGCTGATCAGGGGTATCTCATAGGCTTTAAGGGCATCCAGCGCCTGAGAGAGGGGTTCTCCGTTTCTCAGACAAACGGTTCCCTGATCATCGATCATGCAGGTGACGCCTACCCAGACGGGTAGGCCCGTGACCAGTGCCGCCTCCAGCGTGATACACATCCGGTCTATATCGATCATCATCTCAAGCATAAGCAGGTCAGCCCCGGCCTCTTTCATTATCTGCGCCTGGCTGGCAGCACTGCGATTGAGGGCGCTGAGTGTGGGTTTGTCTCCCGTCCAACTCCAATAGGAGATACCCCCGGCAACCACGATATCCGGATTGGCAGAGTGATCGCGTGCTTCAATGGCCAGTTCGACGCCCCGGCGGTTCAGGGCTTCGAAGTGTTCTATCATGCCGGCGTCGCGCAAGGCGTGTTCGCAGGTCGCGAAAGTATTGCTGATAATGATTTGAGCTCCAGCACCGATATAGTCACGGTGCACTTCACGCACAATATCGGGGTGGCTCAGTGCGCCCCCGCCGTTCCAGGCATTTTCGAGCTGAGGCACCCCGCGACGCTCAATCTCGGTACCGGTCGCGCCATCATTAAGAATCAACTCTCCGGCCTCAATGCGTTTCGCCAGTTTCTGGTAACGGTGGGTCATGGGTGCTTCCTTAAAAGCGCCAATAGTCGCTGCGGTCTAGGGCAGGCCTTTGGGTTTGTGTTGTGACTCTGCGTACATAGTCCGGGTAATGGCCTCAAGTGAGCGTTGTTGGTGTTCAATGTTCTTTAAAGGATCTTCAGATGCCGGGCCGCGCTCAAGATCAAAATGACCGAAATGATCCTCGCCCCGAACCAGTATCGCAGTATCGCGCGGGCCTTCCTTGACGGCACGGGTGGGCAGGTAATCCATGAGCAGGCCTATTCTTCGATCGCCGGACTGGTTCAGGCCCGAGCAATGAATAATGCCGTGGTTAATTACGGTCGCCTCTCCTGGCGCAAGTTCAATGTCGATAGCTCCGGATTTATCAAATTGCTCATCAATAAATTGGGCACGCGACAGAATACTTCTGGGATCATTGCCTTCGCGGTGCGAGAGCAACGCTCCCTTGTGTGAACCCGGGATCACCCGAAGACAGCCGCTTTCCCGGTTAGCCGGGCTCAACGCGAGCCAGCAGATCGACAGAAAGGGCTTGAGCTTGATGTAGGCCGTATCCTGATGCCATGCCGCGTGCTGGCCGGTGTTGACCTCTTTGGTTCGAAAGGTGGAGTTCCAGTGCAGCAGATCCGGCCCCAGAAGGTCTTCCATGACATCCAGCAGTCGGGCGTCTTTGGAAAGACGATCTACTGCCGGAAGAATCAGGTTTGCCTTGAAATCGAGTTGCCCTTTGAGTTGGGGATAACGTGCCTCAAAGTCTTCAAGTTGGTCACGCAGTGTCCTGGTCTCAGAGTCACTCAGGATACGAAATGCCGGCAAAAAACCCTGCTGGTCAAAATGCGTAATCTGGGCCTGGCTGAGAAACTTGGTTGGCATCTGCCCACTCCCGCGACGGGGTCGGTCGAATCGGTCCGAGAAGGTCCGGTAGTTAAGCCCAAAAGTGTAAAGGATTCGTGCTATCGGACGCTATCAGGTGTCCCGAATTAATGAATAAATCTTCAAAATAAAACACTGGTGCACCAATCAAAGCAACGGTATGATTTCGCCGCCCAAAATCGACCCGGAAAATCTCACGCCATGTCTATGCCCTATCTGACACCGTCAATCCGTTTGCGCAAGACGCCGTTTTCCAATCGTGTCGATCGGGCTGGCGCAAAAGCCTACACGGTGTACAACCATATGCTGCTGGCATCGTATTACGAGACGCCCGAAGAAGACTACCGGCACCTGAAATCGGCTGTGCAGGTCTGGGATGTTGCGGTTGAGAGGCAGGTCGAAGTCAAGGGGCCGGATGCGTTACGACTGGTGCAGATGACCACGCCGCGGGATATGTCTCGAATGCAGGATGACCAGTGCTGCTACATACCTATGGTGGATGTCGCAGGAAAAATGATGAACGATCCTGTGGCTGTACGGCTGAGCCAGGATCGCTACTGGCTGTCGTTGGCTGATTCAGACATGTTGCTTTACTGCAAGGGTCTGGCGGCAGGCGCTGGCCTTGATGTCGAGGTCTTTGAGCCGGATGTTTCGCCCTTAGCGATTCAAGGGCCTAAAGCGGATGAGTTGGTCTCGCGGGTGTTTGGAGAGGACATAGTCAGTACCCGTTTCTTTCGACACAAGACGATCAACTTTCAGGGGCAGGATATGATCATTGCCCGGTCGGGTTGGTCTCACCAGGGCGGATTCGAGCTATACCTGGATGGCAGCCAGTATGGTGAGGCCGTCTGGGATGCATTATTTGAAGCTGGTAGGGATCTTGATGTCCGGGCGGGGTGCCCCAACCTGATCGAACGGATCGAGGCCGGTTTGCTTTCTTTTGGCAGCGATATCACGATGGATCACACGCCCTTTGAGGCGGGCCTGGGTAAGTACTGCAACCTGGATCGCGCCGTCGGATTTTTGGGGCACGCGGCTTTGTCCGCGCTCACGGAGCCATCGAAACAGATCCGCGCCCTTGAAGTCGATGGATCTGCCGTGCCTGCGATAAATCACCCCTGGCCACTGCACAACGCGTCGGGTGATCCTGCGGGATATATCTCGTCTTCAACCTGGTCGCCTGACTTTAATACCAATGTCACGATTGCGATGGTTAACCGGGAACAGTGGGATGCCGGAACCGTGTTAACGGCAAAGGTGCCTGGAGGCGATCGGACTGCCACGGTCCGAGAAAAATTCTGGATTTAGACAAACAACCCGGATTTTCAGGCCTACAGTAAGGCAGCCTCACGAGGAGTTCCCAGAACCGTTGCGTTGTTGGGCAATAGAAGATTGTGGCATCGAATCGGCGAATTCCCAGCATCGCATTTTGTCCGTATATCCCTTAGATTCTGTGTTTCCATCGAATTAATGCTGGGTTGAGTATGGGATTGAATCAGGAGCTATCTGGATTGCTGGTGGTATCTATGGAGCAGGCGGTGGCTGCGCCGTACTGTGGGTTGATGTTGGCAGATGCCGGGGCCCGGGTAATCAAGGTTGAGCGCAAAGAGGGAGATTTTGCGCGGGGGTACGACCGCGGGGCACAGGGCAAAAGCGTTTTTTTCTCCTGGCTCAACAGGGGCAAGGAGTCAATCTGCATAGACCTGAATCAGGAGGATGACGAAGCGTTGTTGCGGACTATGCTCAGACGCGCGGATGTGTTTTTGCACAACCTCGCGCCGGGGGCCCTTACGCGCCGCGGCTTTGGTGGTGAGGCACTACGTGAACATAATCCCGGTTTGATCACCTGTGAGATCAATGGTTATGGATCCACTGGGCCCGGTGCCGGGAAAAAGGCTTACGACTTTCTCGTGCAGGCCGAGAGTGGCATTTGTGCGATCAACGGTACCCAGGAGCACCCGGCCCGCGTGGGGATTTCAATCTGCGACATTGCTTCTGGCCAGACGGCCTTTTCTTCGATCCTGCGCGGCCTGATCCAGCGCGGTCGGACTGGAAGCGGAGTTGACCTTTCTATCGCCATGTTTGATGTCATGGCGGACTTCATGAATTTTCCGCTGCTCGCGCACCGTTACCTGGGCGGGGCACCTGAACGCATGGGCTTAACCCATCCGCTGATTGCGCCCTATGGGGCCTACAGCGTAAAAGATGGCCACCAGGTTCTGATTGCCATACAGAGCGATCGGGAATGGTGTAATTTCTGTAACGCCATATTGGGCCAATCGGAACTTGGCACGGATGCGCGCTTTGTAAATAACACTGAGCGGGTCCGTCATCGTGACGCAATGGATGAAATCATCAATACTGTCTTTGGTCGTCATGATGCTGATGAGATGATTCAGCTGCTGGACGAAGCGCAGATCGCCAATGGCCGTCTGAGCAGTGTGGCCGATCTATCGGAGCACGCGCTGATTCGTAATCTGGTTGCCGATTTTGGTGGCACTGAGGTTAATATGGCGGATCTGCCGGTAGCAACAGACGCCCAGCGCCCAGCGGTTGTTCCCATGCTTGATCAGCATGGTGTATCGATCCGTTCAGAATTCGCTGCTTAGATGGCAGGCCCGATCGATACAGCACGGCACAGCCCAACGCTTTGATTTCTCACACCTTGAATATCAGGATTTACCGCCGATGAGTATCAAGCCTCCGACCTATACGTTGGATCATCCGGAAATCCGGGAAAGCGTGTCCCGGCTGTGTGAGGAATTTCCAGGTGGGTACTGGCGTAAGTGTGATCGCGAGCAAGTCTACCCCGGCGAGTTTGTCCAAGCTTTGACCGAGGCAGGATTTTTGAGTGCGCTGATTCCAGAAGAGTTTGAAGGCTCTGGTCTGCCGTTATCGGCCGGCGCGGCGATTCTCGAAGAGATTCACCGCTCCGGCAGTAATGCCGGAGCCTGTCATGCGCAGATGTATACCATGGGTACGCTGTTGCGCCATGGATCGCAGGAACAGAAACAACAATACCTGCCGGCCATCGCCCGAGGCGAACTGCGATTACAGGCCTTTGGTGTCACCGAGCCAACCAGCGGCACTGACACCACCGCATTGCGCACGACAGCACACCGTAAAGGCGATGATTACATAGTGAACGGCCAGAAGATCTGGACCTCCCGCGCCCAGTATTCAGACCTGATGATCCTGTTGTGTCGTACTACGCCGCGTGAGCAAGTTGAGAAAAAAACCGACGGTCTTTCGGTGCTGTTGGTAGATATGCGTGAGGCCCGGGATAAAACGCTGACTATCCGTCCGATCCGCACCATGATGAATCACGCGACCACCGAGATTTTCTTTGATGATATGCATGTGCCGGTCGAAAACCTGATAGGAGAAGAAGGCAGAGGGTTTCGTTATATCTTGTCGGGTATGAATGCCGAGCGCATTCTGATTGCCTCAGAGTGCATCGGTGATGCCAAGTGGTTTATTGAAAAAGCCACAGCCTATGCTTCACAGCGCTGGGTATTCGGCAAGCCGATTGGTAAGAACCAAGGCGTGCAGTTCCCCATCGCCCGGGCCTATGCGCAGATGCGGGCGGCAGAGCTGGTACTGCGAGAGGCGATCCGCCTTTACGATGCGGGCGAGAATCCGGGTGAAGAGGCCAATCTTGCCAAAATGCTGGCCGCGGATGCTTCCTGGGCTGCTGCAGAGATGTGCGTGCAGACCCATGGTGGTTTTGGTTTTGCCGAGGAATACGATGTAGAGCGTAAATTCCGTGAGGCCCGGCTGTATCAGGTTGCCCCGATCTCAACCAATCTGATCCTCAGCTACCTGGGCGAACACGTGCTGGGTTTGCCGCGTTCTTACTGATTGATTCGCAGGAAAACATTATGACTGTTCGTGACCAGAGGGTGGTTCGCCCTCGAAGAAGTTTCATTTTTGCACCGGGTCTTAGGCCTGAGTTGTATCCCAAGGCGCTTGCCAGTGGCGCAGACATCGTTTGTGTCGAGCTGGAAGACGGGATCGCGCCGCACGACAAGGATGAAGCGCGCGACAAGACCATGGCCCTTTTTGCAAAGGCCCAGGCAGATGATGGCGTGGAGCGCATCGTGCGCATCAACTGCCTGCGATCGGCCGTGGGTCTGGATGATGTTCAGGCGATTCTCGCGACGGACACGCCACCGCCTGCATTGATGCTTCCCAAAGTGGTATCCCCGGATGAGGTGGTCTGGCTGGATGATCTTCTGACGGAGAGAGGCCATAACACCCGATTGCACATCATCATCGAAATGAATGCGGGACTCGAGGCGGTCTTTGATATCGCCCGGGCCAGCGATCGGATCGATGCCCTGTTCTTTGGTGGGGTGGATATGTCGGCGGATCTTCGATGCAGGAATGCCTGGGAGCCCTTGCTTTATGCACGCTCGCGCGTGGTGCATGCGGCAGCCAGTGTGGGGGTAGATGCGGTGGATGTCCCGTATCTGGATCTAAAGGATCTTCAGGGCATGAAAGCCCAGGCGCAACTGGCCAAAGATCTGGGCTTCAGCGGTAAGGGTGCGGTACATCCCAAGCAGATCGCGGACCTGAACGCCGTATTTACCCCGTCGGCTGAAGAAGTGGCCAAAGCGCAGAAAGTTCTCACAGCCTTTGAGGAGGCCAATACCGGGCTTGTGGTGGTGGATGGCAAGCTGATTGAAAAACCCGTGGTGCGCGAAATGCAGCGGATTGTCTCGGTCGCCAAACGCGCCGGTCTCTGACTGGTGCGCCGGGACCGATTTATCCCAGAGCTGTTTTCAGCGCATTCGCCCCGTCTTGTAGCGCCTCGGTGGCTTTTTCCAGCATGCGGCTGTAGTGAATAAAGCTATGCAGAACACCGGGGTAGGTTTTCAGGTCAGCAGGTCGGCCGATCTTTCGCATCGCATTGTGCAAGGCTATGGAGTCATCACGCAATGGATCGCACTCGGCAGCACCAATAAATGCCTGTGGCAGGCAGTGAAGTTCACCGCTTAGCACATTGAAGCGAGAATCAGCCCGGTCTTTCTCCTCGCCAAGATAACTGTCGAGGTAGAATTTTTTTTCCTCGCGGGTAAATTCATATTCAGCGGTACCATATTTTTGCCAGGATGCTGAATCAGTTAACCCGTAGGCGCCGTAATAAAGTAGAAGGAATTTAATGGCACCTGCCTTTTGCTGATGGCAAAGCTGTGTAACGGCTACCGCCATGTTGGCGCCGGCAGAATCGCCTCCCAAGGCCAGCCGTTCGATATCAAGCCCCTGATCTGCACCATCAGTTTCCAGCCAGTGAATGACAGCCAGAGTCTCGTTGATGGCGACAGGAAACTTATGCTCTGGGGAAAGTGCATAATCTATGCCAACGACGCTGGTGCCGGCAAAGTCCGCAAGTAGCCGCATAACGCGATCGTGGGTATCGAGATTTCCCACGACCCAGCCGCCGCCGTGCAGGTAGACCAGCGTAGGGCGGTTGCCTTCACTGCAGGGGTGGTAGATCCGAATTCGAATATCCCGGACCGGGCCCGCGACCGTGAACTCTTTGATGTGGTTCATGGAGGGTTTGATCTCGTTCCACCATGCGCGTTCCTGGTTGTAGTATTTTCGAATGGTCGCAAGAGGTACGTTCTGAAGGTCGTCCTGGGCGGGAGCCAGGGTACGGCGTTTTTCCATCACCGCGATCATTTGCGGATCAAGTTCTGTTCTTCCCATAGCGGTTTAAGCTGACAGTAGTGAGCTTAGTGAAGACGAGGGTGCGTTATAGCGACTTGGCATCACAGGCGCACCCTCGACATGGAAGGATCGTATAGCGGTTTCAGGTGAATCATGCAGGGAACCTTAACTCCGGCTATGTCAAGGCTGTAGGTGCCGCTCTTGAGATAGTCCTGATCGACACCATCGGGGTTGCGCACGTAGCCAAAACCGATCGGACAGCCAACGGTGTGACCATAGCCTGCACTGGTCAACCAGCCGACCCGTTGATCATCACGATACAGCGTCTCGCGTCCAATCAGATTAATGCCGATATCTTCTACCGTAAAGCAGGCCAGCTGTTTTTTCAGGCCCTCACTTTGCTGTTGCATGAGTGCGGCTTTGCCCAGAAAGTCAATATCACTTTCCAGTTTCACAGCCCAGCCAAGGCCGGCTTCCAGCGGTGTATGATCAGCAGAGAGATCAGACCCCCAGGCGCGATAGCCTTTTTCCAGCCTCAGACTTTCGATCGCGCGATACCCCGCATTGTGGATGCCCATGTCAGCCCCGGCAGACATCAACGACTGGTATACCCCAAGCGCATCAGAGACGGGAATATGCAGCTCAAAGCCCAGTTCACCCACATAAGTCAGGCGCACCGCGGTTACCGTAGTCTCGCCGATGAGTAGGGGTCGGGTCATGGCAAAGGGTAGGGCATCGTTATCAACAGGCTCTGTGGTCACCCGGGCCAGCAGGTCGCGGGATCTGGGCCCCATAATGGATAAGACCGCAAAGTGATCGGTCTGATCACTAATCTGCACATCGAGAGTTTTGCAAAGGTTGCGTTGGATCCAGTGAAAATCGTGGGTGACAGACCCGGTTCCCGTCACCAGATAGAAAACCTCCTCTGAAACTCTGGCGACGGTCAGGTCGCATTCGATTCCCCCGCGTGTGTTGAGCAATTGCGTATAGATCACTGAGCCCACGGGGCGATCAATGCGGTTGGCGCAGACCCACTCGAGTGCCTGAACGCTATCGGCGCCCTTAACCATGAATTTGCCGAAAGAGGTCTGGTCAAATATAGCCACGCCCTCGCGCGCGGCTTTATGCTCAGCACCTGAGTAGGAAAGCCAGTTTTGTGCATTGAAAGAATACTCATCTCTCGCTTTGACCCCTTTGGGTGCAAACCAGTTGGGGCGCTCCCAGCCCAGCTTCTCACCAAAGCACGCCCCCCTTTCTCTTAGTTCGTCGTACAGCGGAGAGCGCCTGAAAGGCCGGCCTGATTCATGCTCTTCAAATGGCCAGGCAATGGTGTAGTGCTTGCCGTACATCTCATGAGTCCGGCTGCGCACCCAGTCCAGATTTTGATGAGGTTTACCGAAGCGGCGGATATCAACCGGCCACAGGTCATAAGGCGGTTCGCCGCCGATAATCCACTGGGCCAGCGCCTGCCCGGCACCACCCCCCGCGGCGATCCCAAAGGCGTTAAACCCTGCCGCCACGTAAAAGCCGGCAAGTTCCGGCGCTTCTCCCAGAATGAAGTTACCGTCTGGGGTAAAACTTTCGGGCCCGTTAAGCAGTTCCTTAACGCCGGCATGCTGCAGTGCGGGTACCCGTGGCAACGCCAATGCCATCAGTTGCTCAAAGTGGTCCCAGTTTGAATCGAGCAATGTGAAGGCAAACTCTTCGGGAAAGCCCTGTTGTGCCCAACCTACGGGGTTTGCTTCGTACCCGCCCATGACCAGTCCGCCAACTTCTTCCTTGTAGTAGGTGAGGCGGTCCGGGTCGCGCAGTGTCGGCAAATCAGATGTAACCCCGTCGATGGCCTCAGTGATCAGGTACTGATGCTGCACCGATACCAGTGGCACATTGACGCCTGCGAGCAGCCCCAGTTCCCGCGCCCATTGGCCAGCGCAGTTGACCAGCACCTCGCAATCGATAGACCCTGCTGAGGTGTCTACGCCTTTTACCCGGCCATGTTCGGTCCGCACGCCAGTGACACGAACGCGCTCAAAGATACCAACCCCACGATCGCGGGCGCCTTTGGCCAACGCCTGGGTGATATCCGACGGGCTGGCTTGCCCATCGGAGGGCAAAAATGCGGCGCCAATGACATCACTGATATCCATCAGTGGCCACAGATCTCTGGCCTCAGAGGGTGTCAGTAGCTGCATTTCCAGGCCAAAGCTGCGGGCGGTAGTGGCCTGGCGCTGTATCTCTGTCAATCGGGCCTCGTTGCATGCCAGGCGTAGCCCGCCATTCATCTTCCAGCCCGTCGCCAGCCCGGTCTCGGCTTCGAGCCGGTCATACAGGCTGATGGAATGACCCAGCAACTGGGTGATACCGGCCTGACTGCGTAATTGCCCCACAAGGCCTGCCGCATGCCATGTGCTGCCACTGGTCAATTGGTTACGCTCCAGCAGCACAATATTTTTGTAACCCAACTGGGCCAGATGGTAAGCGGTCGAGCAGCCGGCGATGCCCCCGCCAACGACAATCGCCTGGGTATGCCTCGGTAATTCTTTCATATCAACAACTATTAGGGCTCGGTAGTGATGGTTGCTGGCCTATGCCGATACGGGTCCTGCATCTGGCGAGGCGGCCTCGAAGGTGCGCCACTGTGACTCGAAGCGATCCAGATTCTCGCGGGTGTACTCGATAAAATCAAAATCAATGTCTGAGTGAATCTCCGAAACCATGCTCCACAGGCTCTCCCTTAATAAGGAGGCACATTTCATTGCTTCAAAAGCGCGCCTGGCTTTTCCTGAATCGGGTGGGTTGAAATAGCGGTCCAGCAGCCAGTCTTCCTGAGAGGATGACAGGCCATTGTTGGATGCCAGGTTGGCAAGGTCAAACAGTGGGCTGTTATAGCCCGCGTAGTCCCAATCAATAAGCCACAGGCGTTGACCATCATCCAGAAAATTCGCCGCCAGAAGATCATTGTGGCCGTAGACAAGATCGATCGCGCCGACAGTCTGCTCCAGTTGCCGGCTTTTCTCCACAAGTGCGGGCAATGCATTAATCATTCGACTATTGGCAATGTTCAGAGTAGCGACATAGTCACGTATGACATGAAATACCCAGAAAATCAGAGCCGGTCCACGGACCTGTTGTGTCATATCGCGGTGGCAGATATGCAGCATTGGCACAATCTGTTCGAGATACGGATCCTGTCTGATGTCTTCTTCACTGAGGGTTTTCCCTTCGATAAAGTCGAGAATAAGAATGCCGGGTTCCCAATGCAGCACTTGGGGCGACAGGCCTACCTCCCACGCGGCACGGCTTGCCTGCAGCTCATTGAAGCGCATCACCCCGTGCAGGGGAATATCATTTCCCAGGCGCACGAAATATCTACGGCCCTGGTCGGTTACCACGTAGTTACGGTTGGTGATACCGCCGCCTACCGGTTCGAGTGAAATATCACCTCTCCAGTAGTCCAGTTGTTGGATCAGCTGTGCAGGATCACGATTCATAATGAGCTCAACCTTATGTCTAATTTAACCATGCTGTACTGTATTGGGCAGGACTTCGCAAATAATATTGGCCAGCAGAATCAATGCGCTCAGTCGTGGAAAGCTGGCGCGATAGACAAGGCGGACCGTACGGATTGCATCTGGAATTTTGACGGCCCGCAGTATTACCCGGTCTGTTGCCAGGCGGCCACCATGCACCGACAGAGCGGGCACCAGAGTCACACCCAGGCCCATGCCGACCAGCTGAACCAGAGTTTCCAGGCTAGAGGCATTCAGGCCAGGCATAGGGTTTGTAGTTGTACGCGCGTTAATGGCGCATGCGTTCATCACCTGCTCTGAAAGGCAATGTTCCTGTGATAACAGCAGGACGTTTTCTCTTTTGAGATCATTCAAGGTCACTTCGTCCTTTTCATAAAGATCGTGGTCACGCGGATGGGCGAGCCAGAAAGGCTCCCTGAAGAGGTGCATCTCAGTAAGGTCATCCGCTGTTGGGGGTGTTGCAAGTAGAGCGGCATCCAACTGGTGTTCTTTGAGTTTTATCAGGAGCTGGTCGGTGGTGGCCTCTGTCAGTTCCAGTGAGAGTTCGGGGTGTTGCTGCTGCAGTTGCAGCATAAATAAGGGAACGAGGTACGGACTGAGGGTATGGATTGCGCCAATTCTCAACGGCCCTGCAAGCGGATCGACCTGCGCCTGGCCCAGGTTGCGGATAGCATCCGCTTGCTCAAGGATCTGTCGGGCGTGGCTGATGACCTGTTGCCCAATCGGTGTTATGTGCACACTACGATTGGTGCGCTCAAAAAGGGTTGCTCCAAGCTCCTGCTCGAGTTTGTGAATCTGCCCTGAAAGGGTAGGTTGGCTGACAAAGCAGCGCTTTGCTGCCCGCCCAAAATGCAGGGTTTCACTGACAGCCACAAGATATTGCAGATCTTTGAGGTTCATTTTAATAATCGGTAAAACCGATTAAAACGATAATAACAAACGATTATACATATTGAAATAGTGACCGTATATTCTGGGCTGCAGCACTCTGACAGGGGCTGATTTAACACCAACTACCCAAAACCAATGGAGACCATCATGTCGCTGAAAGACTCCAAGACAGAACAAAATCTTAAAGATGCCTTTGCCGGGGAATCCCAGGCAAACCGCCGTTACTTGTATTTCGCCGCCAAGGCGGATGTGGAAGGATATAACGATGTTGCTGCGGTGTTTCGCTCCACTGCCGAAGGGGAAACCGGTCATGCTCATGGGCATCTGGAGTATCTTGAGGAAACGGGTGATCCAGCGACTGGCCTGCCGATCGGTGGCACCGGTGACAATCTCAAAGCGGCGGTCGCGGGTGAGACCCACGAGTACTCCGATATGTATCCGGGTATGGCAAAAACCGCTCGTGAAGAAGGTTTTGATGAGATTGCCGACTGGTTCGAAACGCTGGGTAAGGCCGAGCGCTCCCATGCCAATCGTTTCCAGAAAGCACTGGATTCTCTGGACGACTGAAACCACCACGTTGATACCGACACACGGGGGGCGCTTTTGCGCCTCCCGTGTGCTTTGAGCAGAATTCTTGATGAGCACAGCGCGAGAAGGGAGCCTGCAGGCGCCGGTCCGGCACCCTATCGATTGGCAAAGCCGTGACTTCAAAGATGAAGAAAAGCTTTTCGCCGAACTCGAACGGGTCTTTGATTATTGCCATGGGTGTCGACGCTGTGTATCACTGTGTGACAGTTTTCCAACCCTGTTTGATCTGGTTGACGAATCTGAAACGATGGAGGTGGATGGCGTTGCTAAGGAAGACTACTGGAAGGTCGTTGATCAGTGTTTCCTGTGCGATCTTTGTTACATGACCAAATGCCCTTACGTGCCGCCTCATGAATGGAACATTGATTTTCCACACCTGATGCTTCGTGCCAAGGCGATTCGATTCGAAAAACAGGGCGCACCAGTGCGCGATAAATTGCTAACCAGCACCGATGCGGTGGGGAAGATGGCAGGTTTGCCAGGCGTATCGATCGTAGTGAATGCCGCTAATCGATCAAAACCCCTCAGGAAAGCCTTGCAGAAGGTAGCCGGGATTCACGCTGATGCCCGGATCCCGCCATACCAGTCACCCCCTTTGCGCAAGAGAATATCAAAGCGCCCTGCCTTGGCGTTCAGCGAAGCAGTGCCCGGGATACGAACTCGCGGTAAAGTAGCATTATTTGCTACTTGTTACGTTAATCGTAATGAGTCGGTACTGGGCGAGGATCTGGTTGCCGTTCTGGGACACAACAACATTGCGGTCACCATTGCCCAGGATGAGCATTGCTGTGGCATGCCTAAGCTTGAACTGGGGGATCTGGCTTCAGTTCAAAAGGCAAAAGAACGGAACATTCCCCAACTGGCGCAACTTGTAGATCAGGGGTGGGATCTTCTGGCTCTGGTACCATCGTGTGTGTTGATGTTCAAGCAGGAATTGCCGCTGCTTTTTCCAAACGATGAGAGCGTGCGCAAAGTGGCTGAGGCATTTTTTGATCCTTTCGAGTACCTGATGCTGCGCCACTCGGAGGGTCTTATGGTCACTGAGTTTTTTCAAAGTCTGGGCTCAGTGGTGTATCACGCTTCATGCCACCAGCGGGTGCAGAACATCGGGCCCAAGACTCGCGAGGCGTTGAATCTTGTGCCTGATACACAGGTAACCATGATTGAGCGCTGTTCTGGCCACGATGGAACTTATGGGGTAAAGGTCGAGACTTTTGAAAAAGCAATGAAAATTGCGCGGCCGGTGATCAAAGGAATACGAAAAGCAAGCCCTGATCACTATGGTAGTGATTGCCCGATTGCGGGACATCATCTGGCCAACGGCATAGGTGATGGTAGCGTCCCAAAGCACCCCATAAGCCTGTTGCGAAAGGCATATGGAATCTAGAACTTTTTAATTCGAAAGCATATGAATAAATTAAGCCGCGACGATCTTTTCTCGCTTGAAGCCTACTCTGTTGAGCGGGGGAGATTTCGCGAGCGGGTAATGGCGCATAAGGTGAACAGGCGCGTCGCCATTGGTTCAAATGCAACGCTGTATTTTGAGGATGCCCTGACTATGCAGTATCAGGTTCAGGAGATGCTGCGAATCGAGCGCATTTTCGAGGCAGCGCCGATTCAGGCAGAGTTGGACGCCTATAACCCGCTTATTCCGGACGGCACTAACCTGAAGGCCACCTTTATGCTGGAGTACCCGGATATCAATGAGCGCCATGAGGCGCTTGCCCATCTGATGGGGATCGAAAAGGCCTTGTGGCTACAGGTGGAACGTGGGGATCGCATCCGCCCTGTCGCCAATGAAGATCTTGAGCGAGAAACGCCGGAGAAAACCTCGGCCGTACATTTTGTCCGCTTTGAGCTATCTTCCTGCGATATCAACGGGTTCAGGCAGGGTGGGAATGTACGTTTTGGCATTGATCATCCCGAGTACGCCTGTGAGGTTGAGCTTAGCCTCGAAACCCGCGAAGCATTGGCTGCCGATTTGCAATCCTGAAGCGCCAGAGCCTCAGGGCCTGCAGTTGGCAGAGCCTGTGCCGCCGGTACCCGGTCACCATTCCAGAACACTTCACCTTCGCCGATGAGCGGCAGGCTGATATGCGCCAACGGGGCAAGGTCACCGGAAGCCCCCTGATTGTTACCGGTATCGGCTAGGCGTTATTCAGCATTGCAACAACCTGTCGAAATGGACCGCTCGCGCTGTCGCACAGCGGGTGAAGGCCATCTCGCACGACGTGTCGCCCCCCGACGATGACGTTGCGTATCGGATTTTCTTTGGCTGAGAAGATCCAACTGTCAAGAATCTGATCTGGTGTGCGTGAAGCCAATTCACTGAGTTCATGGTCTATTTCAATCAGATCACCGCGGGCCCCCGGGACGAGCCCTGAACAACGTTCTCCCAGTGCCTGGGCTCCGCCCGAAACGGCCATGGTGAAAAGTGAGCGGCCATTGCTGCCCGCATCATCTTTTGTAAGCACCGTACGCCGTTGCAGGCTAAGCCGCTGGCCATATTCCAGCAGCCTGAGTTCTTCTGCGGGTGAGGTGCAGATCTGGCTGTCGGAACCCACACCCAGTCGACCGCCATCTGCCAGGAATTGGGCTGCGGGGAAGATACCATCCCCCAGATTGGCTTCTGTGGTTGGGCAGAGGCCGACGACCGCACCACTTTTGGCCATCCGGTTCAGCTCGGTGGGATCGACATGTGTGGCATGTATCAGGCACCACAGATCCGTGACTTCGCACTGGTCGTATAGCCAGGTGACAGGTCGAGCGCCATTCAGCGCTACGCATTCATCTACCTCACGAGCCTGTTCGGCAACATGAATGTGGATCGGGGCGCCTCTGAGCAGTTGACCCGCGTCCTGCAGGATGCCAGTCAGGGTTGTGGGGTCGACAGCGCGTAACGAATGCGCCGCGAATCCCAGAGAACGATCGGGGTTGTCGGTGCATAATGATGCGCAGGCCCGCAGTAGTTTGAGATAACTGTCCGGCGTGTTGGTAAAGCGTTGTTGCGTATCTGTTACCGGGCCGTTATCGAAGCCGCCCCGGCAATAGAGTGTCGGCAGCAGGGTAATCGCGATACCTGCTTCGGAGGCGGCTTCAAGAAGTCTGGCGGACAGTTCGCTGCAATCGGTATAAGGATCGCCATTGGGCTGGTGATGGAGGTAGTGAAATTCGGCTACTGAGGTATACCCGCTCTGCAGCATACTGATGTAAAGATAACGGGCTACCGCGTGCAGTTCGTCCGGGCCCAGTTGCGCATTAGCCCGGTACATCAGTTCTCGCCAGCCCCAGAAATCATCCTGGCCGGCCATTTTATGTTCAGTGAGGCCGGCGATGGCTTTTTGGTGTGCATGGGAATGCAGGTTAGGCAGCCCCGCAATCACGATGCCACGCAAATGCAGGTCTACTGTCGGCCGGGTGCCCGCAGTCGTTATCCCGGCTATCCGCCCGGTTGGGTCCAGCTCAATGACACAATTGTCCTCCCAGCCCGAGGGGGTCAGTGCCTTTGCACAACGAATAGCGGTTAATCGAGAACCAGGAAAGCTCATCGATTCTCTGGTCGAATATCTTCACGACTCTGTACGACCATGGCTTCCCCCCGATGGTTCATCCCGTCAATTAAACTGTAACCATAATCGAAACAGGCAAATCGGTCGACCCATGTGTCGCGCAAATCTGCTCCACGATACAGTGTGTTCCGTCAGTAATCCGGATCAGGCCGAAGTGGCTGGCAGCGTCATTGGCGAGAGTGCTGCACACATCAGCCGTCGTACCCCTTTAGTGAGTTAACTGTATCCCAGGGATTCTGTTAGCCTATCGATGTATTAGCACCTAAAGACGCCGGATTATGAGCACTGAAGAAGCAACATTCCTTACCGAAACGACCATAGACACTTTTCAGGAAGATGGGGCGGTGGTTTTGCGAGGGCTTTTCAAACCCTGGGTTGAGGGTGTGCAGGCAGCCATTGAGGAGAACAAAGCCAGTCCCAGCTGGCGTGAGCGAACCTATCGACACGAGGAGCAAAAGGATTCAGAGTTTTTTCAGGACTATTGTGTCTGGTCAGACTTCGAAGGCTACCGTGCCTTGGTGATGGAATCGCCGATGGCGCAGATCGCGGCAAGACTGATGCGCTCAAAAACCGCCCGGGTTTTTCATGACCATATACTGGTAAAAGAGCCAGGTAACTCGGTGAAAACCCCCTGGCATCAGGATCAGCCGTATTACATTGTTGATGGTGAGCAGTCCGTCAGTTTCTGGGTACCGGTCGATCCGGTACCGCGAGAGCGCAGTATTGAGTATGTCGTGGGCTCTCACAGATGGGGCAAAGCGTTCAAGCCAAAGCGTTTTGATGGCACGGATCTTTACCCGGCAGATGAGTCCGAAATGGCCCCGGATATCGACGCAAATCGTAACGATCTGGATATTCGGGGATGGGATGTTCAGCCCGGTGACGCAATCGTATTCAGCTTTAAGACCTTACATGGTGCTCCAGCGAATACGTCCGATCAACGTCGCCGGGTAATTTCTATTCGCTGGGTTGGGGACGATGCTCGATTTGTTGCCCGCCCGGGGAAGACCTCACCGTTTTTCCCCGAGTTGGAATATGAAGATGGAGATCCATTTACAGGCGATCAGTTTCCGCTGTTGTATCAGTGCGGGGACAGTGCTGGCTAAAAAGTGCCGGCAGGCGCCTTTCATTTATGACGGTGATCGAAGATCGTGATCTCGTGTGATTGAGATTGACTCAGCATTTACCGGGGTGTTATGAATTCTCAAGCAGATATTGTCGTCATCGGTGCGGGCGCAGCGGGACTATCGGCGGCCCAGGCACTTAGCCAGGCTGGCTTTCATACTATAGTTCTGGAGGCCGATGGCCATATCGGTGGCCGGGCCTATACCGAAATCATGCCCGATGGCTCAGCCTTTGATTTGGGCTGTCACTGGATGCACTCGGCCAGTCTCAATCCCTTTGTGGCAACAGCGGATGCTCTGGGTGTGCGTTATGAAAGACGCAAGGGTTATGGTCGGTCCGCATTTTTCCTGAACGGTGACTGGCTCGAAGATACCGACGTTTTAAAAGGCTGGAAGGTGGAAGAGCGCCGTGAAAAAGCCATGGTGGACGCCTGGGACAAGGGTTGTGACCAGTCGGTTCTGGATACGGTAGATCGGGAGGGTCCCTGGGTTGAGGTGTTTGACTATTTCGATTCTCTGAATACGTCGTCTGATGTAGACCAGATTTCGATTGGTGACATGGTCAATTACAACGACACCGAAGAGAACTGGCCGGTTGTTGATGGTTATGGGACTCTGGTTGCCCGTTGGGCGGCGGACGTGCCTGTCGAGCTGAACACACCCGCGACGGCGGTACATTGGGGGCACTCTGGCGTGAGAGTCGAGACTCTCCGCGGTACACTGCAAGCGAAGTGCGCTGTCATCGCGGTATCGACAGGCGTGTTGGGTTCCGGTGATCTGCGTTTTTCCCCCGAACTTCCGGTAAAAAAGAGTCAGGCAATTGAGGCCCTGCCATTGGGCAATTACAACCGAATCCGCCTGACCATCGACCGACATCGTTTTGATGATGATCTCCCCGAGCGGATTGTGGTGCAACATCCGGGCACACCACCGATGCAGTTGAGCCTGCGACCCTATGGGTTTGATTGTGTTATTGGAATTGTGGCTGGACGATATGCAGACTGGCTAGAGCGGGCGGGGCCAGAGGCATCGCGTGCTGTCGTTACCGACGCCCTGTGCCAGACTTTAGGTGAGAAATTTCGTGGACAGGTAAAGGCCGATCGTCAATCAGCCTGGCGCGGTAATGCTTTTGTCCGGGGCGCGTATTCGACCAGTATGCCGGGGCAGTTCTACCAGCGTGCCTTGCTTGCCCAGGCGGTGCAGGACACATTATTTTTCTGCGGTGAGGCTACATCAATCGATCATTTTTGCACTTGCCATGGGGCTCGAATGACCGGAGAGCGCGCAGCCAGGGAGGTGCGATCAGTCTTGGGTGCGCAAACGTAGTTGCGCTTAATCATGCCACATGGCGCCATCGGTGATAACCCATGTTCCTGAGTAACTGGGGCAGAGTCCTGAGGCCGGCCCGCAAGGTTCCACGCACTTCCTGGAGTGCTGACGCCGAATTAACCTGCCGGCCGCGCTGGCAAACCCTTGGTGCCTTGTTTGTGGGGCTTTGGCTGTTTGGTACCGGCGAAGCTATGTTTATTGCCGCTGGTCTGGGCGTCAGTCCGTGGACTGTGCTGGCGCAGGGGATTGCTTTGCAAACAGCCTGGACCGTAGGTCAGTCTACTTTCGTCGTCAGTGTGATCGTGTTGCTGCTATGGGTGCCATTGAAAGAGGTTCCTGGTATTGGCACTCTGTCGAACGTCGTGCTCATCGCGATCTCCATTGACGTTATGACACCCCTTTTGACTGGGTCTGGGAACAATGTGACACCCTACCTGCAGATGATTGGCGGGGTAGTACTTGTGGGCGCAGGAAGCGGGCTGTATCTGACGGCGAATCTCGGGCCTGGCCCTCGGGATGGCCTGATGACAGGTTTACAGCGATCAGCTGGTTGGCCGATTGGTTGGGTGCGGGCGGGTTTGGAAATATCCGTGCTTTGTCTGGGCTGGCTGTTAGGGGGTACCGTGGGGTTGGGGACGATTATCTTTGCGCTGGGCGTGGGGTATTCGGTGGCGGTGTGGCTGTCCTTGATGCAGTTATTTCCCCCAGCATCAGGAACCAAAATATTGGCGACAACAACTGATGAAAGCACCAGCCCGGCGGGTCTGTCGCAGTCCCCGGGGTCGCGCCAGCACGACCGAGAGCGGTGAAACTTTGTCTTTAATTGGCAGACATTTCACTTCGCCGCCATCGTAGGTCCGGTGGGAAGCGGGCTGTAGGTTAAGAATGCTGTAGCCCTCACCGCTGGCCACCAGGCCGCGCACCAGTTCAAACGACCGACTTCGGTGACGCACCTCGGGCCGGAAATTTGCTTTTTGAAAAAAACTCAGGAAATAATCGCGGCTGTGCGGTAGGTCGAGCAGGATAAAAGGCTCTTTACGCAGCGTGCGCAATGATACAGCGGCCTGATTTGCGAGGCGGTGATTTACCGGAAGTAGTACATGGGGCTCAATCTGGGTCAACGTGTCGTATTCCAGATTGGGGTCGAGGTCAATGTCATACAGCAACGCCATTTCAATCCGCCCATTGCGCAATAAGGTTTGCAGTTCGTCCAGGGGTCCTTCTGTAATCTGAATCTGCAACTCCGGGTGCAGCTGGCGGGCTTGCACCAGTAGTCCTGGCAGGAAGAAAGGGGACAGCGTCCAGAAACAGCCGGCTTCGAGAACCCCCTGAACCGACTCGCCCAAAGCCCGACCGGTGGCCGTCACCTCTTCGGCATGGGCAAGCAGGGACCGGGCCCGGGCTAAAAAGGTGTTTCCAGCCGGTGTCAGCGATACTCCTCGGGCATGGTGGCGAATCAGCAATTGCAGGCCCAACGCTTCTTCGAGTTGGGCGATGGAGGTCGACAGGGCGGGTTGCGATAAAAACAACTCCCGTGCCGCACTCGAGATATTCTGATGCTCAGCGATGCAGAGCAGATGACGGAGTTGACGCAGCGAGTATTGCATAAAAAGATTGGATTCAATTCATAATTAAATCATATTTTACAATCATCGGCGAGTAGCGATCATGTGGGCCTCAGGTGCTGGGAACCTAAGGCTTCACAGACATCTGAATAGATAACATTAAAAAAAAGGGGTATGCAATGATCAGAACAGGGGACGAGTATCGCGAGTCGATTCGTGATGGCCGCGAGATATTTATGAACGGTGACAAAGTCACTGATGTGACCCGTCATCCGATGTTTAAGCCACTGGTGGATATTCGTGCCCGTATCTACGACATGCAACATGATGCCGCTACGCGTTCGGCCATGGTTTATGAGGATGAGTCGGGTGAGGCATTCTCAGTTGGCCTGAAGTTACCTTACACGCAGGATGACTGGCAGGACAAGCGCCGTTCTACCGATACCATATTTGATGATATCGGTGGCGTTGTTACACGGGTAGGCGATGAAACGGTGGGAGAGATGTGGTCGTTATATGACGGCCAGGACGTACTGAATCAGGTTGACTCTCAGTTTTCCAAGAATATTGCCAACCACATTGATCGCGTGATCCACCACGATCCGTTTCATGTCTCAGCCAATACGGACCCCAAGGGTGATCGCTCCAAGGCGCCCCAGGAGCAGGATCCTGACATGCTGTTGCATGTGGTGAAAGAAACGGACGCGGGCATTGTGGTTCGGGGTGCCAAGTTTGAGACCGCCGCTCCCTATGCCAATCAGGCCTTTACCAAGCCTACGATCGCAAACTGGGGTAATGAAGCTTACTCTGATTATGCCGTTGGATTCATTGGCAATCTGGGTGCGCCGGGCATCCGTATGATTTGTCGTACGGGGTTCACCGGTCGTGCTCCACTGAAGGACTATCCGTTGTCGAACCGCTTTGATGAGATCGATTCACTGGTCATCTTTGATAACGTGCTGATCCCGTGGGAGAACGTACTCTTTTACCGGCACACCCAGGCTGCGGTGTTTATTCGAGCCACTTTGCATCGTTATTCGGCGTTTGCATTTGTTCAGCGCATCTTGAAATATGCCGATATGATGATTGGGGCAGCCTTGTTCAATGTACGCCAGACCGGGTTGGACAAACAACCGGCGGTACAAGAGAAACTTGCGCAACTGGCAGTTTATCGTGAGGGCATAAATGCGCACCTGACTGCGGCTATTGCACTGGCGGAAAAGAGCCCCAATGGGTTGTTGATGCCTAATCAGTCCCTACTGTTTACCGGCAGAGTGCATGCCTGTTCGAATCTGCCGGCAATGATGCATCTCGCGCGGGAACTTTGTGGGGGTCAGATCTGTGTGACACCGGATTTTGCCTGCTTTGCAGATCAGGAAAGCGGGCCATGGTTGGATAAGTTCTACACCATCAATGATGAGTGGCGCTCGGAGGACCGGCGAAAACTCCTGGCCTATGCCCGGGACCTGCTGAATTCGGATTATGCAGGCCACCGTCTGACCTTCCAGTTGTTCGCCCAATCCCCGCCGTTTGCCCATCTTGCGGCGGTTTATCGCAATTTTGATTGGGAAGATTCGTTGGATTTTGTTAGGCGTTCGGCTGATTTGTCTGATAGGGTAGCGCCAGCAAAAAAAAGCGTTAAGGCTTGATCCGAGACGCTAAGGATTCATCCCGGCGGCCCCGCAGTGCGCCGGTAGAGGGGGGGAGGGAAGCAGGCCATGATGCATCAACGCATTCGTCCGTTCAACACGCGCGAAACTTATCCAGAGCAGGAACTCGACAACGATTTATGCCAGGCTGTAGTGGCCCGGGGTACGTCGGTATTCTTGCGTGGTCAGGTAGCCCAGGATCTTGAGACCCGTGAGTCTTTGCATCCGGGCGACCCGGGCGCGCAGACGGCCAAGGCTATGGAGAATATCCAGATGCTGTTGCATGAGTCGGGCAGTCAGCTTGATCATATCTGCCGCATCGTGGTTTACCTGACGGATATCCGTTACCGGGATGCGGTGTATCAGGAAATGGGTAAATGGCTTAAGGGTGTACATCCCTGCTCGACTGGCCTGGTGGTACCGGCGCTCGCCCGCCCTGAGTGGTTGGTAGAAATTGAAGTCACGGCTGTTATCCCGGATAACCCGGTCTGAAATGCTCAGCGATACCAATAAAGCGCAGTTTCATCGCGATGGGTACCTGATGGTGCCTGGCCTGGTACCTGATGACGTCCGTGAATCCCTGTTGCAAGAGCTTGACTCGTGGGTAAATGAGAGCCGGGGTCACAATGCCAATTATGGCTTTGATACCCCAGACGGTAAGGCGCGTTTTGACCTTGAGCGGGGCCACAATGCTGAGGCACCACGGCTGCGGCGGGTTGCTAATCCGGCCGACATTTCTCAGCCGTATCAGAATCTGCTTTTTGAAGGGGCGCTGCCCGAGGTGGTTGCCGATCTGATCGGTCCCGATGTTTTTTTTCATCATTGCAAACTGAACAATAAATTTCCCGGTACGAATACCCGCGTGGAGTATCACGCCGATCATCCTTTTGATCCGCACACTAACGATGACGGACTGACGGTGTTGCTGCTGCTTGATGATATGGACGAGAGCAATGGATGTGCCCGGATCGTGCCAGGCTCGCATCGTGAGCGGTACACCCACTTTTGTGATGGTAAGTTTATCGGTTCGACCGACCCCGCTCTTTTTGATCAATTCGATAGCCGCGCGGAAAGTATTGTCGGCAAGGCCGGTGATGTATGTCTGATGGACATTTGGGCCATGCATGGCGGTGGGCCCAACCTCTCGAAAGACCGCTCCCGGCGGATGTTGATAACGGACTATCGTGCTGCGGATGCTTTTGCGATCATGCCTCCTGCAGTGCCGTCAAGATTCTACCGCAGGATCGTGGCAGGCAAGGCCACACATGTGGCCCGGCTACGTGAGGGCACAATGGAGATTCTCGAGCCTTATCCCGATGATTCTTTTTTTGGCCTGCAAGGCCAGGCGGCCGCAGGCTCGGCTGAATCATCATGACTTTCTCTATTGCGGGAGCCTGTGAGCGCACCGCCATGGCCGGGGTCGCCATCACCACGTCCAGCATCAGCGTAGGCAGTCGTTGCCCCTGGGTGAGAGCGGGTGCAGGTGCTGTGGCAACGCAGAATGTCACCGATCCCGCCATTGGTAACGAAGTACTTGAGTTGATGGCCCAGGGCATAGATGCGACGGCAGCGGTGGCCGCGGTGATGAAAGGTAGACCCCATGCGCAGTACCGCCAAGTTACCGCTGTTGATCTGCGAGGCAACACCGCAGAGGTGACTGGGAGTCAGATTCTGGGCAGCCACGCTGTTTCACAGGGCGGGTATTGTGTTGCCGCGGGCAACCTGTTGTCATCAACCGATGTCCCGGAGGCCATGACCCAGGCCTTTTCCGACTACACGGATGAGCACCTGGCTGAACGTCTGCTGCGGTCACTGGAAGCCGGGGTACAGGCTGGGGGGGAGGAGGGCCCCACCCATTCCGCTGCGCTGTTAGTGGCGCAGACAACGCCCTGGCCACTGGTGGATCTTCGCGTGGACTGGTCTGACGACCCGGTTGATGAGCTGCGCCAGTTGTGGGACCGCTACCAGCCGCAGATGCAGGATTACCTTAACCGCGCTCTTGATCCCGAGGCAGCGCCATCATATGGCGTACCTGGTGATCCATGAGCGCCTCATCGAGGGAAGCGTGTAACCTGGCCCCGGGCCTGAAGAAACTGTTGTATGACCTGGTCTCTTTTGATACCACCAGCCGCAACTCCAACCTCGAGTTGATCGATTACGTAGCCCAATATCTTGGTAGTTTCGGCATAGCCTGTCGGCGCGTTCATGATGAGTCCGGGGGTAAAGCAAATCTCTATGCGACCATCGGGCCTGAGAATCTACCGGGAGTGATGCTCTCAGGGCACACCGACGTGGTCCCGGTTGATGGACAACCCTGGTCTACAGATCCATTTTCGGTGATGATGCAGGACGGGCGTTTTTTCGGCCGGGGTACAGCCGACATGAAAGGTTTCATTGCCTGCGTACTCGCGCGGGTGCCGCAAATGCTGGAAAAGCCGCTGCAGGTTCCAGTGCATATCGCACTTTCCTACGACGAAGAAATTGGTTGTATTGGTGTGCGCCGGCTGTTGGATGTACTACAACAATTGCCTGTGAAACCGGCTATGGGCATTATCGGTGAGCCTACCAGCATGAAGATCATTCATGCCCACAAAGGTAAGCAGGGATGGCGTGTCAGTGTCCACGGACGGGCCGCTCATTCTGCCTATCCGGTCGAGGGTGTTAATGCGGTAGAGATCGCGGCAGAACTGATTTGCCACATCCGACGCATTTACTCCGCAGTACCTGAGAAAGGACCCATTGATAACGCTTACCGGGTTCCTCATAGCACGTTGCATGTGGGGCCGATCGAGGGCGGGCGGGCGCTGAATATCGTCCCGGATCTGTGTGAGTTCAGTTTCGAGGTACGCCATTTGCCCGAAGAAACTTCCCAAGGGTACTTCCAGCAGGTGGTCAAATATGCTGAGGAGGTGCTGGTACCGCTGATGCACTCCGTCGATCCGCAGACCGGGATTTCCTTTGAAGCATTGGCGGGATATCCAGGTCTGTGCACAGTGCAGGATTCCCCTGTTGTACGTTTCATCCAGATGTTGCTAGAAGATACCGATGTACCGGGAAAGATCAGTTTTGGATCAGAAGCGGGTTTATTCGGTGAACAGGTGGATGTGCCTTGTGTGGTCTGCGGTCCCGGGAGTATTCTGCAGGCACACCGACCTGATGAGTATGTCGATATTGCGCAACTGTCAGATTGCTGGAATTTTCTGGGTCGTCTGCTAACTCATCTTCAGACAAAGGCGTTACCTGTTTGAACCGGCATTGATTGAGAGAGGGGAAGAGTGATGAGAGTAATTTACAGCGAGCATCACCGACTGCGTGATGCAAAAACGGAACTGTACGGAGGTGAACTCGTTCAGCCCTTCGAGCGACCTTCACGGGCGGATATGGTCATCAAGGCGGTGCGTAATTTTGGCCTGGGGGAGATCAACGAACCGGCCTCTTTCGCGATCGATCCGGTACTGGCCGTGCACGATGCCGATTTTGTTTCGTTCCTGGAGACGGCCTGGGATGAGTGGCGTCAGACCGGTTACGCGGGCGAAGCGATGGCGACCGTTTGGCCGGCCCGGCGCATGCAGTGTCGACCACCGCGCTTTATTGAAGGCAAGATCGGCTATTACGCATTAGCAGCGGAAACGACCATTACTGAAGGTACCTGGCGGGCAGCGTTGGCCTCCAAAGACGTCGCACTCACCGGAGCCCGGGGATTACTGGATGGTGAGGGTGGTATTTTTTCACTGTGCCGCCCCCCTGGCCATCATGCTGCACGGGATATGTTCGGCGGCTACTGTTTTTTAAATAACGCTGCCATTGCAGCACAGTACCTGCGTGATCAGGGCGCTGAACGTGTAGCGATACTGGATGTGGATTTTCACCATGGCAATGGCACTCAGGATATCTTCTATGAGCGTGCCGATGTGTTATTTTGCTCATTGCATGGTGATCCGGAGGATGCATTCCCACATTTTCTGGGGTACGCCGATGAAACCGGCAGTGGCGCGGGCCAGGGCTATAACCGCAACTATCCGATGCCCCCGGGAACCCTGTTCTCGCAATGGCAAGAGGCACTAGCCGATGCACTGGCACACATCGGAACTTTTTCACCGCAATACCTGGTGGTTTCTCTGGGTGTAGATACTTTCGAGAATGACCCGATCAGTTTCTTCAAGTTGACCACACCCGATTATCTGACTATCGGTGAGATGATTGACACCCTGGGGATACCAACCCTGTTTGTACTCGAGGGCGGTTATGATATTGATGAGGTCGGTATCAACGCAGTTAATGTGTTAAAGGGGTTCGAGGGGTAGCAACCCCTGGAAAGAAAGACCAGAACATTGTTACTGAGAACGATGAGGAGATAAACATGACGGCACCTGCAACCCAGTATGACACCCAAGATCTGTGGCGAAAGGATCGGGACCACAATATTCATCCCTGGACAGATTTTGCCTCTTTTAAGAACGAGGGCTCCCTGGTGATGTCGCACTCGGACGGGGCCTACGTATTCGACTCAGACGGCAACCGTTTTATTGACGGCATCGGTGGCTTGTGGTGTGTCAACATCGGTTATGGTAACGAGGAGATGGCCCAGGCGATTGCAGATCAGGTGCGCCAGATTCCCTACTACTCGACTTTTAATCACCTGACGACGCCGCCTGCTGCCACGTTGGCTGCCAAGCTCGCGGAGTTGACTCCCGGGTCATTGAATCACGTTTTCTTCGGTACCGGCGGGTCCATGGCCAATGACTCGGCGGTACGCATCATTCACTATTATTTCAATCGTCTCGGCCAGCCCAGTAAAAAGAAGATTATTGCGAGAACCGATGGCTATCACGGCAGCACGTACCTTGCGATGTCCATGACGGGCGTGACGTTTGATCACCAGGGCTTCGATCTGGCGCCGGATCTGGTGCATCACATTCCGGCACCCAACACCTACCGTCGGCCCGAGGGTATGAGCGAAGAGGCGTTCTGCACCGAGAAGGTGGCCGACCTGGAGAACAAGATTCTGGAACTGGGGCCGGAGAATGTCGCCTGTTTTATTGCCGAGCCGATTATGGGCGCGGGAGGTGTTATCGTGCCGCCAGCGGGATATCACCGGCGTACCCGTGAAGTCTGTGATAAATACGATGTGCTCTATATCTCCGATGAAGTGGTGACGGCCTTCGGGCGGCTGGGACACTTTTTTGCATCCGAGTCGGTTTTTGATCTGGTGCCGGATGTGATTACCTGCGCTAAGGGAATCTCTTCGGGTTACCTGCCATTGTCGGCGACCATCCTCTCAGAAAAAATCTATGATGTCATCAGCGTGCCTCAGTCAGAAGGTGCGATGTTTACCCATGGCTTTACCTACTCGGGCCATCCAGTGGTTTGTGCGGCCGGGGTAAAAAATATCGAGATCATGGAGCGTGAGGATCTCTGTGGTCATGTCCGGGAAGTGGGTCCTTATTTTGAATCCCAGTTACAGACGTTACACGATTACCCGATTGTCGGTGACGTGCGCGGCAGTCACTTCATGATGTGTATAGAGAATGTGGCGGATAGACAGACCAAAGCTCTGTTTGCGGACGAAGTGGGGATTGGCAGCCGTATTGCCCGCCATTGCCAGGAGCGCGGGCTGATAGTGCGACCTATTGCCCATCTTAATGTCATGTCGCCGCCGCTGATACTGGACCGGGAACAGATTGATACCATGGTGGGTATTCTGAAATCGAGCATAGAGGCAACCATGGATGAGTTGGTACGTGAGAACATCTGGACCGGCTGATCAGATTGTTGCCAGCCACCCCTAACCCGATGGACCTTTGCCCGTTATTGCGATGAGAGAAGTCGTTATCGCCGCCACCCAGATGGCCTGCAGCTGGGATATCGATGCCAACGTGGACCGTGCAGAGGCCCTGGTACGCCAGGCGGCGGGTCAGGGCGCACACGTGGTCTTAATACAGGAATTATTCCAGACCCCGTATTTCTGCGCTGAGCAAAAAAACGAGTACCGGGAACTGGCGCAGCCGATGGAAGCCCACCCGGTGATCGCCCGCATGCAGGATCTCGCTCGAGAATTGCAAGTGGTTATGCCGGTGAGTTTTTTTGAAAGAGCTAATATGGCCTTATTTAATGCTGTGGCTATGATCGATGCGGATGGGTCGGTTTTAGGAAAATACCGCAAGAGCCATATCCCGGATGCGATTGGGTACCAGGAGAAGTTCTACTTCAGCCCGGGCGATACCGGTTTTCGAGTCTGGGATACGGCGGCAGGCTGTATCGGAGTTGGCATCTGTTGGGATCAGTGGTTTCCTGAGGCCGCGCGCGCCATGGCTCTGATGGGAGCCGAGATTCTGCTCTACCCCACTGCAATTGGCTGCGAGCCCAGGGCACCGGAGATTAATTCACGTGCCCACTGGACCCGCGTTATGCAAGGACATGCTGCCGCGAATGTGGTCGCATTGGCTGCAAGCAATCGTATCGGCAAAGAAATCTGGGATGAGGACACCATGAATTTCTACGGAAGTTCTTTTATCGCCGGCCCCGAAGGGGAGATCTGCGCTCAGGCCAGTGAAGATGACCAGGAGGTGATCACTGCCCGGTTCGATCTAGATGTCCTGCGTGCTCAGCGCTTGGAGTGGGGTCTGTTCCGCGATCGGCGACCGGACCTTTATCAGCTTCTGGGTACCTTGGATGGGACGGTCTAAGGCATACAGGGTATCTGAGGCTGGCGACCCTTTTCGGCGATGAGCCGCCACTTTCGAAAAAATCAGTAGGTTAGAGCCAAGTGGATTTCAGCATCCAACTGTCTGCCGACTACCCGGATAAGGAGTACGGCGGGGACAAGGTTTATCGGGACATGCTTGATCAGGCGATCCTGGCAGATCAGTCCGGTTTTGATGCGGTGTCGATTACCGAGCACCATCTTATCAACTGCTTGATGATGCCGGCGCCCCTTCAGTTTGCCGTCAAGATCGCGGCCCACACCAAGCGCATTAAGATCATGACCTCTGTCGTGGTATTGCCGCTGCACGATATGCGTGTCTACGCCGGAGAAGTGGTGGTCGCCGATATATTCACCGAAGGCCGGCTGTTGCTGGGAGTAGGTCGTGGCGCATTTAAATACGAGATGGAACGTCTGGGCGTACCCATGGATGAGACCCGGGCCCGGTTCGACGAGTCATTGAACGTATTACAGGCACTTTTGGCCGAAGAAGAAGTCAGTTGGGATGGCGAGTATTATCAGTTCGATCCACTGACCATCATGCCGCGTCCGATCCGCCCGGGTGGTCCTCCCATTGTCATGGCAGTCATGAATCCAGAGGGTATTTATCACTGTACCCAAAGAGGGTTTCATATTCAGACCACTCCGTTGGCAGGTGGTCACCAGATGCTTGTGAATCAGGTCTGCGCGTTCAAGGAAGCCAAGCAGGACATGGGCCAAAAGGGCCGCGACCTCACCTTGAGTCTCTCCCGGGTCGCATTCCTGGCCAGTACCGAGGCGGAAAAACAGGAGCGGATCCGCGAAGCCTATGCCTATTACAGCCGGTTCGACAATGTTTACACGGGCCCGGGCCTGGTCGACGCGGGAATGATCCGTCCGTTACCCCGCACGCAAAGCATGGAGGATCTGGCAGAGAGTCTTCTGATATGCACGCGAGAGGAGATGATAGATAAATTGGCACCCTACGCCGAGCTGGGGATAGACCGGGTTATCCTCAGCCCGAACTTCGGCTCAGACCCGGAGCGTACCCACGATGCCTTACAGGCTTTTTCGGAGGATGTCATGCCATTGTTTACACACCCAGCCAGAATCGCAGTGTAGCGCGGCTGCCAGAATTACGGATTGTTTCTGTAGATTAGCCATAAAATGTGTGGCTGTTTCCTATGATCGCGAGTCAGAGTCAACTCTGAGTCGACGTTTAAGGTGTGATCAGGTATAACGCCCCATCTTTTGCATCCGGAGCCATAACAGGTGAGTGAATCGACCACAGCAGATCAAGATCCCTGGCTGTTGACGCCCGGGCCCCTAACCACTTCGCGTACGGTCAAGGAGGCCATGCTTCATGATTATGGCTCGCGCGATCAGCGTTTTATTGACATTAACCACAGGGTTCGCTCACGCCTTGTAGATCTTGTCGATGGCGCGGATAGCCATGCCTGCGTACCGCTTCAGGGTAGTGGCACCTTTGTGGTCGAGGCCATGCTCAGTAATTTTGTCCCCTCAGAGGGCAAAGTACTGATCCTCGTGAACGGGGCCTATGGACAACGTATGGAGTCGATCTGTGCGTACCACGGTCTTTCAGCCGAATCGTTGATATGGGCAGAAGATGAACCGGTTGATTCCTCGGCAGTAGCAGAGCGTTTAACGGCTGATGCTTCGATCAGTCACGTCGCCGTAGTGCACTGTGAGACCACGACTGGCATCCTCAATCCGATTGAGGAGGTGGGTGCGGTGGTGGCAGCAGCGGACCGGGCATTATTGATTGATTCGATGAGTGCGTTCGGGGCACTTCCCGTGTCTTCCCGGCGCATCCGGTTTGACGCGCTGGTAGCCTCAAGCAACAAGTGTCTGGAGGGCGCCCCGGGGATGGGTTTCTGTCTTGCCGCTAAAGATGCCCTGGAGGCGACCCAGGGTAACTCAGACAGCCTTTGTCTTGATCTTTACCAGCAATGGAGGGGCCTAGAGGCAAACGGGCAGTGGCGGTTCACTCCCCCCACGCACTGTATTCTTGCCTTTGATCAGGCTTTGCGGGAGTTTGATGAGGAAGGCGGAGTATCAGGGCGGGGTGGCCGTTACCGCGCCAATTGTAATCTGCTGGTGACGGGTATGCGCGAACTGGGCTTTGAGACGTTGCTGCCGGATGAACTGCAGGCTCCCATCATTGTGACCTTCAGGATGCCCGCCGATGCTGCGTTTGATTTCCAACTTTTTTACGATGGACTGAGTGACCGGGGGTATATCATCTATCCGGGCAAGTTGACGATTGCCGAGAGCTTTCGGATGGGTTGTATCGGTCGACTCGATGCGAATCATATGCGCGGGGCGCTGAACGCGGTACGTGAGGTTATGGGTGAGATGGGTGTTGCGTCTGGGAGCCCGACAGCAGGCTAGCAGTATCACCTGGCAGATCATACAAAAGCCGTTCAATTGGAAACAAAACAAGATATGCAAGAAAAAGTAATAAGTGTGAATGGCCGTGACTATGCCTGGCCAAAAAATCCGATCGTGGTCGTGTGTGTTGATGGGTCAGAACCGGGAGGTGCGGACTCAGACAACGGGGGCTATATAGAGCGCGCAATCGAAGTGGGAGAGATGCCCTTTCTGGCGTCGGCACGCGAACGAGGTACTTTTGGGTATGCGAACTGTGTCGTCCCCAGTTTCACCAACCCCAATAATCTCTCTATCGTGACTGGAAGGCCTCCAGCATTGCATGGCATCTGCGGCAATTTTTACTACGATTCGCAGAACGATACCGAAGTCATGATGAATGACCCGGCGTTGTTACGGGTACCCACCATCCTGGCGGGATTCAATCAGGCTGGTGCAACGGTGGCGGTGATTACGGCGAAAGATAAGCTGCGCCGGCTGCTCGGTGTTGGGCTGGATATCAACGGCGGTAGCGCCATATGCTTCTCATCTGAGCACGCGGACCAGGCGACCCTGGCCGAGCATGGCATCGAGGGCGTCGTTGACCGAGTCGGCATGCCCGTGCCTGATGTTTACAGCGCTGAACTCTCTGAGTTTGTGTTTGCGGCCGGTGTAGTGCTGATGAAATCGCTTCGCCCGGACATCATGTACCTGTCGACCACAGACTACATCCAACATAAGCATGCCCCCGGGGCGCCAGTTGCCAATGCCTTCTATGCCATGATGGATCGATATCTGGCGCAGTTGGATGGTATGGGTGCGACCATTGCACTGACGGCCGATCATGGAATGAAGGCCAAACATAACGCTGCGGGAGAGCCCAACGTGATCTACCTTGAGCCCTTGCTCCAGCGGATGGGGGTAAGTGATTTCAGAGTGATCCTTCCCATCACCGACCCCTATGTTGTACATCACGGCGCACTGGGCGGTTATGCGACCATTTATCTGGCACCTGATGTGGATCGATCCGCCGTGGTAGGCGCTCTCTCTGGCGAGGCAGGTGTTGAAACCGTGCTTACACGCGAGGATGCCTGCGCCACATTCGATCTACCGGCTGATCGTGTTGGCGATCTCGTTGTCATTAGCTCCTGTGACCACGTCCTGGGCAGTGCGCCAGAAAAGCATGATCTATCAGGGCTCAAGGAGCCGTTGCGTTCCCATGGCGGGTTGTCCGAGCAACGTGTGCCATTTATTCTCAATCGCCGACTCGATATTGAAACTGAAGATTGCCGAAACTTCGATATTTTTGACCACGCGTTGAATCATGCCCAGGAGATTTCATCATGACCCGTGCTGTTGCCAGTAAAGCTGCGCCAATCCACGAGACGCTGCGTATCGCCGGTGAGAAAACCGACCGCGATGAGCGTATTGAGGTCTTTAACCCCTGGGATAATAGTATCGTAGGTACGGTGCCCTGCGCTCGTCGGGAGGATGTGGCGCGAGCCTTCGACATTGCGGCATCCTATACGCCGACACTCACGCGCTACGAGCGCCAGCAGATCCTGGTGCGCACAGCCGAAATTCTCACGTCACGCCGAGAGGCCATCTCTGATCTCATCACGGCCGAACTCGGAATTTCCAAGCAGGACTCTTTATACGAGGTCGGCCGGGCTTTTGATGTGTTCAGTCTGGCCGGGCAGTTATGCATTATCGACGATGGTGAGATTTTCTCCTGTGATCTGACGCCCCATGGTAAACAGCGGCGTATTTATACGCAGCGTGACCCGCTCAAGGCGATTTCAGCTATTACACCGTTTAATCATCCCATGAATATGGTGGCACACAAGGTGGCTCCGGCTATTGCAACCAACAACTGCATGGTGTGTAAACCCACCGAACTGACCCCGCTTACGGCGCTACTGCTGGCGGATACTCTCTACGAGGCAGGGTTACCCCCGGAGATGTTCTCTGTTGTGACCGGGTTGCCCGGGGAGATCGGCGAGGAGATGATTACTAACCCCAACGCGGAACTGATTACGTTCACGGGGGGAGTTGCGGTGGGTAAGCATATCGCCAACCATGCAGGCTATCGCCGCACGGTGCTCGAGTTGGGCGGAAACTCATCTCTTATCGTCATGGAAGATGCAGATCTGGAAAAGGCCGCGATCATGGCCGTGCAGGGGGCTACCAAAAATTCGGGCCAGCGGTGCACCGCGGTAAAGCGGGTACTGTGTGTCGACAGCATTGCCGATGAGTTTGTGCCGCTAATCGCAGAACAGGCGCGCAAGATCCGTTATGGTGATCCCATGTCGCTTGATACCGACATGGGCACGGTGATCAACGAGGCCGCGGCTGAATCTTTTGAGAAGCGCGTGACTGAGGCCATGGGCCTGGGTGCCGAGCTGATCTATGGGAACGAGCGACAGGGTGCGCTTTATTCTCCGACCGTGCTTGATCGGGTCCCGCGGGATGCCGAACTGGTGGTTGAGGAGACATTCGGACCGCCCATACCGGTTATCCGCGTACGTGATATCGATGATGCTATTGCCGTCGATAACGGCACGGCATTTGGCTTATCGACCGGCGTTTGTACCAATCGCTGGGATTACATCACCCGTTTTGTCTCTGAGCTCAAAACGGGCACGGTGAACATCTGGGAGGTGCCGGGCTACCGAATCGAGATGTCGCCCTTTGGTGGCATCAAGGATTCGGGCCTGGGTTACAAGGAGGGTGTGATCGAAGCCATGAAGAGCTATACCACGGTGAAGACTTATTCGCTGCCCTGGTGAAAGGGGCAATAGAAAACTGCGTGATGCAAACATCCCATAACAGCTAGGAGGTAACCCTATGCCCCTGATTCAGGTACAGATGTTCTCCGGTCGTACATCTGAGCAAAAACGCAATCTGGTGCGCGCTCTGACCGATGCCTTTGTGCAAACCGCAGGCAGTACGCCCGATGCGGTCGATGTGATCCTCACGGATGTTGAACAAAGTGACTGGGCGCAGGGAGGAGAGCTTTTTTCGGATAAAACGCCGGCAGGTTAGCGTGACATGACTGCCGAGGGTACCTGCAGTTTCAGTATCACGGGACAGGGTCCGCCCCTGTTTCTGATCCATGGTATTGGTGCATCGCGCCAGACCTGGGATAAGGCCATGCCAGCGCTGGCGGCGCATTTTACGGTGGTGACCTATGATCTACGGGGTCATGGCCAGTCGCCTTTACCGGTCAATCGACTCACGCTTGATCGTCTGGTTGAGGATCTGGAGCAGGTGCGCCGACAAAGCGGTTTTGAGCAGGCCCATTTTGCAGGCCATTCACTAGGCGGCATGATTGGCCCGGCCTATGCACTGAATTACCCGCACCGGGTACTTTCAGTGGGGCTGTTGTCAACGGCGGCGTTTCGTACTCCAGATGATCTTGCCAAGGTGGGTGCGGTGGTCAGTGCGATGGAAAAAGACGGCATTGCTCAAGTTTTGCCAACATTGACCGACCGATGGTTTACCGATGACTTCATCTGTGATTATCCAGGCGTAGTTGAGCAGCGTTTGCAGCAGGTACTCGATACCGACCCTGAGGTTTTTCTAAATGTATTTCAAATTTATGCCACGACGGAAATGGCATCCTGGTTACATAAAGTGACAGCCCCCTGTCTGGTCCTCACCGGAGAAAATGATGGTGGGTGCAACCCCCGATTAAACCGTCAGATCGATACCGCACTGGCTGATTCTGAGTTGGTTATTCTGCCTGGCTACAAGCATTCACTCCTTCTCGAGGCAGGGGAGATCGTTGCGGATCATCTTATCCGGTTTATTTGTTCGCTCGATACCCGGACTGAATCTGGCACGGATTGCTGATAAATAACAGGGCGTTTTCTTGTGGGTGTTGATATGCTTGTGGCTCAGTCGATCGGAATCGGATTAGGTGGTGATTCCTCAAAAAGACAGGTGAGGCGAGGTCAATGAGCAAATCTGAAAACGACAGGCAGGCGCACTGGCAGAGTGTCTATCGAGATCGCCCGGCGGGTGAGGTCAGTTGGTACCAGGCAGAGCCCACGCTCTCTTTATCGCTGATCAACGAGACTGACATACCGCTGGACGCAAGGATACTGGATGTCGGTGGTGGCGCCAGCATTTTGGTCGATCGTTTGCTGGCCCATGGTTTTGGGAATATTCAGGTTCTGGATATTGCAGCGCGTGCATTGGCGGTCTCTCAGCAGCGTCTGGGCGATCTGGCAGATCAGGTCAGATGGCACACAAGTGATATCACGCAGTTCCAGTCTGATCAGCAATTTGAGCTTTGGCACGACCGGGCGGTGTTTCATTTTCTGACCCGCAGCGCTCAGCGCCAGGCTTACTGTAAGGTACTGGAGCAAAGCCTGCGACCCGGGGGGCACCTGATCATCGGCACCTTTGCAGTCGATGGGCCAAAACGATGCAGTGGCCTTGACATCGTGCAATACGATGCCTCTGCGTTGCTGGAGGTTCTGGGTTCGCAATTTGTGTTGCAGGAGCAAAGGCGAGAATGCCATCTTACCCCGGCCGGCAAGGCACAGAACTTCGCCTGGTTTCGTCTACAGCGCTTAACCGATTAAAGCACTCTACTTACACACAACATGTGAATACTGGCCGGCGGTCCTGGATCACAAGTTTGCGCGGTGGGCTTTTTAGGTCGTTTTTCTCAGATAGGCTATAGCCCGGGTCGCTGCCTCTCGGCCGCTTTCCAGCCCCCCATTGACGGTACTCGCCTGTACTGCGTGGGTGGCTTCGCCTGAGAAAAAGAGCCTCTCTGCGACAGCCCGGCGGAGAGCGGCACGGGCAGAAGACTTGCCCGGCTTGACACTTGAGTAGGCGCCATCAAAAAAGGGAATCTTGCCGCAGGCTGTGGCAAAACCCTTTATGAAATTCTTTTCGATATTATTACCCAGCATAATTTTGAGTCCGTCCAGTCCATAGTTAATAACCGTCTCCATGGATTCCTGCTCCAATGCTTTTGCCTGGCTTCCTCCCACATAGCCATAAGTCAGATTCGAATGGTGGGTGTTGGTCAGATACCCCACGCCGGTTTCATCGACCTGTTGTTGGTAGACATAGGTATCGGGGCCAAAGCCAAAGATATCATCATTAAACAGAAGTCCGATGTAGTTCATGACCGCCATATCAATATCATTGATGGCTTCGCGTTTTTCAATCGGCAGGACAGGGGTAAACTTGATGCGCTCAGCAGCGAGAACGCCTGCGGACACTGTCAATATCGCAGCACGTGCTCTTATGGTTCCAGCTGAGGTTGTTACCTTGATATGATCCCCGCTCCAGTCAATCTCTAGGGCGGCCACTCGCAGTTTGACCGGGACATCCCGGCCATAGTGGGCTACAACTGAACCATAGCCTTGGGCGCAGAACCAGTTTGTCGCGTCCAGGCTGTTCCACCAGCTTTTGGGTGACCAGTCTTTGGAGTCTTGCGCCATGTCCCATACGCCATACTCACAGGCAACGGTATATCCCCAGGGGCGTTCAAAAAAATCATCGCCCAGGGCGGTACGGGCATTGTCGTCAGATCCAGTTTCCGGGCTCAGGGCAGAGTTTTTGATTCTTGCGTTGAACAAAGCATCGGTTTTGTAAAGGTCAGTCAGTTCGACCTGGCTGGCTTGGCGGTTGCCCACAAAATACGCTTGCCTGCCATGATCCCGATAGACGTCAAAGCTATTGCTGCGCGCATGAGAAAGTAATGGG
>MPLX02062595.1_pt1 | contig 42266 bp, 37 predicted proteins | sample 1617341 | NCBI WGS metagenome assembly MPLX02 (sample SAMN05944804, study PRJNA350692) | marine metagenome | biome: marine; feature: ODZ; material: water; isolation source: 120 m water sample filtered on 0.2 um supor filter | place: Pacific Ocean | collected 2012-04-08 | depth 120m m | reverse complement strand
CCTCGATCACGATCACCACGATTCCCTGATGGCGCATCAAAGCCTTGATCAGCTGCTCTTGATGCTCATCCCATGCCTCGTTTGAACTCTCGAGCTGATTGGCGACAATTCCACCTAGAGAATCCACCAACAGCGTTGCTGATCCAGGCACCCTTGCCAAGGCTGCACAGAAGTCGTTCGCGCATTCAACTGTTGACCAATGGGACGCTCGGCGCTGGCGGTGACGTTGCAGGCGCTGCTGCCATTGCTGATCCTCAGGCCGGCTTGGTCCCGTTGCCATGTAGATCACAGCGGCCTGATCAGCAACCAGGCTTTCAGCCCAGCGACTCTTGCCACTTCGGGTAGGGCCTGTCACCAGGGTCAGACCAGCACCCGCACGTTGTGGATCAACCTCCGCCATTCATGCCGCGGAGGGTGGCAACAGAGGAAGGCGAGACCCGGTTGAGATAGCGGAAGATCCAGTATTTGAAGATCGTGGCAAGGATCACCGGGAAGGTCGCGATGAACAGAAATACAAAGTTCTCCCGTGCTGGAAAACCGAAGTGATTGGCAATTCCATTCAGGAGAACAGTCCATCCCTCCGGACTGTGGAAGCCGACAAAAATGTCTGTGAACAGAATGATCGCGAAGGCCTTGGCTGAATCACTGAGGCCATAGACGGCTTCATCGAGAAATCCCCTCAGAACAGACAGTTCCTTCCTGCAGCTGACGCATACCAACGCAAAGGCGAAAAGGGCGGCGAGGTCTGCAAGTACGTTTTTCACCGCATGGGTGCTCTCCTGATCGGCCTCATCCTTGAGTTCTTCTGCTTTCTTTGCCAGGGTCTGTTGAAGTTCCGCCTGGGTGGGGATTGTTTTCCCCTTCAGCAAGGCATCGAATTCAATCTCTTGTTTGAACATGGAAAGCTGTTTCACTGCTTCCTCTTCGAGTTGAGGTTTGGGATAACTCAGAAAGGGCAGTTCAGGTGCTAATCGATCCACTGCCGGACCGATGAGATAGGAGCGGCTCACCTGCTGAATCAGCAGGGGAACAAGAATCAGCAGCAGCAGCACCTTGAGGGAGATCAAGGTTGAATCACGCCTGCGACGAAAACCGGCAACAACCGTGGCTTCGGCCTTGGGATCAAGTTGATTGCGAACCTTGTCGAACACTCCCAACAGGGAGCGGGGCAGAGGATCAGGAGGCCGACTGATTGGTGCTCCGCTTGTTTTGCGCCTGGGGTTATAGCGGTTCACAACCGACTCAATCAGTTGAAATTTTCGTGATTCATGCAGTTCAAGCTGGCTGCTTATTGGACTTAGGGCTTCCAGTGACTCTCGACAGACAATCAGGGCCGCCCGGAATTTTCTCAGCACGGTGGCTTGAACGGAGCGGGGAACAGTGAGTTCCAGATCCGGTCGCACCGGACGATCGCCGTAGTACTCCAGCTCAAGGCTCTGAATCAGAAGAGCAGCTTCGTAACCACGCTCCAGATCATTTTTAATGTCCTTGTTCTGTGCCCTGCCGAAGGCTCCGATCCAGTTGGTCAATGCCATGGTTGACGCTCGCTCAACGAGAGAAGACCCACCAGGTGGCCATCGGCACGATGGAACCCACCACAAGCAGAACGACGATCCAGGTCAGACCATTGCTGCTGCTGGTTTCTTCCTGGGTAGGGAAATTGGTTGCCATCGTCGTGTTGGCAAGGTCAGCCGGCGGGCCAGGATCTTCACCACCAGCCAGAACGATCTCGAGCCGTTCAAGGCCGTCGAACACAGCCTGTCTGTAGCGATCTCCATCACGGAGTTGCTTGCTCATCGTGGTTCTACCGACGCTGGTCAGCAGGTCATCGGGCAGCTGAGTCTGAAGCTCGGGATCAGCGACAACGGCAGCCTGCTTGTTCTGAGACTCGATTAACAGCAGCAACAAGGGGTTGGCTTGACTTGGCTGTGATTGCAGTGCTTGTGACTGGTCACTGGTGTCTACCGACCAGCGATCCAGCAGGTCTGAGCCGAGTTGTTTGAGACTGAGTCCGTAATCGAGACGACGAATCGTCACCAGACGGGCATCCAGTTGTTGGTCGCCAAGCCGAACCAAGTGTTTCTCGATTGATGAACGGCTTGCCCTGCTCAGCACATCCGCTGAATCAATGACGTGGTTCTGGGGCCGAGCGACGGGGAAATCCTCAGGGGCCACAGCGAAGGCTGCTGGTACAAGCAGAACAAGGCTGAGGATCAGACCTAGAACAATTGTCGAGACTCGAGCGAAACGCACTGGAACCATCAACGGAAGGATCAGGTTGGGCAAGGATCAGTTTGGGCTCAGATAGCCCTCAGTTGGCAAGGCTGTCGCGATTGAGCGCCGCAACGGCCTGAACAACCATGCTGGCCTGGCCTTCAGCAAGGTCTAGTTTTGCGGCAAGCTTCTCAAGAAAAAGAGACTCCTCCGTGGTGACCTCACGATCGGCATAGACCAACTGAGTGGCCACAGCCAGGGCTGTCTCCTGCTGAGGTGGTGTCAAGGCTGGCAAAGCCTTGTCTAGCAGCCCATCCACACCATCCTGTCTCAGCATTTTGAGCAATTGGTCGAAGAGATCTGCCATCTCCTGCTCGGATCGATTGCTGTAGGGCGTTCGGTACTCAAGTTGTCGACGCAGAGCATGGGCTTCATCGCGTCCAAGGGTTCCATCACAGGCAACAGCCGCAAGGGCTACTGCAGCAAAGGCTTCAGCGTTGGTCATTGACTTGGTCCAGCATCCATATTTGAGCAACAATAGGCAGAAATGACAGCCCCATTGAGGGCTTCTGATGCCTACAGGTGCGCGAGTCTGTCTTGGTGCAGGCCTGTTGATTCTTGTTCTGACCGTGGTCAATGCCGTCACAGCGGCTCAGATCACACCGGATCTGCAAAGGGCTGAGGTCCTATCAGGCCTTGCCGCTGTTGGCATGATGCTTGTCGCCGCGCTCTGGACCCAGGCCAACCCTGTCTCAGCTGGCAAACAACCCCTAGAAGGTCAACAGGGTTTTGTGATCGCCGATGGTTTGGCTGAGCTCTGCCGCGATGAACTTGCCTGGGGCAGTCACCTTTTGCTCACGGCGACACCCGCCGCAACAGTTCTGGTCTACTGGGATCAAGCAGTGATCTCACGGCGTGGGGTGTTGGGCAGCGGGGATTTCGCTCCCGGTCCGATCTGTGAGCGTGCTCAACGCAGTGGTGAATTGGTTTCACTTCTGAAAGTCTCACTGTTCCCAGGTCGTGGCGAATTTGATTCGATCGTTGAGAATCTGCCCTCCGTGATGATTTATCCACTCAACTCTCGCGGGTGGGTGATTGTCGGTGGCTGGTCGGAACGCTGTTTCAGTCGATCCGATGAGCGTTGGTTTGTCGGATGGTGTGAACGGCTCAGAAACTCACTTGAGAACGGGAGCGCCCTATAGGTACCTCCTTTGCTGGTTCCTTGATCTTCACCTCTGAATGCACCTTGGCACCGGGCGCACTGAACTCAATCCTGCCTTCCTTGCCAAGGCGTCCCTTCATCTTTGTGCTGCGGGTCAGATGTTGATTGGCCTTGCGCTTGAGGATCACGTCACCGTTGGCTTCGATCTCATTGCTGCTCCAATTCCAAAAGCAGCGTCGAGCCACCAGGCTTTCACCGGGCTGTTTGAAGGAGCAATCCCTGGGAATCACAACAGTTGTTTCAGCCAGATTCACCTCAAAACCATCCCCTCTCAGGCTTGATGTCTTCATCGTTCCGACAAAGGGATCCTTGCTTTTCAATCGTTCAGTATTGAAGAACCAGCGGGTAGTGCTGGCTTGTAATTCCCCTTGCTGGTCTGGGATCTCAACCCTGACAGGTTTGAGCAGATCGATGTAACCCTCGATGAGATTGCCATTCAGCTTTTTTGCACTGAGATGTTGGCCTGTTTCGTTCGCCTTGGCACGATATTCAGCAAGGATTGGTCCTTGGGCTTCCAGGTCTCCATCATCGATATTCCAGTGGCCGTTGCCTGCATGAATGATCGTGCTGGCAGCCTTTTCCATGTTGCGCTGATCAGACCAACGATCAAGTTGGGTCGGACCTGTGAAGCTGATCTCACGATTTTTCTGATCGAACTCCACCCGGTGAGATTGCAAGCGTGAAGTGGTATCAAAAGCCTGAGGCTTTTCATCAATCACCATCAGAGATAACTTTGGGTTCCAGTGCAGCCGATTGCCAGTGATCAGTACTTTCTGGCCAGTCAGTTGCTGCAGCTTTACATCACCTTCAAGCAGCACTATTTCGCCATCATTGATCACGGTTGCGTGGGATGCACTGATTGCGAATGAAGGCTTGTCTGATCTGTAGAGAAGTCCGGAGGGTTGACGGGCACGAATCAGTCTGCGACTGAGGTTATAACTGGCTAGCGGACTTTTCAGATCCCAGTTCCGCTCACCATTTTTATGTTTCTGGGCAAGATCAAGTGATCGGAATACAAAGGGTGCAGGGCCCGTTGATTTCGAAGTTGGTGATGGCTGACATGCCACCAGGGTGCAGATCATCACAGGCCATGTCAGTTTCCGAATCAGCCTGTGGGGATGAATCATCAGAGACCTGTATCCAACTCGAGTTTCTGCATCACCGGTTTGGGCTTCGGCAGAGAGGAGCCACTGTTGAGATCTCCCCATGCAAGGCAGGAAGACCATCCATCGGCATCAACTTTAGAATCAAGCTGCGTGAGCATGCGCTCACTGAGATCAGGCACCAGTGGCGAAAGCAACACACCGACAATTCGACAGGCTTCGAGAACGGAATACAGGTCATTGGCCACATCATTCTCTTGGCCTGATACCTTCATCTTGCTCCAAGGTGCTGTGTCATTCAGATAGCCATTGGCAGTGATCGCCAAAGTCAGAATTGCTTCTGCCGCACGGTTGAAGGCAAGGGCCGGCATCGCTTCCTTCACCACAGCGATTGTCCCTACAGCCTCAACGGCCAGAGGATGGTTCAGACCGGCTTGATCATCATGGGGTGGGACACAATCGTCGAACCATTTCCTGGCCATCGATGAGGTGCGGTTGAGCAGGTTGCCGATCGTGTTGGCCAGATCATTGTTGACAAGATCAAAGAAGCGTTGCTGCTGGAAATCACCGTCTTCCCCGAACTGGATATCCCGGAGGAGATACCAGCGCACCGCATCAGTTCCGTAAAGATCGAGCAGTTGTTCAGGATCAAGAACATTGCCCAGGGATTTGCCCATCTTCTGGCCCTCACGGGTGAGGAATCCATGGCCGAAGACACGCTTAGGCAGAGGCAGACCTGCAGACATCAGCATCGCCGGCCAGTACACGGCATGAAAACGCAGGATGTCCTTGCCGATGACATGGATGGCGGCTGGCCAGCCGCAGGCTTCAAGCCGTTCGATCTCGATCGGGCCGCCATCTTCGAGCAAGGCACTGAGATAGCCCAGTAATGCATCGAACCACACATAGAAGGTGTGCCCTTCATGGCCAGGTACCGGCACCCCCCAGCTCAGCCCCACTCTCGAGATTGAGAAATCCCTGAGCCCCTGGGCAACAAAATTCTGAATCTCCTTTCTGCGACTGGCGGGGGCGATGAACTCCGGTTGGCTGATCAGGGTTTCGATCTGTTCCTGAAACCGGGATAACCGGAAAAAGAGGTTCTCCTCATCTCTCCATTCCAGGGGCTTGCGGTGGATGGAGCAGCAGGGTGCTGCCGCCTCTTCTGGGTCATCCTTGTACTCCTCACAACCAACGCAATACCAACCGGTCTGCCGGCCAATCCGCACATCTCCAGCCGCCTCAACACGTTGGAAGAATTCCTCAACAAGCCGCCTGTGATCTGAATTGCTGGTGCGAACGAAGCGATCATTGCTGATTCCCCAGCGTTTCCAGAGGTGTTGATAGGTCTCAGCGATCGTGTCGCAATGCTGCTGGGGTTTGATTCCCTGGCTTTCAGCGGCCCGTTGAATCTTCTGTCCGTGTTCATCAACACCGGTGATAAAGATCACCTGATCCCCTTCAAGGCGTTGAAAACGTGCCAGTGCATCGCAGGCGATCGTTGTATAGGTACTGCCGAGATGGGGTTTGTCGTTGACGTAATAGAGAGGAGTCGTGAGGGTATAGGCCATCGTTAGGTGGAAGACTCCGCAGCGCTGCAGCGACGCAGGATCCTAACGACCCCACCTCCCGACTTCTCAGCTTTGAACATTGCCATGGCCGTTTGTTCGCCCCTCTCTGATTCGGCCCTGCGGGTCTGGTTGGGGGGGCTGCATCAACTGGCGCTGGCAGATGGTGATTTCGATGCCGCTGAGCAACGCACACTCAGAAACACTCTTTCTGAACAGCTTGTCAACAGCAGGATTGATTGGCATGGCCTCCGCGCACCTGAGCCCGCAGAGCTGGCGGAGCAGTTGGGCTGTGATTCAAACCTGACAGAACAGTTTCTGCGTTCGGCCATGGTTGTGGCCCTTGCCGATGGCCATCTCAGTCCCAAGGAACTGGATCTTATTCAGAGCTGGGCGCTGGCGCTGGGATGCTCCCAGGAGCTTCTCCACTCCCTGAAGCCCTGTGATGGCGGCATCCACCCCCTTGATCCCCTCAGGGACTGGCTTGACGGCTTCCAACCAGAGGATCCTGGTGTGGCTGCGTTCATCGTGCAGCTGATTCCAGCCCAGTGCCCCTTCGAGCGGGACATCACCCTCTTTGGTCACAAGCTGGTCCACATCCCTTCCATGTGCAAAATCAACCCTCTCTATGAACAATTGATCGGTCTGCGCTTTCGTTGCCTCAATCAGCTTTCAGAGCAGGAGCAGATGCGTCTGTCTCGATCAGAGTGCACTCAACCATGACAAGCGCAGAACGTTCAGTCTCTTCCCAGAGGATGCCACTGGTGATCTGGGGTGGCGGAACCGGCGGAGTTGCAGCTGCGATTCAGGCGGCCCGAATGGGGGTTGAAACCCTTCTGCTCACTCCGGGGCCCTGGCTCGGCGGCATGCTCAGTGCTGCTGGTGTTGCCGCACCCGATGGCCATGAACTCAGTTGTTGGCAGACGGGCCTCTGGGGTGCCTTCCTGCGCGGGATGGCAGCCGATGAACCGGAAGGACTCGATCACAACTGGGTGAGTTGTTTCGGCTTCAATCCCTGCAGGGCGGAACATCTGTTGCAGCTCTGGGTTGGCGAGCTGCCGCTGCTCAGTTGGCGGGCTGAGGTGAGCTTGAAAGGCATCGAACGGCAGGGGGATCGGCTCACGGCGATTCAGATCGAGCAATGGGGCAAAACCGAGCATCTGCAGTTCGAGCTTTTGATTGATGGCAGTGACCTCGGGGACACGTTGCCCTTTGCAGAGGCACAGTTCCGCTGGGGTTGGGAGCCCCGGGAACGTTGGCATGAACCAAGTGCTCCACCACAGCATCGACTTGAGGGCGAAACTTTCTTCAAGGCCCAACCGATTCAGTCACCAACCTGGGTGGTGATCGGCCAGATCGATGCAGCCAAGCAGCTACCGGATCAATCTCCACCACTGCCAGCGCCGTTCACAGCATCAACGGCTGCCTATGGCCTTGAACGCACGATCACCTATGGCCGCTTACCCGGTGGTCTGGTGATGCTCAACTGGCCTTTGGCTGGCAATGACTGGCACCAGGGACTTGAACGCCAGTTGACTACCGATGGATCCATTCGCGCACAACTGGCTGCCGAGATGCAGGCCCACAGCCTTGATTTTCTCAATGCCCTCGAGAACGCCAGTGATGGTTGGTTAAAAGCCGCTGGCATCTTCCCCGGCCCCAACCCATCTCTGGCGCTGATGCCCTACTGGCGTGAAGGGCGACGGCTGATTGGACTCGACACCGTTGTCGAAACAGACCTGCTGCCTATGGCCTCTGGCAGTGCTCGCGGCCCACTGCCCTTTGACGACAACGGCAGATGCACAAGTGTGGCGGTTGGCACCTATGCCAATGATCATCACTATCCAGGTGATGACTGGCCACTGGCAGCGAAGAGCTGCCGCTGGGGAGGGCGCTGGACCGGCACACCGTTCTGCATCCCTTTCAGCGCCCTGGTCAGTGCCGAGATCAGCAATCTGCTGATCGCTGATAAGGCCTTCAGCGTCAGTCACATGGCCAATGGCGCCACACGTCTGCAACCACTGATTCTCAATATCGGTCAGGCTGCCGGCATGGCGGCAGCCCTCTGCCTGCAGCAGCAGCAGATTCCCTCAGAGCTCGACAGCTCCGATCTGCAGCAGGCCCTTCTGGATGACCCGATTGCCCCAGCTGCCGTGGTTCCGATCTGGGACTGGCCGGCCTGGCATCCCGGCTGGCGTGCTGCCCAGCAGGCTGTGCTGGATCACCCCGAATGTCTCAGCTCCGCTGCAGAGCTTGAGCTGCCGGATCTGAACAGCAGAGTTGGCGCGCCACCGCTGCCTGATCAAACACCTCTTGAGCCCAGGGCCAGGGAATTCCGTGGGTTGCTCAAGATTGAAGCTGATGAGAGCTATCACCTCAGCAGTGGCTCTGAGTGCTGGACCCTGATCACCCTTGAGCCGGCGGTGAGGCGCTGGTTGCTTCAATGCCGGAATGGTGAGGAGGTTTCCCTGCTGGCTGTGTGCAACCCCTGGGGCCCCTGGTTGAGGGTGCTTCAGGTGATCTGCTGACCAACAAGGAATCGATCAGCCAAGAATCGATCAGCCAAGAATTGCTCAAGCCAGTGCTGCCCTGCACCCTGGAGATGCAAGCCTTTGCAATCAGCAGCCAGGCAGAGCTCCCTAGCCCCCTAGCTGGCCACGAGTTGCAATTCATTGATCAGTGGCTCCACAGCGCCAACCCGCAGGGTCAAGCGCAAGCCCGGTTGCGGGTCCTGATGGCCTTCGATCCGACAGGCCAGGTCCATGCTCAGGGATTCAACATGAACCAGGGCTAATTGATCCTGAGGTCTTAGCCATCTCAGGTGCAAGGCTGGCCAGGTTTGCTCGCGATGGTTCTGAAACCAGACCTGCTGCCAGTGGCGTTGATCTTCGCGGCTGATCTGCTGCGCCTGCCGAAGTGGATCGTTGAGTTGATCAAGCTCTGCCATCAGGGTGGCTTCGCTCATCGGCGCAAGTCCTTCGAGCTGGGCCAGCACCTGGCGGTGGGCAAGCAGGTCCCCATAACGCCGAATTGGGGAGCTGGCCTGCACATAGGCGGGAAGCCCGAGGCTGAAATGGGGCATCGGCTGTGTTCCGATCACTCCACGGCTGAGACAGCGCCTGATCAACGCATAACGAACCGGAGCCTCCGTGATCTCTTGAAGCTCAGCGTCAGTGGGTAGCTCCGCTGCAGGCTGGCTGCGATAGGGAAGGGGTAGCTGATGACTGATCCCGAATTCGGCAATCGCCGCACCCATCAGGATCATCGCCTCACTGACCAGCTGCCTTGAGGCCGATGGCTCAATGATCTGCAGTTCCGGAGTCTGATCATCAACCTGAAAGCGGCCTTCGGGTTGATCAATCTGCACGGCTCCCTGGCTCAAACGCCAGTTCAGACGTGTTTTCATCAGCACAGACAACCTGGCCAGATCCTCGTCACCGGGAGGTGCCAGCTCGATCAGCTCATCGCCGTCTTCATAGGTCAGTCGATAGCGCGGTTGAATCCAGCTGCGCATGATTCGCGTCTTGCCAACAGCTCCCTGCTGATCAAGCTCAATCGCCACACTCAGGGCGGGGCAGCGCCTGCCAGCACAAAGGCTGAGGGCATCCTCCGCCAGAACCATCGGCAGCATCGACCTTGATCCATCAGCCAGGTAGAGGCTGGTGGCACGGATCTTCGCTTCAAGATCAACGGCACTGTCAGTGCTGATCAGTCGCGAGGGATCAGCAATATGAATCCAGATCCAGGTCAACCCTTCGGAGACCTCAAGAGAAAGTCCATCGTCGATTTCTCGGGTGTGAACATCGTCAAGGGTGTAGGTCTTGAGATGGCAGAGATCGGTGCGGCTCAGATCCCCTGCAGCGCTTTTCTGGTGATTTGCAACCAGCTGCTCGGCCTCCCTGAGCACCTCATCTGGAAAGCTGCATGACCATGCACTGCCCTGCAGGGATGGCAGCGCATGGGGATCCCGCCAGCCTTTGCTCACCAGCCAACTGCAGAGCGCACGATGGTCGGCGGCCACACCAAGTTCTTGGAGCAACTCGCACTCCCCCTTGTTCGGTTGGAAAGCGCTCTGGGATTCATCCGCCAGCAGGATCAGATGGCTGATCGTCTTCCGTAGCTCTTCAGGAAGCTGATGCCATTGCTGATCGCTGAGAACTGCATCTTGCCGCAACCGTTCCATTGCTTCACGCCGTTGTTGCTGCCGCCGCTGCTCACGTCTGTGTTCCCGTTGAAGCCTGCGGATCTCGTCACTCGCTCTGGCTTCAACAAGATGGTCACGCCTGAGTCGAAACCACTGCTGATCCCCATGGAGCCAGAGCCACAGCGCGCCTAAATACAGCCCATCGCTTTGAGGCAGCAGCAGCTCAGCCAACTCGGCGATCGCCATGGCCGTGGCAGGGCAATCGCTGGCTTGTCTTTCACTTTCAAGCAGCCACCAGCCTTCAGCAAGATCCTTCTGGTTGAGAACCAGCTTGCGAAGGTCGCTCAGTTCCGGCAGGGAGCACTGATCGGATTCAGCGGTGCTGACCGATTGCAGCTGGGTGAGTTCACGACTCGGCAGCTCCTGATCACGGCGTTGACCGCAGAATTTGATCGTCGCCCTGCTGCCCTTCTCGGATAGCAGGATGCCGATCAGTACCTGACCTTTGTGGACCACGCCCACCAGATCACCCTGATGCAGGGATGTCTTCAAGGTTGTTGTGGCGGTGGTGTCCTCAGTGGCGTGCCAGTGACGTTCAGCCTTCGGGGTTGACGAAGGGCAGCAGCGCCACAATCCGGGCACGTTTCACAGCAGTGGTGAGATCCCGCTGCTGTTTTGCTGTGAGGCCGGTGAGACGCCTGGGCAGGATCTTGCCTCGCTCGGTGATGAATTTCTTGAGCAGATCCGCATCCTTGTAATCGATCGGATCACCGGGCTTGATCGGTGAGAGACGCTTCTTGAAGAAGGAATTCGGAGCCATTGTCAGGAACGGAGGATCTTTGCGATGAACTGCTGGGTCACTTGATCTCCTTATGGGGAGTTGACTTGTTGCAGTGGGGACAGAACTTCTTGATTTCCAGCCGTTCGGTGGTGTTCCGGCGATTTTTTTCAGTGGTGTATCTGGACACCCCTGGAGATCGCTTGGCGGAATTGGACCGGCATTCGTTGCACTCGAGGGTGATCACGATCCGGACGCCCTTGTTCTTGGCCATAAAGGACGTTGCGCCGCAGTTGCGAGGCGATTGACAAACAGAGACTTTACAGGTCAACCGTTCAATCTCAAAGCTGTTTTCAGTTGCTTCGTAGGATCATTGGCGCCATTGCGCTGACCCCATGCGGGTGTCTCTCTCCTGGCTGCAGGATCTGGTTGAGCTCAAAGAAACCGTTGAGGTGCTCAGCGAGCGGCTCTCGATGGCTGGCTTTGAGGTGGAATCCGTTGAGAATCTCAGCGACCGTGCCGGGGGGGTTGTCATTGGCGCTGTGCTGGATCGGCAGGGCCACCCCAATGCGGACAAACTCAGTGTCTGTCAGGTTGATGTCGGTGCCTCCGAGCCACTCCAGATCGTCTGTGGGGCTAGCAACGTAAGGGCTGGGATCCATGTGCCTGTCGCGCTGGTCGGTGCGGAACTGCCGGCTGCAGGTCTGACGATCAAGGCCAGTGAACTGCGTGGTGTGGCCAGTCAGGGAATGATCTGTTCCTTGTCGGAACTGGGTCTGGTCAGCGATTCAGACGGCATCGCCATCCTCGATGAGATCAATGCCGCCAATTCACCTCCAGCAGATCTCGTTCCTGGCGAAAACGTCGCACCGCTGCTGGGTCTCGATGACACCGTCATCGAACTGGCGATCACCGCGAATCGTCCCGATGGGCTTTCGATGGTGGGGATCGCCAGGGAGGTTTCAGCGCTCACCGGCGGAACCCTCAGCCTGCCTGAGCTTGAGCATCAACCGTCCCATTCCCCTTTCACCCCAGAAGATGGCAGTGATCAGGCGATGGGGCGGGGTGGGCTCTATGGCCTGACCCTGATCGAGTCCGTGGATGGATCCACACCAGCCCCCGCATGGCTGAGGCAACGCTTGCAACGAGCCGGGGTGAACAGCGTCAATGCCGTGGTTGATCTCACCAATCTTGTGATGCTGGAACAGGGCCAGCCATTGCACGCCTTTGACCTAGATGCCCTTGAGAAACTCACCGGGCAAAAGGTTTTGCCAGAGAACTTCGGGCTGAGGCAGGCTCGGGCTGCAGAACCCTTCACTGGCCTCGATGGCCGCGAACTTGAACTTGATCCGCGTTGTCAGGTTGTGACCTGTCACGATCTGCCTGTGGCCCTGGCCGGGGTGATCGGCAGCGCCGAAAGCGGAGTTTCTTCCAGCACCAGGCGCCTGCTGCTGGAATCCGCGATGTTCACTCCCACCTCGGTAAGGAACACAGCCCGTGCCGTGGGGTTGCGCACCGATGCGAGCAGTCGTTTTGAAAAGGGTCTGCCCCGCGAGATGACTCTGGCCTCTGCCCATCGAGCCAGTGTTCTGATGCAGGATCTGCTTGGCAGCAAAGCCTCTGGGATCTGGGTCTGTGGTGACACCACCCAGAACAGCGAACCCGTGATTCTGCGCCGCCAGGCAATTCATCAATTATTAGGGCCCCTTGCAGAGACGGAGACTGACGCTGTTGAACTTCAATCCCTTGGGGGGGATCTGCTCAGTCAGCAGCTTGGGGACGATGATCCCCAGGATCTTGAAGATGAAGTGATTGAAGCTTCGCTGCAGGCCCTTGGCTGTGAGTTAACTGAAATCGATCAGGGCTGGTCTGTTCAGGTGCCCCCCTCACGACGCATGGATCTGCATCGGGAGGTTGATCTGATCGAGGAGGTGGCAAGGCTTGTGGGTTTTGATCGCTTTGAGGCGAACCTGCCTGATCCACTGCAGCCCGGTGGCCTCAATCCCCGCCAGACAGCCGAACGTCGCCTGCGCCAGTTGCTCTGTGGTGCAGGTCTGCAGGAAGTCACGACCCTCTCTCTGGTTGGATCTGATCCAGGAGACCCACAACGGATCGCGATCAGCAATCCGCTGCTGGCGGAAACAAGCCATCTGCGCACCAATCTCTGGGAGGAGCATCTGCGCATCTGCCAGCGCAATCTACAGGCGTCACAACCGGGCTGCTGGTTGTTTGAGATCGGTCAGACCTACACAGGCAAAGCGGCGGATGTCTGCCAGCAGGCCCTGCTGGCTGGTGCCATCTGCGGTGAGCGCCGTCTTGAGCGCTGGAGCAGCAGTGGCAAATCTGTTCCGCCCAGCTATCACCAGGCCCGGGGGCAACTTGCTCAGGCACTGAACGGACTGAGGCTGGAGGTTGTGGATCGACCCCTTCGCGATGATTCACGTCTGCATCCAGGCCGTGCCGCTCAGCTCCATGTTGAAGGTCGCCCGATCGGTTGTTTCGGGCAGTTGCATCCTGCCCTTGCTGAACGTCAGAGCCTGCCGGAGGCCACCTATCTGTTTGAGCTTGATCTCGAGGCTTTGCTGCAGGCAGCGACCCGAGCCAACCGCTGGACAGTCGCCTACAGACCCTTTGCAACCGTGCCAGCGATGGAGAGGGATCTCGCTGTTGTTGTGAACCGGGATTGCGTCGCGATCGATCTGATTCAGGTGATTCGCAAAGCTGGTAAGCCACTGCTTGAGCAGGTTGAACTGATTGATCGTTTTGAAGGCGGCCAACTTGAAGCGGAACGTTGCAGCCAGGCCTTTCGTCTCCGCTATCGCGCCAAGGATGCAACCCTCACCGATGACCAGGTGCAACCGGTGCATGAGAAGGTCCGACAGGCCCTTGTCAAGGCATTTGCTGCTGAACTCAGGAGTTGAGCACCAGATCCGAGACCATTTTTTCGCCTGAATCTGTATTGCAAGAGGAGAACCTGGCAACGCGTTGCCGTGCTCGGGTGCGCCAGGTCAGGCTGTTTGGCAGGCAAGATGAAAGGTACTGTTTCGCTGTTCGATGCCAAAGCAAACACCTCCAGAGGTAAGCCCGATGCGCATGAAGATCACCATGCTCTTCTTTGGGCTTGGTCCTTTGCTGGGAATCTGGCTGTTTCTCCAGAAACAAGGCTTTTTTGATAGCCCATAATCTGAATCAATAAGCGGCAAAGTCCGTTCCTCTGAGATAGTCATGTCAGCTCAATCCTTGAGCTTTTGTTTAATCACAACTGCAGCGAGTCATCAGCACCAGGCATTCAACATGTGTTGTCTGGGGGAAGAAATCAACCGGCTGCACCAGCTCGATCCTGTAGGGGCCATCTGGTGTTGTGAGCTTCTTGAGATCCCTGGCCAGGGTTGCGGGATCGCAACTGAGATAGGCCATGCTCCTGGGTGGGTGATTGAGAATGGCCTCCACCACAGCATCGTTAAGACCTTTGCGGGGTGGATCCACCACTAATCCGTCGTACTTGGGGAGGGAGGCGGCCAGATGATCGACAACATCTCCTGATCGGAACTGCACATCCCTGAGACCATTCAACCTGGCATTGTTGCGTGCCTGCTCAACGGAGGCTTCATTGAGCTCGAGGCCAAGAACCTTGAGGCCAGCTGCAGCAAGAGGTAGAGCGATGGTGCCGATGCCGCAGTAGGCATCGATCACTGCTTTTGTCGAGCCCTGCCGGCTGAACCATTCACAAAGGATTTCCACGACCTGCTCAGCCTGGGGGGTATTGATCTGAAAAAACGTTGTGGTGGCAAGTCTGAGGGTCAATCCACAGAAGTTTTCCGTGATTGCAGCCTCCCCCGCCAGCAAGCTGGTCTGGGTACCGAGAATCAGGTTGTTGCGTTTCGGTTGCAGGTTGAGTGTCACCCCTCTGACCTGATCCCAACGTTCAAGCCATGTGCGGGCTTGTTGATGCAACCCGGGCAGAGAGGCCGTGCTGCTGATCAGCGTGATCAGGATCTCGCCGCTTGCATGTCCGATGCGCAGGCCCAGGTGCCTGAGTCCATCGCCACTTTGCAGATCTGGATCAGCTGGCCAGTCACGCTCCTGCAGATCCTGCTTGATCGGCTGCAGACATTGCTCCAGACGGGGATCAAGAACGGGGCAGCGATTGAGATTGACGATTCTGTGGCTGCCGCGTTTGTAATAGCCCATTCGCAGTTTTCCATCCTGGCCACGTCTGAGCGGTATCAGGCCACGGTTTCGATAGCCGAAGCTGCGGCCTTTAGCCGAAAGCAAAGGCTCGATTGGGTGATTGATCTCTCCGATTCGAGTCAAGGTCTGCTGGAGTTGCTGTTGCTTGAGCAAGCTCTGCTGCGAATCCTGCAGGTGCTGCAGGCTGCAACCACCGCAGTCGGCGGCGAGAATGCATGGGGGATGTTGCCTGCCTGAGGCCGGTTTGAGCGTTTTCAGCAGACGGCCCAGCCACTGGGATCTCCGCCGTTGCTGCAGTTGCACTTCGGCCTGTTCACCGGGGAGCAGATCGGGTATGACCAGAACCCATCCCTGCCAGCGAGCCAGGCCGTGACCCTGACGGTCCAGATCAAGGCCAGTCACTTCAACAATCTGACCGGGCTTCGGCTGCTGCCGATCACTGCTGGTATCCACTGATCTGGTCATGGATCTGATGAATCACTGGCGTTGCAAAGGCGTAACACCAAGACCAAGACTGCTCTATTGGGCTCTGATTCGCTTTAAACTCTGGCCAGACTGCCAAATCCCATGAGCGTTGTCCGGGATCTGATCCTCCAGGCCGATGACGACCTTCGTTACCCGACGAACGGCGAATTGCACTCGATGGTGGATTACCTCGCCGAGGGCGCGAATCGGCTCGCAGTGGTGAAAATACTCACCGATAACGAGAAGAAGATCATCGCCCAATCCGCCCAGGCTCTCTTCACTGCCAGGCCAGAGTTCGTTGCCCCGGGAGGCAACGCCTTTGGCCAGAAGCAGAGAGCCCAGTGCCTACGGGACTACAGCTGGTATCTACGCCTGGCTACCTACGGCGTGTTGGCTGGAAGCACAGAGATGATTCAGGAGATTGGCCTGATCGGTGCACGGGAGATGTACAACAGTCTTGGCGTGCCGATGAGTGGCATGGTGGATGCGATGAAGGCGATGAAGAATTCCTCAATGGTGCTTCTTTCGGAAAGCGAACAGCGCTTGGCAGCACCATATTTTGATTTTCTGATTCAAGGACTGCAGACACCGAACTGAGTCTCGCAAGCCTCAGGCGAGACTCAATATTGGTCTTATGGCTTGACTCAGGTGATACGCCTGAGTCTCAAGCCTCACCCCTTCCATGCTGGAGGCTGAGCTCTGCCTGGCTAGACAGCATTCCGCACAAAGTTCATTCAAGAATCGAAAGAACGGAAGGCTTGAAAAGGCGGAGAGAATTTCTCTCGTATCTCGCCTGTGTCTCAACATGAGTCCATATAAGCGTCGCATAAAAGACTGATGAGACTACGTAATTTCAGGATCATTCTCAGCCCTTCGTCTTCGTTGGATCGATTGATTTGCTGCCCAGCTATTGGAGTTGATGCCTCTTGCTTAGGCCTTGGCGAAAAAAAACAAAAGACCAGGAATGGAGTCTCAGCCATGTCGACTGAGACAAATATTGAGACCAACTGTGAGACGACTGATGGTCTCGTGAGACAAATCAATGGGCGGGATCGTTGCAAAGGGAAGCCTGTTTTTAAGGGCAAGCCCCTAAGTGAACGAGCTCTTGGCCGTGCGTACCTGTGTCTACAGCAGGTACGCATTGATAAAATCAATTGCTGTTTAAGGATTTTGCGTTAGGGGTGAGCATTCTGGACAAGCTCTGGACGGGATTTATGGCCATCATCAACGGCATCTGGAGCTTGTACGCCCAGGGGATCACGACGAGTGGCTCTGAATATCAAGAATCAGCAAAGACGTTCTGTGGACAGGCATGGGCACAAATGGCAAGGGGCACAGCTGAAAATCAATATTTTTGATTCTTGTTATTTAGTCTTCCTAGGACCAGTCCGAATCGAATCCCATGAGACGCCTTGTTGTCGCAAGACGAGACTCGTACTGCGTCTTAAAATAGACTAGTGAGACTGTCTTCCGCATGGGCTGGTCTTGCTAAGTGCCACTCCAGCTAACGGCTGTTTTTTCGGAAAACTGTTTTTACGGAAAATCGCATTTACAGAAGCCTGTTTTTACAGAAGCATTGACTTCGGTTGGCTTCTCTGTGCTTAACGGGCAAGATGCGAGTTGATTAACAGGCATCCAGCTCAATGCGGTTTAACAGTCGGGCCTTTGAGCGCAGCTTTGAGTTGATGATCTGGCGTTTTCGTCTTGTCAGCGTGCTCCCAGTGATCATGAGCCTGCTGGGAAGCGTCGCCTGTTTCGTGCTCGGCACTATTGAAGAGTTGCATGCCTTTTCACAGTTGCTTCATGGAAAGGATGTTGAGGAGCATGCCTCTGAATTACTCGGCAACATGATTGGCGGCATTGACTATTACGTGATCGGTATTGCCCTGTTGATTTTTGGCTACGGCATCTATGAGCTGGTGATCTCTGATATCGACGCGAGGCAGGACATGGTCAAGGAGCGTCGCAGCAACCTACTCAGCATTGATTCACTTGAGACTCTGAAGCAGAAGCTCACCAACGTGATCGTGGTGGCACTGATTGTTTCAGCATTCAAAACCATGATCGAGATCCCTATCGGATCGATCACCGAGTTATTGCAGTTCTGCGGTTGTGTCACCTTGCTTGCCTTAAGTGCCTGGCTGATCGTGCGCAGCCATGAGGGGGAGTAACAGTCGTCGCAAATGAGTCTAATCTCTAGACTCATTGCAAGTCTTAGGCGGGACGCATGAGACTTTATTTTTGACGGTACAGCTCTTTCAGTAATAGGTAGGCCTCATTCAATCTCCGCATCGACTCCGTTGATCCGCCAGCGTCAGGGTGATTGTCCATGGCCTGGTTTTTGTAGGCATCACGAATACTGGACAGCGTCAGTGCAGCACCTGGCAGGGTCGACAAGCCAAGCAATTTGAGTGCACCCTGAACAGTCATGGTTGATTCCAATGTCTGGAACGAGGTGACGTTGCGGCTGCGTTTGAATCTGTTGACAAATCGTTTGATCAGTGTGGGCATTCGTCCTGGCAGGCTGCTGGTGGCAAAGGGATCTTCAAGGACACCAGCCACCACCATCACGCGATCGAAACTGGCGGGTTTGGCCACCCAGCTCCCACAGAGCTCCTGCATCAAACGATTGGCCGCTGTCCAGGTGAATGGGCGTCCATCCGCACCATCCACTTGGGGCCAGATATCCCTGCTCAACCAGATCATGGCTGCTTCAAGAACAGTCTCGCCAGGTGGATGTCCATAAAGGTTCAACCAATGCTCGGAGGCGGTTTGCAGACTTTCAAGAAGATCGAGTGGTGACACACCTGGCACCATCGGCATTTCCCTGGCTTTTTGCGAAGCGGAATGAGGCCCAAGGCTGTCCCTGAGTTGATCGGTACGTTTGCGCACAAAACCCGGCAGGTCGATTCCTGCTGAAGCCCGCCGATTTCTGGCTAAGGAGTTCTGTTCAAGGCCATTGGGTGTGTGATCAGCATCAACGGAATGATCGGTTCGTTGAAGCGCTGAGCCTCCGATCAGAACCAGAGCGCTGGTCTCGTCATAGTCGGATTGCGCGGGATTCTGGCCAGTCTCAACGGCCCGAACCTGGTCATCTTCACAGTCCTCTGAGCTGGTCAAGCCATCAACGGATGTGCTTCCCGTCAGCTCTGCGTTGTTTTCACCTAACAGGTTTTCAAGCAGACGCTCAATCAGAGCGCCCCTCGCTCTTAACCCAAGTTCTTTCTTGAGACCATCAATGCGCTGAATCAGATGACTCGGCAGCTGGATGTTGATTCTGCGTCGCCCTTGTTCCTCAGGCGCAGTCACTGCAGCAATCCATCAACTCCGCAGAGCCTATCTGCCCTTGAAGCGATCTAACCACTCCTGTTGCGCCTTGATGGCTTCGCGATAGCGCTGTTCAAGGGAGCTGTTGATTCTGGGGGGAAGGATCACAGCAGGGGTCATCGGTGTTATCCCCCCAGCAGGGGAGACGAGAGCAGGAGGCGGCGGAGGTGCGATAGGTCGTCGGTGCGCTGGTAGTAGGGGATTCGTTCGTTTTCCCAGGGGTCTTGAGGCACCTGTTCTGATCACTGCCTTATCGATGGCTTCTGTTGCTGGCTTATTTGCTGTTTTGATCGTCGGCGGAGGTGCCGCTGGATTGACATTGCGCTTCTTGCGCTTGAGTTCAGCGAGACGCGCCTGCTCGATCATCTGCTGACGTTTCTTCAAAACAGCCATCTGCTGCACCGGCACCACACTGAGTAGGTGGCCTGGAGTTGCGTCGGCTGGATAAACAAGGCTGACCTTGACTGGGTTGACAACACCGGCCTTCAGGGTCAGATCTGAGAGGGGAAGGCTTTCGCCTGAACGTAAACCTACATGAACCTCTTTGTATCCTTCGTGGCTCTCGATGCCAATGGAACCGCGAAAGGCTGTGAAGCGTTTTTTTCCTGACACAACTGGATGACTCATCACCAGTTGATGGGGGCCTGATCCGTGCAGATGCATGGTGACGTCAAATCGAACCCCATAGGTCCCCACATTGTTGACTGCAGAATCAATCATGCGTGTCGTTAGTGGGTTGACCTGAACTTCCCTTGTCCCGAAGTTGTGTTTGTGTGTACTTGTAAGGGGTACATGTAATGCCCCTTGTTGAAGATCATGGCGAATTGATGCCTGATAACGATCACCCAGGGCTACACCGGCAACCCTTGAGAAAACCCTTCCACTTTCTATTTCTCGTATTCTTTTTAGATAGATACGCCCAGGAGCTAAACGACCTGAATCAAGTACAGCAATAAGATCACGATTGCGATTTGTTTCTTCTGCTGCAACAACAGCCATCTGGAATGGTCCATCACTTTTGCCCTTGAGCAGACCATTGGCTATTCCACGGGCAGGCAGCATCGTGCTGAAGATCACTTTTCGTCCGCCCGGTGGGATGACAATCATTTCAGTGAGCTTTCGATCAAGTTGGCTGCGTAGCATTTGCACTGATGTTGCATCGCCTGGCCCTGTGTTCCAGGGGCGAGGCCCCAAAGGCTTCACACCCATCAGATGGTTGGGGTGATAGGGGGCCTCAAAACTGTTTTTAACGGAACCTTTCTCGAATGTGAGGGTGACTGGTTTTCCACCTGGATTGATAGCAATTGTGGCTACAGTGAGAAGGCCGCGAGCACGAGTGCCGCCCAGTTTCGATGTATCTTTTGGATAGTATTTGTGATGAACGTGAACACCAAATTCACCATTGAACGTGAATGAGGCATTCTTTAATGGGCGATTTGTTTCAGTCGCTATCGCAGATCCCGGTGCTGAATTAACAAGAATTCCTGGGCCACCAACAATCTCAGGTTGATTGGAATGTAGAACCGGAATGTTATTGAAGCGTCCTTTTAATGGCCTTGCCTGCTGGCCTGCCATCAAGGCTACGTAGCACCATGCAGGCCGCAACTGAACGGTCTCAGTCATCAGCGCTGAGACACCAAGCAAGACCAGCAGTGAGACTCGTTGCGTCAACGTGAGACAGGGTGGGGGTTGCCTGGGCTTTGATCCTGGCGCCAATGCGCTTCATTCAAACCTAATCAATTGGCTTAGAACAGCCAAGTTCTCTTAAGAACATCTGTGGGCAGAAACGCGGTCAACCTGACATTTCGCCAATATTGGTTAAGCCGACTTTCTGCCATGTTCCCGCCGTTCTACTGCCCGCCCTCTGCAGACGTGTCTTCAAGGCGCAGCCACTATCAACAGAGGAAGCTTGAGATGCTTCGTTTCTGGCGTGATCGCCTTGAGCGTCAGCTGGCCGCGGTCACGGCCGCCATGTCCACGCTCGATGAACAGATCCAAAGGGACCAACCGCCTCTCGCCTGAGCCCTCAGCCTCTGCCGGGGTCAAGATCCTTACAGATCTTTGAAAGCTGTGTCAGACCACGCTTCAGCCGTCTCTGAACGGTCATCGCACTGACTCCAAGCCTTGCCGCTGCACAGCGAAGGCTTTCGCCACGAAACACCACCTGTTCGATCGCCTGGCGTTCCGCTGGCATCAACTTCAGGAGAGCCCGGTTGACCCTGCCAGCCTTTTCTCCGTTGATCAAGGCATTCCACTGTGTGTTTGGGGCAGGGATCACTTGCTCATCAAGGGGTTGCCAGAGATTTTTCTGTGCGTAACTCTCTTTAGCCAGGCGATCATCTTCGTTGCAGGCAGGGCCAAGCCCGGCAATGGACCCGTGGGCTTCTTGCTTCAGCAGAGCCTGTGCCCTTTCCTCCACTCGTCTTGGCAGGCGAATCAGGCCAACGCTGTCCCGCAGATAGTGGAGAATGGCACCACGGATGTGTGGCCTCGCATAGGCATTGAAGGGAACCTGAGCGCCTGGATCAAATCTCTGGGCTGCTCTGATCAACCCCAGACATCCGGCCTGGATCAGGTCATCACGATCATGGCCTGTTCTGATTGCATAGTGAATCGCCAGAGGGCGGACCAGATGCAGATGGGCTTCGATCCTTTGATTGCGCAGTGTCAGTTGATTCCGCAGTTGCAGTTTTTGATTCATGGGTTTTGGAAATGTCGTCTGAGCAAGTCGTTGTCTCAGTTGGGCATTTCCAGCGATTCATGTTTCGAGCAGTTTTGGCAACCGTGAAATCACGGAATCACTCAGACCACCTCCTCAAGCAGAGCCTCCGGACCATGGGCCGTAAGCCAGTCCAGATCAGAGTTCCTGGTTGACAACAAATAGCCGGCAAAACCAAGACCATTGATGCTGAAACCCAACGTTCCTTCACGTCTGCGTCGAATCAGAGCCATCCAATGCCTGGTTAACAACATGTTGTAGGCATCGAGGGGGCGTTGATCACGCAATGGATCGCCGAGGTTGAGTCGATCAGCCAGCTCCAGGTAATCCTCCAGCAGAGCCTGCTGATCGGGGCGTTCACCTGACGCTGATCTCGCTTTCACCGCGCAACTGCGTTCGAGCAAGTTCCTCGATGCAGTTCCCGAATCATCAAGGCGTTGCTTGAACCAGTCCATGCGTGGACAGATCGTCGCCTGGGGATGACGAGGCAGCAACTGCATGTGCCGATGGGGCTGACTTGCTCCGGCAGCTGGTCCGCTGTTGTAGAACCAGAGGCCGCTGGTATCACGATCGACCCTGGCCAGGGCTGCCCAGTCAGCCAGTTCCAACCAGCCATCCTGCGCGGCCCACTTCCGTGTGATCAGCAGCATGTGGCCTTCCTGAACAGGATATTTGTTCAGAATCAGGATGTGATCATCGCCGATCGATCCCACTTCAAGTCGTTGGTCCCAGGGCAGGAATGGATTCGGTTTGGGGCCTTCAGGTCTGAGGTGACGAGGTGGCAGCCCACACAGCTGACGAAGTTCAAAGGGCCACTGGGTGACGGTGGAGATCTGCAGAACCGCAGTGGATAAGGGCACGAGTGCACCACTTTCGAGAGCAGTCCTGCTGCGTTCGAGTGCTTCTGACCAGTAGTGCTCAGTTGTCACGGCTCTGCAAACGGGCAAGGGCTGCTCCGACGTAGTAAGAGCCGAGGATTTCGTTGAATTTGAGGCCCTGATTCGCCAGAGACTGGGCTCCATGCTGGCTCATGCTGGCACCAAGATGACGATGGGCCTCATAACTGATTGAAGCTGTTGCGGCATAAAGACTTTCAACGATCCCACCCTTGTAGCTGAGCACGATTCCCTGGGTGGCCTCGCTGGCAGCCCGGGTGGTGGTTGTCTGGGTTGAAAGGCCGCCGTAGGCCTGCCAACGGGTTGTGTCACCGAGATCAAAATCAGGATCTGCAGGCCTGGCGATATGGGCCAGTGCATAGGAGCGTGCTGCCACAGCCTGGGCTTTAAGGGCTTCATGATGCCAGTGGCTTGGCATCTCAGCCCCCACCACCGATGCCACATAGCGCTCAAGATCAAGTTGGTTCACAGCCAGCAATCCATCGCCACGATTGAGAATGTGAATCTCCTGCTCATAGGCGCGATCATTCAGAAGAATGCGGCCATTGATCCCTGTTCTGCAGTGGATCTGAACCTTTTCAGGTTTGCGCAATAGAGCATTGAGCTGATCTTGACTCAGCTGGCTGAATGAGTCGTTATGGCAGCTGGCAGGTCCCTGGAGCCGCAGGCTTGTTGGCGGACGCTGAGAGAGAAGAGCCACCCGGATGGACAGGGACAGGGGCGTGCCAGGTGGTGGCAGCTTCGGCGATGCAGATGTTCTTTGCCTTGGTTGTTGATTGCGATCCCTTTGTGGATGGGAGGTTGGCTCTGATGCCGATTTATCGGTTGCGGTGTCACTTCCCTCAAGCATGGCTTCAATCAACAGGGCGTTCCCAGGGTCCTGATCGATGGACTCCGAACGGATCAGCCAGGCGTATGCCCCATGGATCAACACTCCGCCGACAAAAGCAGCAGCAGCGATATTCAGAAGCCCTCCAGCTCGCCGCGCCACAGAACCGACCCAGACCCGATCAGGCGAATCATGGCTGAATCGCAGCGTTCACAGCGCATTCCCCCACAGGATTGAGATGGCTGCCAACCGACAACCCAGTCCCGTTGAAGTTTTGCCATCCAGTAGTCCGCCACCAGAGCGTGGGCCGAACCGGTGACAGGATCTTCGTCAATACCAAGCCCAGGCGCAAAAAAACGCAGCTGATAATCAGCCTCGGTTCCAGCCACGCAGAATCCCTCACCACTCGCGCCTTGCATCAGAACCAAGCCCTGTCTGCAGGTTTCTGGAAGCGTTCCGGCATCAACTCTTAAGGCACCGAGATCATCAACGGTGTCTGAGAGGGCAACGCGATAGCCCAGGGAGCTTCCCCAGAGCCTCTCGATCGAGTGGCCCAGCCAGAGCTCAAGCTCTGCATGTTCACTGTCTGCAAGTTCTGCTGATCGATTGTTGAGGCGTCCCTTCGGCAGCTCAATCCTGCCGACCAGGCCAAGACTTGGACTGTTTGCCCAGGCCACAGGCAGGGGGCCGCTGCAGCTCTGCAGAATCACCTGTCGCTCAGCCTCAAGGAGATTCCACTGCCCGAGAGCGATTACGGCAGCAAGCGTGGCGTGTCCACAGAGTGCCACCTCGCACTGGGGCGTAAACCAACGGATCTGCAGTTCGCCAGCCTCCTTCCAGAGGTAGGCCGTTTCCGATTGACGCAACTGCCTGGCAAGGCCCTGGCAGGCAGTTGTGGTTGGTGCTTTTTCACACCAGACGACAGTGGCTCCATTCCCGGACTGGCGGCTTTGGCTGAAGGCCTGAATCTGAACAATTGGGGCCAGTTGACGCACTCCAGTGCTGATCAACAGAATTCTGAATCAACGGGCTGATCAGCCTTTGCTCGATCCAGGCCACGAAAATCCTTCAGTCCAGGCCTGTTGACGTTTTGCGCAGATAAGGTTTTTGCAGATGGGGCTTTCTGCCCCTTGATAGGTGCCAGCCACACAGAGCGCTGTAAACAACCCCTCCAGAGGCTGGATCTGTCCTTGAACTGTTCAGATGGGATTTGGTGCCTGCAAGCAACTCCCCCCACCTGCTGAACCTTCAGAACGTGATCTGGGGCTCCATCCATTCACGGCTGCTGGCAAAGCCACTCGCTGCTGGCAAAGCCACTCGCTGCTGGCAAAGCCAGAAGCAAGCACTCAACTGCTGTGAGGGCGTTTCAAAATTCCACGCAGAAGCGCCACTTAAAAACACGCTGAACCTTGCTGATCTGTGCGTCCTGATCGAGGCACCTGCATCAGTGCCTGTGCGTTACGGAAACTGACTCGAATCAGAAATAAGAGGAAACGAACAATATCTCGTCAGGATCCTTGAAGACTGGCTTCATCACTGGGCTTAGGCCTCCTTGCCAGGGGCTTGATCCAGGGGAGTCTGCCGAAGGAGTGGCACATTTTTTGGCCAGGAGGTTGACGGATGCCGGGGGGAAGGAGTTAAACGTCAGAGAGTTATGCCTCCTCAATGGATTGGGAGTTCACCGAAGACGCAGCATTTCTTGCCCTCTGCGATGCTTTTCGCGAGAGCGGGGAATCCTCTGCCATTGAGTTCCTGGCCAATGGGGAAGGGGCCTTCCATTTCCAGGAACTCACCCAGAACGCAGCCGGTGAGGGTGTTGATCTCAGTGATTCCGATGCACTCGACGGCTTTCAACAGGAAGTGATCGAGACCATGGAAACCCTCTGCAAGGACTGAACGGTGGGCTTTGAGTTGAGCCAGCTCTCTCAATCCTCAGGCCGATCAGGCGCTGAAATACAGGGCTTTGCTGTGCATCGCGATCAGGGCTGTGGTGCTCTGTTCCGGATGAAGTTGATCTGAGGAATCCATGCTCAGGCCAATCCTCTCCGCATTCAGCATCTCGAGCTGCTGCCTTGAATCGGCCACATTCGGACAGGCTGGGTATCCGAAGGAGAAGCGGCAGCCGCGATAACGCTGGGCAAGCACATCACGGAGCTGCTCCGGTTCCTCTGCGGAGAAACCGCACTCAGATCTGATCCTGGCGTGTGTCCATTCAGCCAGTGCCTCCGCCATCTGCACAGCGAAACCATGGAAATAGAGATAGTCGGAATAGGCATCTGCCTTAAACAGCTTCTGACTGAATTCGGTTGCCTGTTCACCCATGGTCACGGCCTGCATCGGAATCACATCGACGGGTCGGCCCTTGTCGAGATCTTGATAGAAATCAGCAATGCAGTAACCCTTGCCTCCACGCTGCCTTGGCAGATCGAATCGCCCAAGGATGTTCTTAGCCTGATCATCAAAAACCACTAGAGAATTTTGATCACGACCACAGGGGAAATAGCCGTAGGCGACTGCGGGCTGCAGGAGTTTTTCCCGTTTAACTTTGTTGATCAAATCCTCTAGTACCGGTTCGGCCTTCTCCTGAATCAACAGCTCGTACTCTTCCCGTGGTTGCTTTCTGGCTCTGCGCATCTGCCACTGGCCTGCAAACAGAGCCTGCCGATCCAGGTAACCAAGCAGCTCATCAAGGTCGATCTGATCCTTGTTGAGAATCTTGCTGCCAAGGAATGGAGGCTTAATTGCTGGCTCTTCGATCACTGCCTGCGAACGCTCAGTGTTGAGAACCTTCTGTTGGGGTGTTTTATCACTCGCCTTATCAATCTTTGAATCATCCTTCAAGCCTTGTTGATCAGGGCTGTGCCCACCTATGGACAAGCCCTCCGGTGTTCCATCAAGAAATCCCTGCTGATTATCCCAGCGACCTTCATTCCTTGCGGCTACGAAGGCGTCCATAAAGCGCAGATCCGTGAATGCATCACGTCCGTAAATGACCTTGCCGTTGTAAACCTCACTGCAATCCTTGTTGACAAATCGTGGCGTAAGTGCGGCGCCGCCAAGGATCACAGGAACATTGATCTGTGAATCATTGAATGCCTGAAGGTTATCTTTCATGAATGCGGTTGACTTGACAAGAAGGCCGCTCATGGCGATGCAATCAGCCTGGTGCTCCTTTTGCGCTTCAATGATTGCCCCAACCTCTTGCTTGATGCCGAGGTTGATGACATCATAGCCATTATTTGTGAGAATAATATCAACCAGATTCTTGCCGATATCATGTACATCACCCTTTACTGTTGCGATCAAAAATTTTGCTTTTGCAGCTCGCTTGCCTTCCGTGCTTTCCATGTGTGGCTCAAGGAAAGCCACGGCTGATTTCATCGTTTCTGCAGATTGCAGGACGAAGGGAAGTTGCATCTTGCCTTCGCCAAAAAGTTCACCAACGACCTTCATGCCATCCAAGAGAAATGTATTGACTATTTCAAGTGGCTCATAGTGCTTGAGGCCTTCGGTAAGCGTCTCATCGAGACCGATGCGCTCACCATCAATGATGTGTTGTTTGAGTCTTTCTTCAACCGGCAGATCGGCGAGGGAGGGGCCGGATGCCCTTGCCTCCTTTGTGCTCACACCCTCAAAGGCACTGGTGAGAGTCGTTAGTGGATCATAGGTACAGACTTTGCCTTCAAATCCACGTTTGTCGTAAATCAAGTCGCGACAGATCTTCTGATGCTCTTCGCTGACTTTGATCAGAGGAAGTATTTTTGCCGGCGACACAATCGCGGCATCCATACCAGCCTCACAACAATCATGAAGGAAGACGGAATTCAGTGTGATCCTGGCAGCTGGAGACAATCCAAAACTTACATTTGATACACCAAGTAGAACATGCACTTCAGGAAGTTCTTCTCTTATCTGACGAATCGCCTCAATCGTTTCCAGCCCATTTCTGCGATCCTCCTCGATACCGGTAGAGATCGGCAGGGCTAAGGGGTCGTAGAAGATTTCATGGGCGGGAATACCAAATTCAATGACGTCGCGGTAGGCGCGTTTGGCAATCGCAACCTTCTTCTCAGCCGTTCTCGCCATGCCTTCCTCATCAATCAAGCCGATTACAACTGCTGCGCCGTAATCTCGGGCCAGCTTCAGAACCTGCTGGAAACGATCATCCCCGTCCTCATAATTTGTTGAATTAAGAATACATTTCCCGCCGGCCACTTTGAGGCCGGATTCCATCTTCTGCCATTCCGTCGAATCAAGCATTAATGGCAAATTCACATTGGTGACCAAACGGCTCACCAGTTCATGCATATCTCTTTCGCCATCGCGGCCTACATAATCAACATTCACATCGAGAATATGGGCATTTTCTTTGACTTGCCCCCTGGCGACAGACACAAGACCATCCCAGTCCTCTTCATTAAGAAGTTCACGTACTTTTCTGGAGCCACTGGCATTCAGTCGTTCGCCAATGATCAGGAAGGAATTCTCCTGGTAATAGGGAGTTGTTCCATAGATTGATGCTGCTGCGGGCTCATACCCCAGCCGATCCCTGTTATTCAATGTTCTGCGGATCTGGCGCTCAGCAGGTTTCAACTCACTCGATAATTCAGCCAATGCCGCGATGTGATCAGGGGAGGTGCCGCAGCATCCACCGATCACCTGAACGCCGAGGTCTTCAACGAAGTGCATCAACTGCATCTTCAATTCAATCGGTTGAAGCCGGTAATGGGCAACGCCGCCAACGTTTTCCGGCAGTCCGGCATTGGGGATGCAGCTGACCGTGAACGGTGAATGTTCTGAGAGATAGCGGATGTGCTCCTTCATCTGCTCCGGGCCCGTGGCGCAGTTCAGGCCGAGGATGTCGATCGGGAAGGGTTCAAGAATCGCCACAACTGCGGCGATATCAGATCCCACCAGCATCGTTCCAGTGGTTTCCATCGTCACTGAGACCATCAGGGGCCGCCGTTCACCCGCCTTGCTGAAGGCGGCTTCGATACCCCGCAGTGCCGCTTTGATCTGCAACACGTCCTGACAGGTTTCAACGATGAACAGATCAACATCACCGGCCAGCAGACCCTCGGCCTGCTCCTGAAAGGAGGCCTGCATCGTTTCGAAATCGATGTGGCCGAGGGTCGGCAGCTTTGTTGTTGGCCCCATCGATCCAGCCACAAAGCGTGGCTTGGATTCGCTGCTGTAGTCCCGCGCTACAGCCTTGGCCAATTCCGCGGCCCGTTGATTGAGCTCGAAGGCCTCCGACTCAAGCCCGTATTCACACAACACGATCGAGGCGGCGCCGAAGGTATCTGTTTCGATCACATCGCAACCCGCCTCAAGAAAAAGACGGTGAACGGCCTGAACGGCATCAGGACGTGTCTTGACCAGATTTTCGTTGCAGCCCTCGAGGTCAGCACCACCGAAATCATCAGCAGTGAGGTCAAGCTGCTGCAGGGATGTTCCCGTGGCCCCGTCAAAGACAATCACCGGACGGTCACTGGAGTGAAGTCGGGCCAGAAAGGCCGATTGGATAGGGCTGCTCTCCACTCCGGCCTTCATCGGGTTTTCCGCGCTACAAAGCGCGAATCCTAAAGGCCAGCAGCTGATTGACGAACCACTGCTGCAGGATTAATCGTCACTGAGTCAGTTCTATGCGTGTGGTCCAGTGGTCGTAATCGGGATCCCTTCCTTCGGTGATCGCCGTCAATTTTTCGCGCAGAGCATTCATCACTGGCCGTTCTGAACTGAGATGGGTTGACTCCAGTTGTCTGATTGGGGTGATCTTCGCAGCTGTACCAGTAAGAAAGACTTCGTCCGCGATGAACAATTCCGTCTTATCCACCGGTCGTTCGATCACTGAAATATTCATCGATTTTGCCAGCTCAATCACACTGGCACGGGTGATCCCTTCGAGGATGTCCTGATCAACCCCTGGTGTGATCAGTTGTCCATCTCTGACGATAAATAGATTCATTCCACTGGCTTCACTGACCTTCCCCCTGCTGTTGAGCAGCAGAGCTTCGTCGAATCCACTCAGAACGGCCTCCGTCTTGGCCAGTGAGCTTGTGATGTAGGCACCACTGATCTTGCCCCGTAGAGGCAGTGATCGATCCTCCTGCCGCGTCCAGCTGCTCATCCGACAACTGACTCCCTCCGGTGAGAGGTAGTCACCCAGTTCAAGGCCATAGATCAAAAAATCACTCTCAATGTTGTGGAGGCGTGGAGCGATGCCGAGATCACTTGTGTAGAAAAAGGGCCTGAGATAGATGGGCTTGGTCGGCCGATTGGCCCGCAGCATCGCCGTGAGCGCTTCCATCACCTGAGCTTCAGTCAGCTCGGCTAGCAACAGCTTTGCGCTCTGACTGAGACGACGGGCATGTCGATCGGCTCTGAACAGCAGCAGCTGGTCTTGATTCCTTGGATCAGGGATTGCCCGCATGCCACCGAATGCACCGGTTCCGTAGTGCAGAGCGTGGGTCGCAACTGAGATCTTCGCCTGATCAAAGGGAACGCATTTGCCCTCAAACCAGGCATAGGGAAGAAAATGATGCATCTCTGGTGCGGCCATCCTGGCCAAATCTTCTCACCGCCGGGTCCTGCAGCTAGAGCTCACGGCACAAGAATGGATAGATGCATCGACTTGCCAGCCTGCCAGGGGCGACTCCAGCTGAAGATGTGGCGTTGGTGGAACAGCCCCCGGCGCCTGTCCTGCTGCTCAGCAGTGCGATCACAGACATCTCCACCCTTGCCTCAGTCCTCGAGCTGGACGATCAACAGATCTGGCACAACGAGATCCGTGCCCTGCCCCTTGCAGCCCTCGAACATCCCGCCCAGGTTGATCATTACCTGGCGTCAACCGCGGAAAATGCTGAGCTGATCATCGTTCGTCTGCTCGGAGGGCGGGGGCACTGGAGTTACGGACTCGAGCAATTGCAGCTCTGGCAGAGCCGCTTAGGGGATCGTCAACTACTTGTTCTGGCAGGAACAGAGGATCAGAACGCAGATCTTCATGGCCTTGGCAGTTGCACGCTGGAGCTGGCAGAGCGCCTTGCTGCCCTGCTGAGGGAAGGTGGACCCAACAACATGGCGGCCCTGCTGCGCGTTGTTGCTGACCTTCTCGATGGCAGGGAGGTTGACCCAGGGCTGATCACTGTTGAAGCCATGGCTGATCCATCACCCTGGGACTGGCGTCAGGATCCAGGCGAGAAGGTTGGCGTAATTCTCTATCGCGCCCTTGCCCGCGCCGGCGATCTGGCTTTCCCCGCAAGTCTCAACCGCAGCCTGCGCGCCAAGGGCCTCTGCCCAAGGGCGCTCTGGGTCAGCAGCCTGAGGGATCCCCTGGTTCAGCAGGCGGTGAAACATCAACTGGCCAGGGAGAAGGTGGCAGCGGTGTTGACCACAACCTCCTTCGCTTCCGTTCAGTTTGATGAGGCCGGCCTTGGCGCGCCCCTCTGGGATGAACTGAATGTGCCTGTACTGCAGGTGATCAGCTGTGGCAAGTCAAGGGATCAATGGCTTGCCAGCAGCCGCGGACTTGATCCCCTTGATCTCTCCCTGCAGGTGGTGCTGCCTGAGCTTGATGGTCGGATCACAACGCGTCCCTGCGCCTTCCGTGAGGTTCGTGAAGCCAATTCGAGTCTTGCCACAGCAGTGCAGGGTCTCAAGTCAGACCCAGAAGGGCTCGCCTGGGTTGTAGACCATGTCAGGGCCTGGATCGACCTTCGTCAGACAGCACCCAGGCAACGGTGCGTCGGCCTGGTGCTCGCCAACTATCCCTGTCGTGATGGTCGGATTGCCAATGGCGTTGGCCTCGATACCCCCACCAGCACGGCCTCGATCCTGGCTTGGCTTCAGAGCAGTGGCCATGACCTCGGCACGGAACCGCTTCCCCAGGGTGGCAAGGCTCTGATGGGCCGCCTGCTCAGCTCCAGAACCAATGACCCGGAAAGTCAGACACGCCCTCCCCTTGACCATCTTCCCCTTGAGCTCTATCAGACCTGGTGGAGCAGTGTTGGCGATGAAGCCCGAGCCCTGATAGAGCAGCGCTGGGGTTCCCCGGATCAGGCGATCGATCTTGAAGCCGATGGCTTCCCCATTCATGGCATCAGCCTGGGGCGGATCGTGGTGCTGATTCAACCGAGTCGAAGTTATGACGCCGATCAGCTCAGTGATCTGCATTCCCCAGACCTGCCGCCCCCCCATCGCTATCTCGCCCAGTACCTCTGGATGCGATTGGTGCATGGCACGCAACTGCTGATTCACGTTGGCAAGCACGGCAGTGCCGAATGGTTGCCTGGCAAGGGCGTGGGTCTCAGTGCCGACTGTGGGCCCCAGCTGGCCCTCGGGCCGGTTCCCCATCTCTATCCGTTCATTGTCAACGATCCTGGAGAGGGGTCCCAGGCGAAACGCAGGGGCCACGCCGTGATCCTTGACCATCTCACGCCACCCCTTGGTCGAGCCGGGCTGCACGGCCCTCTGCTGAAGCTTGAGGCGTTGATGGATGAGTATGTCGAAGCCTCCCAGCTGGGAGCTGAGCGCACCGACCGTCTTGAAACCCAGTTGATCCGCCAGCTTGAGGAACTCAACTGGCCAGACCTGCCCCCCAATCCAGGGGACGGCAGCAGCAGCCAGAAGGCCCTGGTGGATTGTTTTGACCGCGCTGAAACCTATCTGTGTGAACTCAAGGAATCACAGATCCGCACCGGCCTGCATCGCCTTGGTCAACGTCCATCCCCAGAGGCTGAACTTGAATTGATGGCGGCACTGGCCCGTTCACCCTCACCCCAGCATCAGGGCCTCACCCAGGCGATCGCCATCCGTCTCGGTCTGAGCCTGGATCCCTGGAGAGAGGAGGAGGGCGACAGTCTTGAGATCGCTGATCAAGCCAAACTCATCGATCTTGGCGTCCATAACCCACGCCGGGTTGGTGATGCCATCCCCTGGCTGGAGGATCAGGCCATGGCAATGCTCAGGCTTCTGCTTTACCCAGAAGCTGAGCTGCAAGCCGATGGAGTTGAGCTCTGTCAGCAACTCAGGCAGTGGCTGCACACCTGTCCTGAGGACCCCCTGCTCGTCTACCTGCGTCGGGATCTCTGGTTGCGGCTGCGATCCTGCGGGGAACAGGAGCAGCAGTCCCTGCTCAACGGCGTTGAAGGGGGCCGTCTGGCCAGTGGACCATCAGGGGCACCCACCCGTGGCAGACCGGAGGTCTTGCCGACCGGTCGCAATTTCTATTCCATCGATCTCAGGGGGCTGCCGACCGAGGCCGCCTGGGATCTGGGTCGCCGCAGTGCGGAACTGTTGCTGGATCTTCATCTACTCGAGCAGGGGGAAGCGATGACCCATCTGGCACTTTCTGTCTGGGGCACGGCAACGATGCGCAATGGTGGGGAAGACATCGCCCAGCTGTTCGCCCTGATCGGTGTCCGTCCCATATGGGACGGTCCGACCCGCAGGATGATCGATCTGGAGGTGATCCCCCTGGATCTTCTCTGCAGAGCGAGGGTTGACGTGACCCTGAGAATTTCAGGTCTGTTCAGGGATGCCTTCCCTCAGCTTGTCGGTTGGGTGAATCAAGCCCAACAGCTGGTGGCCGCTCTCGACGAACCCTCGGAGCTGAACCCCCTGGCGGAGACCACCCGCTGCGAAGGCCCCCAGGGGCGGATCTACGGATCGGCACCCGGTGCCTATGGAGCGGGTCTTCAGGCCTTGATTGATTCCGGAAACTGGGAGGACCGTTCCGATCTTGGCCAGGCCTTCCTGGCATGGAGTCAGTGGCGCTATGACGGCTCTGAAGAGCCGACACAAGACAGAGAGGGGCTTGAGCGCAGTCTTGCCCGGGTGCAGGTTGTTCTCCACAACCAGGACAATCGTGAACACGATCTGCTCGATTCCGATGATTACTACCAATTCCATGGAGGCCTGGCCGCTGCCGTAGAAACCGTTTCAGGCCGCAGACCAGATCTCTGGTTCGGGGATCATTCACGCCGGGAACGTCCTCGCCTGCATCGACTCGAGAAGGAGATCGACAAGGTGATGCGTTCAAGGTTGCTGAACCCCCGCTGGCTGAATGGCATGAAACAGCACGGCTACAAGGGCGCCTTTGAGATGGCGGCCAGCCTGGATTATCTGTTTGCCTATGACGCGGCAACAGATCGAATTCCTGACTGGTGTTATGGAGCTCTCTGTGATCAGTGGCTCATGGATGAAGACATCGTGGCCTTCATCCATGAGCACAACCCCTGGGTTCTCAGGGATATGGCAGAACGTTTGCTTGAAGCCTCGAACAGAGGGCTATGGAAGGGGGCCGAACCCTCTCAGATCAGCAAGCTCAGATCCCTGGTGGTCGAGACAGAAGCAATGATCGAGAAGGGATCAATCAGTTATTGAGCTGCCGCACCATGGCCCTGAATGGATCAATGGAGCCAGGCTTGGTGTTCCAGGCAGACTGGGGTTTAGAGGTTTGCTCATCTTCATTCTTGAGTTCTGCCTTGCGTTCCCGGCGGGGTCCTGAATTGGCAGCTCTGAGTGAGTTGACGCCAAAGGAAGCACCTTCACCTCTGCGACGCTGATCGAAATCGTCCCGGGACAGTGACTGTGCGAAGGTCTTTTTCACGGCCTTCGGCACGCCGGAACCCACCCTGACTGTTCCCTGATCGGAGCCGGGATCACCGAGGCCCTCAGATTTAATATCGATCTTGGAATCCTTGGCATCAACAATGATCACGCTCTCCTTGTTGCCAGGGTTATCAGCGGTGCCTGGGAAGGTATGACGTATCGGCTTGCTTTCCCGCATGTAGTCGAGATCACCGAAAGAGGTTGAGGCGTCCGCATCAAGGAAATAGGAGTTGTCGTCCTTTTTCTTTTTTGGCGCGGCAGGCTTCTCATTCACGGCGTTGGTGGCCGAATCAGAGCGTGATTTGCGCAGACGATCGAAGAAGCCCATGCCAGGTGATCCTGTGATTCTCTGAACTTAGCGGCCACCAAGGTCATTTCCATGACTATCTGTGCCACACGTACGCAAAAGGCCAAGATTGGTCAGCTGACGATCGATGCTTTCACAGATGAAGGCTGACGGCTTCCAGGCTGGCTGCATGTCGTAGTCATACCAGGCTTCACCACCATCGAAGCCGAGCTCTGCAGCGGCATCGATCAGCTCAGCATGGCCAAGCCTGTATCGGGCTGGATGGGCGAGAACGGCCAGGCCTCCAGCCTCATGAATGGCCTTTTTGACAGTTTCCGCCCGTAAGGCCTCACCACGGGGAGCCTCACCATGGTTATAGGGCTGCAGGGCGCGATGACCGCACTCAAATCCAAGGGCGAGAACATGGACCAGGCACCCCTTGAGCAGGCAACTGATCTCCATGCCGCTCCAAAGCCTCGGGGCTTCAGTCTTGCTCTCAGGCCGTTGATCCAGCCATGCTGAGATCTGCCTGAATGCGCTGTCACTGTGATGATCGGTGACCGCAAGATGATCAAGGCCTCGTTCACAGGCCTGCTGGATCAGGGCGATCGGTTTAAGGCTGCCGTCACTGCATTGGGTATGACAGTGAAAGTTGAGTGTGTTGGGGCAACTATCCGGTCCGACAGTGTTCAGGATTGCCCTGAGGGGATGGGCCTCAGAGACCATGCTTTGGCTCGAGGTTGGCCTGTTCGCGGCGCAGGCGGCGCCAGCGGGCATAAAACTGAATCGTTCCAGCCATGAACACCACCAGACCAACCATGAACCAGGTGGCTGCTCCAGTGGGGAACTGACTCTTGAACACCACCAACATCACCACCAGCACAAGGATCAAGGTGGGTAATTCGTTCAAAGCCCTCAGTTGGCGACCACTCCACTGACAGTCATCCCGGCTCAACTGTCCCATTAACCGATAACAGAAGGCGTGATAAATGAGCAGTGCGGCAACAAGGCCCAGCTTGGCCTGCATCCATCCCTGTTGGAGCCAACTGGGCTGAGTGATCAGCAAGCCTGCTGCCATGACTACGGCAAGCACCATCCCAGGGGTCGTGATGATGTTGGCCAGTCGGCGCTCCATCAGGCAGTACTGACTGGTGAAAGCCTGACGCAGCTTGGGTTCGAACTCGTTGGCTTCAACGTGATAAATGAACAACCTCACCAGATAGAACAGACCTGCAAACCACACCACCACGCCAACGATGTGGAGTGTCTTGAACCACAGGTAGGCCTCGGGAGGCAAGGTCATGGAGGCATTAGATGATCTTTTGACCATAGAGAGCGATCAGCTCTTTTTCTGCCAGCTCTGATCGTTCGATAAAAATCAGCCCAGCCGCTCTTTGCAGCACTTCTTTGCAGCGCCTCTTTGCAGCATGCTCTGCAGCATCTCGAGGAGCAGAGCTGGGTCGCGGCGTTGTTAAGGGAGCGTTGGTAAGGATTGCGTTGTTAACGACTGAGAATGAACCCACTGATAATCAAGGCCAATCCGAATCAAGGTCACTAAAAAAACGCTGGCGATTATGGCGTGAAGCGGTTTAGACTGTTTTCTGTGACTGGGTGAAGGAGAATGTCAGTGGGTGAATGAAGAAGATAATCGCCTCATTCCTCAGGTTTACTTTATTGAGAAGGTGTCAGTAGCCGGCCCCGCAATAATCGCCAAACTGAAGATAATAGAAGCCAAAATAACCCCTTCAGGAGACAGGCTTAGACTCCTTCACTAGGGAACTGACTGCTTTGAATTCAGGCCTGTCTGCCCGCTCACACCATTCAAAGATCACCGCCTCAGTTGTTGTGATGGTGACTGAACTGGCGCGAAGTCTTGAGATGGCGTGTTCATGGTCTGAGTCGTTCCTGCTGCCAACGGCATCAACAGCAACAAAAACCTGAAAACCAGCGGTGATTAAATCCAGGGCTGTCTGCTGGACACAGACATGGGTCTCAATCCCACAGATGAGCACTTTAGAAAGGTGTTTCGCCTGAAGCTGTTCAATGAGCAGTTCAGATGCTGCGGAACTGAAATTCATTTTTTCAATAGCGGGCTGATCAATCCGCTCTGCCAATGCATCAATGGTTTGACCAAGGCGCAAGGGATTCTGCTCTGTTGAAAGGATCTTTACATCGAGGATCCTGGCCGCATCCAGCAACCTTCTGATATTCCAGACAATCACGTCTCGATGATTAATCACAGGTATTAATTTCTGCTGAACATCAATCAAAAGCAGTGCCGTATCCACGGCACTCATCAGTTCGGGGCTGCGTGATAGTTGCTTTTTCTGCATGGAGCGTAGTTGTCGCCTGATCGAGACTTGAGGTTAGCAATTTGCCGGTTATCAATCAAATCTAAGATTCAGCCAAAGGAATCGACTTTCAGCTCAATCATCATCCTGGGGGTGGAAATATTGCCACACCACTTTGGCCAGAGCTGGTCCTAGCCCAGGCGCCTTGCTGAGCTGATCAATGCTGGCAAGTTGGATTGCGTCGATGGAATGAAAATGTGAGAGAAGCTCCCGCACCCGCTTCGGTCCCAGACCAGGAATGTCACTCAGACGTGAACGGGTCATACGCTTGCCACGCTGCTGGCGATGAAAACTCACTGCAAATCGATGTGCTTCATCCCGCAGGCGGCGCAACAGCACCACTCCGAGCTGGCCTGGTTCACTTTCAAGGGGCTGTTTCTGCCCCGGAATGAAGATCTCCTCCCTTTGCTTGGCGAGGGAGCAAACGACAAGATCACCATCAAGATTCAATTCCCTGAGTGCTTCCATCACCGCTGAAAGCTGCCCTTTGCCGCCATCAATCATCACCAGGTCTGGCCAGTCATTGAGTCCATCGGTATGTAATGCGCTGCCACTGCGACGGCGCAGTTCAATCAGATCAGCACCCTCTGCCTTGACCATCGCCCAGCGCCGAAATCTACGCCGCATGATCTCAGACATGGCCATGAAATCATCACTGTGGCCGGCCTTGATACTGCTGCTCTGAATTTTGTATTTGCGGTAATGCTGTTTCGCCGGCAAACCGTCAATGAACACAACCTGGGAGGCCACAGCGTCACTCCCCTGAATATGACTGATGTCATAGCCCTCGATCCGCCGCGGTGGTGTGGTGAGTTCAAGCAGCTGGGCCAGGTCATCGGTTGCCAGAGCCTGTTGTTCCTCTCCCTTTCTGGCTCTGGCCAGCTCAAATTCAGCATTGCGTTGAACCAGTTCGATCAAATCAGCTTTCTGGCTGCGTTGCGGGCAGCTGATCTGCACCTTGCGGCTGCGATGTTCGCTCAGCCAATCCACCATCAGCTCCTGCTGGGGCAGTGGATGTTGCACAAGCAACTCCGGTGGCACCTCCACTGGATCCACCTGGCTGTAGTGCTCCTCGATCACCCGTTGCAACACCAGACCTGGATCAAGCCCCGCCGCATCGGCCGTGAACCCAAGTCGACCCACAAGCTTGCCGGCACGCATCTGAAACAACTGAACAGCAGCGAGGCGCTCATTGGCGACCAAGGCGATCACATCACGGCTCACCGATGAATCCGGAATGCTCATTTTCTGGTCTGCGGTGAGCTGATCAAGGCCGTGTAACTGATCACGAACACGGGCCGCAGATTCGAAATCAAGCCGTTCTGCATAACGGGCCATTTGCTGTTGAAGAAGTTCCGTCAGCTCATCACTGCGCCCCTGAAAAACCATCGCCACCTTGCGCAGGATGCGGTGATAGTCATCGGAACTGATTTTTTCCTGGCATACCCCCGGGCATCGACCAATCGCATGATTCAGGCAGGTTCGATCTGCGTAGAGCGGTCTGGGTCGCTGACGCAGGGGGAAGACCCGTTGAACAAGAAAGAGCGTCCGCCTCAATAGGGCAACATCAACATAAGGACCATAGAAACGATCTGTTGGTTTACGAAATCGTCGCTTACGAGTGATGAAGATACGTGGATAGGCCTCGCTCCATGTGATGCATAGATAGGGATATTTCTTGTCATCCTTCAGCAGTACGTTGAAGTGGGGCTGATGATTCTTGATCAGGTTTGATTCAAGAACAAGCGCTTCAGCCTCGGTATCAGTAACGATGAATTCAATCTCACAGATCTGTCGCACCATCAACCTGATCCGTGGCGAGAGATCATGGCTGCTACGAAAGTAACTTCGAACTCTGCTGCGTAGACTTTTCGACTTGCCTACATAGAGAAGACGATCCTCTCGATCGCGCATCAGATAACAACCCGGATCAGCAGGTATCTCCCGGAGCCGCTGCTCCAGCCGCTCCGGATTGTTCAGCAGATTCGAGTCGATCTGGCTGTTAACCAAACTGAATTCAACCGCCGTAGTTCCAGCCTGTCGTGGCAAGGTTCAACGCGTCAGCGTCCTTGTGCAGCACAGCTGATTTGACCTCGCCAACAAAGACAGTGTGATCACCATGGTTGATTTCACCGACAAGTTCACACTCCACACCACCAATGGCATCTGTCAGTAAAGGCAGGCCAAGCTCACCAAGGCTGAATGGAGCTGAATCGAAGCGACCGCCAATGCCCTTCTGAGGCTTGAAGAAGACAGCCGCAAGATCCTTCTGATCAGCTCTCAAGACATTCAGAGAAAAACGTTTGGTTCTCTGGATCATGCCGTGGCTGGTGCCTTCTGCTCGCACCGCCATCACAACCAACGGAGGTGTGAACGATCCCTGGGTCACCCAACTGGCCGTAAACCCGTTGACGTCATCGTCCTCCCTGGTTGCGCAGATGAACAGACCATGGGGAATTTTGCGGAGCAGAATCTTCTTGGCTTCAAGATCCATGGTCATTGCTGGTTTTGTTGGTGTTTTCAACTCTAGGCAGAGCTTTGATGCATAGGATCCGGCCGATCCTGGAGTTCACATGCGGGCGCTCTACCCCGGCAGCTTTGACCCTCTGACCCTCGGACATCTCGATCTGATCGAGCGTGGCTGTGGCTTGTTCGGTGAAGTGATCGTTGCCGTGCTGCGCAATCCCAGCAAGTCACCTGCCTTTCCCCTGGATCGGCGGCTGGATCAGATCTGTCGTGCGACTGCATCCCTTGAGGGGGTGGAGGTGATCAGCTTTGACGGTCTCACCGTCAGATGTGCCGAGCAGACAGGCGCAGACCTGATTTTGCGAGGCCTTCGCGCCATGAGTGATTTTGAATATGAGTTGCAGATTGCACACACCAATCGCTCTCTGGCCTCGGATTTAGAAACGGTGTTCATGGCAACATCAGCCCATCACAGTTTTTTGAGCAGTTCTGTCGTCAAGGAGGTTGCCCGCTTCGGCGGCAGAATTGATCACATGGTTCCCGAAGTTGTGGCACAGGACCTGCGCAGGCTCTTTAATTCACCTATGCCAAATCAATGACATGAGCGAGGCCCGGATCACTGTTCTCGAGCAGCTGGATCAGCTGGAGGAGATCGTCCTGGAAGGGAGCCGCATCCCTTTCAGCGGTGGTCGTCTGGTCAACGAGCAGGATGCCGTGGAGGTGCTTGACGCTGTTCGCGAAAGTCTGCCTGGCCAGATCGAGCAGGCTGATCAGTTGATTCGCAAACGGGACGATTTCATCAGCACAGCCCGTCAGCAGGCCGAAGAGATTGTTCAGCAAGCCCGTCAGCAAAGGGATCAGCTGGTCAACACAGCCTCGATTCGCCAGGAGGCGGAACGGCAGGTCAACGAACTGCGCGATCAGACCCGCCAGCAATGCGAACAGTTGCTGCAGGCGACCCGTCAGCAATCAGCGCAATTTGAGCAGGAGATGCAGGCCAAACTTGCCAAGCAGGAACAACAGTTCTCCTCCCGTCGCCAGCAACTTGAACAGGAGTCTCTGCAGCGCCGGCAACAACTTGACCAGGAAGCCAACGAACTCAAACGACAGCTGGGGGATCAACACGAACGCAACCGCCAGCAGGCCATGCAGGAGCTTGATCAATTCCGTCAGGAGGGTCTGCGCCTGCAGAAGGAGGCCCAGTCGGAAGCTGAACGACTTCATAACGATGCGCTGCAGTTCAGACAGCAAACCCAGCAGCAATGTGAGTCCTTGATTCAACGAAGTCGGCATGAGGCCGCTTCCGTTCAGGATGGGGCCAACCGCTATGCCGAGCAAACCCTCGGTGAGCTTGAGCAGCGTCTTAAGGAGATGGGTCAGGTGGTGATCGCCGGCCGACAGGAACTCGTCAAGATCCAGGCGATCCGCAGCGATGAAAGCCGTGCCGCCTTTGATCAGGGTCACTCCGCCGATGGGCAGTCGATCAACCGCGGACGGCGGGGGGCGTCCAGGCAGAAAGCAATGAAGGGCAAGGGCTGAGGGCCTGGGTCGAGGTCAACAGTTGACCCATGATCCAGTTAGGGGATCCAGCCCCATTGGCGAGCATGCTGATGTAGCGGGGACCATCCTTGGTCTGCAGGATCCCTGAGATCGAACGCACGCCTGAGAGGGTGCCGGTTTTGCCCCAGAAGCGTCCCTGCAGACCAGTGCCTCGATAGAGATTTCTGAGGGTGCCCCGTTGTCCGGCTATCGCCATTGAAGCCTGGTAATAGGCAGCCAGCGGATGCTGTCCCATTCGCAATAACAGTGCAGCCAGGGTTCTGCTGGTCACCCTGTTGTTGCGTGAGAGGCCACTGCCATCAGCGATCCGAAGGCCTGCACTGGGCAGGTTCTGTGTCTGCATCCAGCGGTTGGCCGCCAGGGAAGCACGTCTGAGATCCCATGAATCAGCGGCCTCCCTCAACAGAACCTCAGCGGTGAAGTTATGGCTCTCGGTGTTGGCGAGGCTGAGCAAACCGTGCATTGCAATCGAATCCTCCTCATGGAGAACCACAGGCTCTCCGCCCATGGCAGAGGCGGTGTGCTTGTTGTGATTGATCAGTTGAACCTGGGCATTTCCCCCCTGCTTCTGAAGTTCCTGACGCAGAACACGTTGAAAGCGGGAGACTGGATTCATCACCGCCATGTTCAGCGCATTGCTGGTCAGGGCAAGACGGGTGATCGGTGCCCCGTAGGCATAGGCACGATCAGCAGGATGCCAGTCGCTGGGCCACCAGTTCTGGCGTGGTTCCTCCCTGATCAGCAGCTTGATCGGTGCTGTAGGCAGGGTTGCGCTTCGAGAACCGCCTTGATTCAGGGCCACCATGGCGAAGCGCTGGATTTCAGCCAGGCTGAGGTCTGGATCGCCTTCGCCACTGATTTCAAGCACCCCGTCTGCACGCCGTATCAAGCGGGTGCGCAGACGGAAATCCGGTCCGAGGCTGTCGAGGGCATAGGCGGTGGTGATCAGCTTCTGATTGGAAGCGGGAATTCTCGCTACACCACCATTGATATCAGCGAGCAGCTGTCCGCGAGGATCGATGACACTGACGCTCCATGCTCCTGACTGAGGGCCGATGACCCGTTGCAAACTGCGTTGGAGCTCTGGGCAGATCCGCCCGTACTGAATCGCGGGCAGGCCGAGGTTGGTTGCCGGTGGTGGTGGCGTTAGTAAAGGCAGAGACTTCTTCAGGCTCAGGGGCTTCTGCCGAATCAGAGGCCTTTGATCCAGCACTGATTTCTGCAGAGTCAGGGGCCTCTGGATGGGGAGTGACCTGTGCAGGGGCGCGGCGCTGACTGAAAGCCACAGGGATGAACCAACCAGGGCAGAGACCAGGGGTCCGGGGCGACACCATGCCCTGATCAAAGGCTTGCCGAGGTTCATTGAATGGTCACTCCACTGACAGTGCCCTTGATGCGATAGGTGGGACCTTCCAGCTCCACAGGAATGCCGATCTTGAGCTTCGTTCCAGCCATCACCACACCCGAGCGGCTCACTTCAGCATCAGATTCAAGAACAAAACGCGCATCCAGAACTGCATCGATGCGATTGGGGTCAGT
>MPLX02054493.1_pt1 | contig 42792 bp, 38 predicted proteins | sample 1617341 | NCBI WGS metagenome assembly MPLX02 (sample SAMN05944804, study PRJNA350692) | marine metagenome | biome: marine; feature: ODZ; material: water; isolation source: 120 m water sample filtered on 0.2 um supor filter | place: Pacific Ocean | collected 2012-04-08 | depth 120m m | reverse complement strand
TACCCTGATTTTTTTGTGGAATCTCATCGGGTTGAATGGCCCTGGGCTGGAACGATGAAACGGAAACTCTTTGGGTGTCGCGCCGGATCAACCGTCCTCTCCGGGACGAAGGCTGGGTTGTCGCATAAACCTGAACCCGCCTTGGCGCCGAATGGGGTACGCGTATTGCCTGGGCGCTCACAACGACGGACCGGGTCGCTCCAGAATGCTGGGTCACATGCACTGCGCTGACGCTTCGTGGTTTAAACGCCTGCGGAACAACGCGCGTGACCTGTCTGACTTCCAGCTTTGTGGGCGGCGTCTGAACATCGGGTACGATCTTCGGCAAAACTCTGGGTTTTAGCAAAACAGCCTGCTCCGCCCTCGTCTTTTTAATTTCCCTGATAGGTTTCTTGAGAATCGGTAACTTTCTTTTGACGATTTCCAGCTTGAAAGTTTTGTCAGGCGGAGAGATCAGCCGATCCTGAGACAAAATATAATTTCCAGCAAACATGACAAATATAAAATGCACGCCCAGCGACATTATCGTCGAGTAACTTGTCGAATTATTTAGAGAGGATGTCATTTTTTAAATTAAAAAAATTTTATTCGGATTGCATTGCATCAGTCGCCAAAATAAAGTCTACGGCGCCTGCTTGTTTGGCGACATCAATGACATCCCCGAAAAGTTTAAATTCAACTGCTTTGTCCGCCTGAATTTCAACGATCTTTTTTTCCCGATCATGAAGCTCTCCTTGCAACACAGGAAGAAGGGCGTCTAACGAAATAGACTCCCCCTCATATTCAACTTGCCTCTGGGAAGTGATCAGGAGCGTAATACTTTTCTCTGTTTTGAGTTCAGACGACTCCACTTCTGGCAAATCGACTTTTTCCGATTGTTTGAAAGCGGACGAAGTCAGCATGAAAAAAATCAACAAAAGAAAAACGATGTTGATCATGGGCACCAGATCAAGCCGAAACTGTCCCCGTGGCTTAATAGGGACGATAAATGTCTCTTTTGGTCTATTTAACAATAGAAAACCCCTCGGCTCCCGCCAAACGGGAGAGATCCAGAATTCTGGCGAATAATTCGTAGCGAGTTGTTTGTTGCGCTTCGATGACCACTGTTTTATCGATGCGCCCGTTTAATTTCTGTTCAATTGTTTCCTGAAAGCTTTCAATCGAAACCAATTCGTTATTGATTTTGATCTTTTCATCGTTGTTGATTTTTACGATCAAGCTCTCCTCTGTCTGGGCATCCGCGGACTGTCCTTCCGGCAGACTGATGTCCATTCCCTGTCCCTGGATGGCGAAGGTCAACATGAAAAAAATCAACAGTAGGAAAACCACGTCGATCAAGGGAGCCATGTCCAGCTTGGAAATTTTCCTGCGGGGTTTCATTAAAATCATCGGCGTTTTCCATTATTCATTATCTGGAGAGTGCGTAGCTGGGTTGTTAAATCACCCCGTTCTTTTGCATTTTATCCTGGTGTTGATGGTCTTCGTCAAAATGATGAATCAGCAATTGACCGAATTTACTCAACAAAAAAGTCAGGCTCTCGATCTTTCGATCAAAATAATGCAACATCACGGTTACCGGAATGGCGACCGCCAAGCCTGCCGCCGTTGTCAATAATGCCTCCCAAATACCTCCAGCCAGAATACTTGGGTCTACTTGTCCCTTGTACTCTGCAACCTTGTTGAACGCCTGAACCATTCCGACAACTGTTCCCAGCAATCCCATTAGAGGGGAGATCGTGGCGATGACCTCCAGCGTTCTTACATTTTTTCCTAGCTTGTTGACTTCCTCTTGAGCGGTTACGGACAGTTTTTCGGTCAATTTCCAGGTCGGCGTATTTTTGTGATGAACTCCTGCCTCCATGAGGCGGCCTACCGGTCCAGGTGAATTCTTGCAAAACTCCATAGCGTTTTTGGATTGCTTGTCTTCCAGCAGTTCCTTCAAGGCGCCAAAAACCTTGTCCGGATCTTCCTGGCATTTTTTGAAGTAATACAAACGTTCGAAAATGATGGTCAGCGCAATAATGGAACATATTAAGATGGGGAACATAATAAAGCCCCCTTTAGTAATCAAACTGAATGAAGATTCAATTGCGTCTAACATAATTACCTTCCGAAGATTATTTATGATTTATTATTCTGCATCGACTGATAGAACAAACGCCTGCCAATAAAAAACTTTCACTAGGCAAACCAAACACTTGGCGCCATATTCAATCAATTTAATGAAATTGAAAACGATTGTCATTTATATTAGATTTACAGCTGATTGTCAACAAGGAAAACAGGGCCCTTCCGCAATATTATGATTACGTTTATTGAAGGTTTGCAAACCGGAGGGCGAATGGCCTTGTGAGATTTTGGGAGGAAACAGCCTAAAGAATTTCGGATATCCGTAAAAGTGGTTAAAAAAATTGGTAATTCATAATTATCCTGCTCACACCCCTCCTCTTCAGGTCAACCTTGCAACTGACCGGTCGTTTCGATCTATCTTGTTTTTTTCTATTTCAAGCGTCTAAAATGGGATAAATGATTTCTCATTCCTAAAGGTATTTTGTGCGCGACCCCAAACGTATTTTAGAAAAAATTCTCGGTAACGGGCAGAATCTGGATCAGTTTGAACAAACAGGTGAACCGCTTGAACAGTTGGTCAATTTCCTGCGCGATGTGGTGAAGTGTCGCCGGACGAGGCAGTGGATTGCTGATAACTACGGTATTGATATGGCGGTTTCTCCAGAAACGTTTTCCCTTCTACTTGACATTCCCCAGATCAACTTCATCGAAAATTCAAACCGCCTGCTGGAGGTCGAAAGCATCTCCCTCAGGGAAACGAGAAATCCGGGTGATCCCGTCACCGTGGGCAACCTCAATTCTGTTTTGCGAGAGTTCTATCGTAACCTTGAATCCATCCAGGGCCGATTACTGAATGATTATCCCGATCCTTTTTTGACCGGAGAGATGCGTGGGAAATGGGTCGATTCGGTGATGGAGCAGGTCAGTGGATTGAAAAAACTCCACGGCAAATTGACGGGCTATCTCTTTAATCTGGGCAAAGTGAAAACCATTGAACGCGATTTTGCGGAGCGGTTTCCTGCTTCGATCAAGGCTCACCCTTTACGCAGGACCTGGCCGACGGTTGAAAGGGAACTGGAGTTTTACCGAAAATGCAATGACATGAACGAACGCTGGAAGGCTATCGATTTTGACTTGTTCCAGGTTATTCGCGAGGATGGTCTTTCCAATTTGCGGGAGAATGTTCAGGAGATGGGCAATTTGTTGTGGAAGCTTGTATACAACCGCAAACCTGTGGAGCGATGTCTGGACAGAATAGGAATCGAATTCACCGATACGCGAAGCGTCTTTGATGCCGACCGGATAGAGCTGAGTAATATTTAACAGAGCCCCCCAAAATGGTCCTTCTGACCTCAACGTGTCACCCTGAGCCAGTGGTATTTGACCTTTGCACTGGTTACCCAGCACAGACCTTCTTGCCCAAAGGGTATGCCGAAGGATGAGTGCTTTACCGCTTAGCGCGGCACAGGCTCAGCGGCACTTTTCTAGTCTGTCCGGCAGATTTAATCAGCCTATGCTTTGACCTGGAAGCCTTCGACTTTGTCGAGAAGCAGATGTTTCAGGTTGGTCTTTTCCTGTGCTTTGCGGAGCGCTTCTTTACCTTCTTCTTTGATCTTGTTCAATCGTATATCGAGTCGGGTCAGGTTGCTGAACAGCGGTAAAAATTTGGCCAGATATATGGCGCCCTCGTCCGTGATATCGTTGTCGGATATGTTCAGATTCTGCAGGCTCAAAAGATTGTCAGATACCGCGATATATTTAACCCCCTCGTTACCGATCTGATTATAAAACAGGTTAAGCGAGGTCAGGTTCACCAGCACTTTGGACTGGGCCAGCCATCTAACTCCCTGAGGTCCCATGAGGTTGGTGCCCATGGCCAGCGAAGTCAATTCGCTGAGAAACTCGAATCTCGAGATGTCCTTGGCACCGTATTCCTTAACATAACCCGCTGTTATATCGAGTGTTTTTTCGTCCTTGCTCAGATTGGCCCGAACCAGTTGCTCCGTTTCGGACATAGATTTGGTATAACCCTTAGCTTCCTTGTTGCCTTCATAATGCATGGTATTGCTTCTCCACAGGTTCCTTATATTTTTGGATGATGCCATTATACATTTCATTAGCCGTTTGAGCAATAAAGTAACACAAGTGCGCGATAGAGTCGCCACTTTAGAAGTGTCGACTGGATGCGGAAAATTGTCTCTGGAAGGAGAGATTTTCTTGCTTTTGCCGGGAAATCTTTTATGATTGGGGGCATTCGAAGCGGTAATAGTAACTGGACAGTAAAGGAGTTGATGGGATGGGCAAATTATACCAATCTGACCTGGAAATGAGCTTGGGAAACAATGTCATCGTTACGCAGATGACGCAGGCGATTAACTGGGCGAGGAAATATTCTTTTTTTATCTATCCATTCATCACCGCATGTTGTGGGATGGAGTTTATGTCCGTGGCGGGTCCCCGATACGATCTAGATCGTTTTGGCGCCGCGTTCCCACGGTTTTCGCCGCGTCAGGCTGACCTGCTTCTGGTAGTGGGTACCATCAGTCACAAGCAGGCGCCCATTTTACTGAAAGTCTATAATCAGATGACAGAGCCTAAATGGGTGGTCGCTTATGGTGTCTGCACAGTTTCTGGCGGATTCTACGACAATTACACAACGGTGATGGGTATAGATACTATCATCCCGGTGGATCTTTATATTCCGGGTTGTCCGCCACGTCCGGAAATGGTGATCGATGGATTGATAAATCTTCAGCAGAAAGTTCAGAAAGAGACGTTGCAGGATCATGTGAAAGGCCCCGCGCCTATCACCCCCGCCTCTCGCCTGTAATATCCAGAATTTTTCCAAAAGCCCCGGTTTCTGTCTTAATGAGACAGGAACCGGGGCTTTTTAAATTGGTCTGTCATGTAGTTTTGTGTTCAGGGGGAAGAGGGGGTTCTCCCGATTAATTTTTGCGCCGCTTCCCTTTCGATTTTGCTGAGACCTTTATAGTCGATCATTTTCTGGATGCCTTCGATTTTTGACACAATGTAATTATCGAATTCTTCTTTTTCCTTCACTTGCAGAATAATTTCTCCTTCCTGCTTAACAAAACGCTTTTTTAGAAACTCGAAATAGAGTGTCAGCCGGGTAATGGGGTCTGTCACTTTTAAACTATGCTGAATGAATAGCAGGGCTTCTTTTTTTCGGTTCACTTTATAACCCAGGCGCGTGTTATCCGTTTTATTCATCTGTAGTTCGAACAGCTCAAACGCTTTCTTCCGGGTTTCCGGTGACACGGTGGGGGTTGGGATCGGCAGGTGCTTGGCGGCTACAATTTCCAAGAGGAGAGCGGGGTTCCCCGCCTGTTCGCTCAGATAGGCGGCTTCTCTTGAGTGCTCGCGGTTCAATCGGGTGACTTCTTTTAACAGCGGTTTCATTTTTTCTATCGCTTGTCGCAGTTGTTCAAGTCGCTCTGCATCGAAAGGAGATAGAAACCACTGTGTTTCACGGGGGATATTAAATTGTTCTCGCACTGGTCGGGCGTAAAAGCCATTGAGAATTTTTGACAGGTCGTCGATGAAAAATGTTTCTACGACATCCTCGAAGTAAGGGAAATTTAAAATCAAAAAACGCGGATCGGAAATAATGTTGAGTCCATAGGCTTCCAGTTCGTTGACTGGGCCGATAAATTTTTGCGTCAGGTGAAGAGATTCATGAAGGTGCGTGGCTTCCTGGTATGCTTTGTCATCAATTAAAATGGCGGCGGGCGAAATGCGGATGGTGTCGAATGTGGCGTGGGCCAGTTGCTGTGGGGCGAGTAGGGCATCGGACCAGGATTGGATGATGTACTGACGAAGCGGTATGATCGTCAGTTCAGGTTGTATCGTTTTGAGCCGTTTAAGAACTCTGCGCATTCGCTTGGCAGCTTTAAGGTGAAGTGATTTCCCTTCATGGCAATTGGCGCATCCGAGTGAATGGAATCCGGGAATTGAAAACACAACAGGTTCTTCATTCTGGTTCAGCGCAATAGAGATATCGAACGTATCGGTGGGCGGGTTGTCTTCTGCAAGGGGCTGGGGAAGGTGGGGTTGAATGAGTCGGTTTAGTTCTCCCACATCGGTACTGGCTGAAACGCCATGGGCAAACAGGGTGCAAAAAATCATCGCGCAGGAAACTATGAGTTGTCCCTGGATGAGGAGCCTCAAAATTATTTATCCAGAACGTTCAAGCGTTGCCAGACACTGATTACTTTGCGACCGTTGCGGTCCTCTTTGAGTCCGTCCCAAACTGCGAAGGCGATCAGGCTGGGTTCCCTGCGAGTTAAATCGGCATCCCATTTCCCTGTTTTTGGCATATCGCGTAGGAACACAACCGTCCACACACCATCCTTCCATTCGCCAAAGCCTTCTACATTCTGTTTGTCAGCAGGTTGGGGGGTCACCGTGCCGAATCCCTCGGCGTTGAGTTCTTCCACAGCGTTATCTCCGGTACTGTTAAGTCGGAAGACCGGGTTTGACATGACGCCGCCAAAAATAAGCGCGTCCATATCGACACCCCCGGTGGAGTATTCCATATCCGACTCGGCTTCAAGTGTTTCTTCAAGGCCGGATTTCCAGTGCCAGATGTTTACGGGTTTTCCACGATTACCCATTCCAAAGAAAGGTTCGTTGTGACCGTGAGTGTGCAGGGTGACCTCACCAAGGGCAAGCTGGACAGCCACGCCGTCGCGGAAAACATCCTGGGTCAATTCAGAAAACGCGTTTTTGGTCGGATCCTCCCATTTTAGCCGGATGGCGAGTTGTTCGCCGTTATTGACGGAAGCGAAGTTGATAACTTCTATAGCATCACGTCGTGCCGAGAGAGGCCGCAACACCAGATTGGTTGTTTTGACTCCATCCCAGATAGGGCTGTTAACATCGGTGTTCAATTCGAAGTCCTTGCGGAAGGAATAGACATCTGTTTCAAATTCACCTTTTTTAGCTTCTTTGGTGAACCGTGAGCGGATGTAGTGAACCAATGCCCAAAGGTCGTTTTCCGGTAGATGCGAGTACGCGCCCATCGGGGTGCCATCGAGACCTGAACTCAGAGTCCGAAAGATGTCCACCGCTTCGAATCCGGCTTTGTAATAAGCGGGGGCGGTAATATCGTGAACGAAGACAGCGTGTTTCCATGCATCAAATAATGAATCCGCCAGTTCGCCATCACCGCGTAATGATTCCCCGTGACAGTTAACGCATTTATGTTTGGTGAAAAGATCCTTGCCTTTGGCTATCAGTTCAGGCCTTGCAGGCGGGGGATCGTTTTCAGTGATTTTTTCTCCCTGAGGTTCCTTGCTGAAACGCGGGGAGAAGTTTTTGATCAGATTAATGAGTGCCCATGTGTCCTGGGGTGTTAAAGCATCACCCCAGGCAGGCATTGAAGTTCCCGGAACGCCTTTAACAATGGTTCGGTACAGGTCTTCATCTCTGGGTAAAGAACCCGTTGGGGTAGAACGGAATTTAAAAATACCCCTGCGAAAATCCCTCGGCCAGGGATAAAGATACTCCACTGCGGCGCCACCACCATTGCCGTCTTTTCCATGGCAGAAGACACACATATGGAGGTATATGTTGCGTCCTCTGGCAAGCAGGCCTTCGGTCTGTTCCATTTCAGGTTTAGATGCACCTAAATCGCCGTGAGCTCCTCGAGTGCGAAACAAATCGCCCTCACCACCGTCATCACCATGATGATGTTCCATGGGTTTTTCGTTAACACGGTATTCGCTACCCGGAGCTTTACTACTATGGTGCTCATGTTCGCCTTGTGGCAGAGCGGATTCCGGAAAGATCGCTAGGGTTAGTAGCAGGACTGATGTACGGACAAAAAAGTTTGCAGGCCAACTCAGGCCGGTTGATGATCGGCAGAACAGTTTCATGCAGGTACCTCTGGGGTCAGGGCGGTCCACTTGAGTTTCTTCCAGTTGACAAGAAGAATTATGGATCGCCATGCAGGTTAATTTAAGGGTAAAATTCTTCTAACCTCCTCGACAGACGTTAAGATGCCTAATACGTCACTTTAGATTTTAATTAGAGGGACGAAGCATGGGCGCGATCTAGAATATTTTAGCGAATAAAGTGTTTATTAGTCAGTGGGTTTTCCCCTAACCATTTTAACACCCTGGTCCAGGTCCCCCATTTCTTTGAGATTGAAATAGTCTTCTTTGAATCCGAGTCCAAAATACCATGCGTTGTCTAGTCCCCTTTCGGTATTGGTCCACAGGTAATAACTGCCACCGTTTATAAACGCACTGGGTAACCCGATTCTTTCATTGTCCTTACTTTTTATGGGACGCGATGGATCGTATAGAGACTTCAATTCCGTTAGTGTGGGGAGCCTCCAGTCATCAAACCCGGCGAACTTTTCAGAGTTTTTAGAAGCAACATACTCCAGCGCCTCATACCAGTTCATTCCTTTTTTAAGTTCATGATATGAGTCGGCCTGTTGCCATATCAGCCCCGATTTCAGGTCCCGCACCGTTCCATTGCCAGTGTCAACATAATTGGCGGCCCGGGCGGTGTTGAGATGAATCATTCCCGCTACCATCATAATAGGGAGCAGTGCTATTGTTTTTTTTATTCGACCCCACAGTATTTTTTGTGTGGCGTGAGAATTATTTTTTGTGAGTGTTCGATTTCGCATGTGATATCTCAGAAATAATTTCCGACCATTATGAGTAGTATGATTATACAAAATATGCACCACCAAATGCTACTGACAGTATTCCGATGATATAAACCTGTTTGCAAAAGAGGGGATTCCAGTTTAGAATCTGGTCTGTCTTCATAAAACAACGTGTTAACGCTCCAGGCGTCAAAACTCCAGGGAGAACTTGAAATAGATAATTTAATACAGTTCCTTATTGATTTTGCAGGCACCCTGCCGCCTTTGCTTCAGTTGCTACTCGGAATGTTCGTGACTTTTGGCATATTCAAGTGCCTGATCACTATCATCGACTTTATCGAAGATAAACGAGAAGGGAAATAGCAGTTTTCAGCCAGATAAAGAAAATCCCGCCAGAATAGTTGTCAAAATCCTTATAGAAAAAAACAAAAAAAGACCCCGCTCGTTAGAGCGAGGTCATTCATGTGACTGGGGGCTTCCGTGGGCTCCTGTCAGCAGGAACTTTCGGAAGCTCCCTTTATTAAATTACTAGACAAAGGATCACCTCCTTTCATCCAGGGGGACCACATACACGCTTGAGACTCCCCTGGCGTCTGCAGGCGTGCGTTTCCTCGACATGTTGAAGCAATTTCCACGAAATGTCAAAGGGGTAATGATTTGTTATCAGCCGGTTCTAAACCGCTTTAATTTTTAAGGGGAGTTGTGAAGTTTTAACTAGCGAACAGTGGCATCACGCTGGTGCTTGATCACTCGTCAGGACACGGTTTATTTCCTGCTCAAGAACATCAAAAGAAACGGGTTTGGCAAGGTAGCCGTTCGCACCTCCTTCTAAAGTTGTCCGTATGATTGTTGGATCTGGTTTCCGCATGATCATAAGAAAAGGAATGTTTTGTAAAACAGGATCTTTTCGGGTTTTAAGTAGGAGCTAGAGACCTATGGATTGTGTCTTGCCAATATTCAAGATAATCAGGCTGATCTGGTTTTTATTAAGAATATGTAGCGCGCGTCTCAGGTTTTTAGCAAAAAAATGTTGCTGTAACCGCCGGACTTGAATTTGGATTTAAGATTTCTCCTTAGGAGAGGATTTTCGTCCATAAGTAAAATTCCTAAATCGAGGCTGAAAGTTTTGTCGGTCATCTGTGGAATGGCACTCATTTTTATAAAGCAATAATGAGATCCTTACACATTTATATTACAAATTGATGTGAGTATTATCACAGTTGTGTGTCAATTTCAGGGGAAGTCATGGCCGATCTTCGACCATGAGAATACTGGAGAGGCAAGGAAAGGGGGGGCGTGTGCGCAGATTTTCCGCTTCGAGCGGTTTTTGGGTGATTTATTTGGCTTTTTCCAGACAGTCGGTTTCCAGTTCCTTGCTTACGATGTTATTGCATTTTTTGGGGTCAGCCTGAACTACGGCAAAGCAATATGACTGGCTGTCTCGGTTAACGATCAATGTGCAATAGTAGGTGCTGTGGTCTTTGTGCATGAATCGATTAACGGGATCTTTTATTGGATTTAATGCCAGGCAAAGATTGCGTCGGTCATTGACAGAAATTTTCCCACTGGATTTTGCGGCAACGGATTCGCCGGGGCGTTTTGCTCTGGCGTCACTTGTTTCTGTGTCACATACTTTTGGGTCAGGAACATCTACGGCTTCCAGGGTTGGCAGAAAACTAATCAGGCTTAGAAATAGAATTGCCAATCCGGCGCAAGCTAATTTCCTCATCTTTTCTCCTCCAATTAGGGGGCGTAAGCAATAAAGTTCACGCCAGTCTTTTTTACGACACAAGCATTTTGGAAGGATAAACCATTTTTAGGAAAAATCCAATGACCATTTCCTCATATGATTGAGGAGGAAGATTGTTTTGCCGCATTATGACTGAATTTTTGCCCTTTTTGAGGGGCGTTAACTAGTCATGAACCTTATTTAAAATCAAGAACCGCTCGTGAAATTCATGTTTACGCTGAAAACGAGGTTGTAAAGGAATATTCGGATTGAGCGGTGGCATAAATGAGCAGGGTGGAAGCCAAAATCACCGTCATGGAAGATTTGATGGATTCTATGCTGAATTTGTTTTTACTCGATCTCTATTTTATTGGCAAAGAGGTTTGTTGTCGGGGCATTCTTCTAGAATCTCGGCAAGGGTTGTGTCCCCGAAAGTGTTGATCAGCGCTTCGATGGACAGATTGATCCTTGTATGCAGAGGACAAAGGTTGGTCCCGTGGTTTTCCAGTTTCAGGGGACACTCTTTGATTGGGTTGATCGGATCGATCGCATTAATGACTTCCAGAAGAGTCAGGGAGTCTGACTTTTTGGCCAAGCTGAATCCACCATGAAGTCCTCTTTGTGAATTCAAAATTCCTGCTCGGCCCAGACTTTGTAGCACCTTAGAAAGATAGCTTTCTGGAACTTGCGTTCGGGCTGCTATTTCCTGAGTGGTGAGAGGTTTTTCAGCTGGAGCGGCAAGATACACCACAGCACGCAAAGCGTATTCTGCTGTTTGGGAAATCATGGGCTAGTCTTTGTCGGTTAAAAAATGGATAAAAAGATCTTGACATCTAATGCTATCAGAAATAGAATCAAATTAAAAGTAGATATGAGAGTCTTTATATCTGCTTAATGCCCCGGTGGCTGAGAGTACCTTTGTTTTAAACAGCTTAAGTCTTTTTAGGATTTTTCTATGAGTGAACTTAGCGAAGGAAGCACAATCAACGAATGGGTCAAGGATGAGATAAGCCGAACCAACATATTCCAGGAACTGGAAATCGACTTCTGTTGCGGTGGGCATCAGACTTTACAAGATGCCTGTCAGGAAAAAGGTTTGAATCTGAACGATGTGGTACAGAGATTAAAAAAAACGGGAGATGAAGATCTAGGTGAAACTGTCGCCGATTGGACAACCGTTTCACCAAAGGAGTTGGTTGACCACTTGGAATCGACGCATCACGCTTATTTGAAGCAGGCGATTCCAGTGTTAAACGAATTGATAGAAAAGGTTGTCCAGGCACATGGGACGCGTCATCCTGAACTTATTCAGGTGCAACGGGAAGCCATTAATATGTTCAATGATCTTGAATCGCATTTGTTAAAGGAGGAAAGAATACTATTTCCGATGATACGCAGTGCTGGCTACACAGTTCCCGCTAGAGAGTACCATTGCACTAATTTTCAGGGACCCATCCATGTTATGCGGGCAGAGCACAATCAGGCAAACCGGTCTCTAGATAACGTTCGTAAATTTACGGACAATTATAAAATGCCTGCTGATGGTTGCTCGTCTTACGCTTTGATGTTGGAAAAAATGAAGGAATTTGAAATGGACCTGCATGTACATGTTCACAAAGAAAATAATATCCTGTTTCCGAGTGTATTGAAAACAGAGGGAAGTGATCGAGTGGCATAAAAGAAAAAAAATGAACTGAATTGATTTGAGTTGCTGGGTGACTTGAGTCACTGGTCCTGTTTTTTTCGGCAGGGTCAATATAAAAACGGTTTTTCCCTCAGGATTGCTCTGAGCGATGATCGTGCCGGAATGATCTTCTGCAATTTTTCGGCAAATAGTCAAGCCCATTCCTGTTCCGTTGTATCCATCTTTTGGATTGAGTTTTTCGAAAGGTTTGAAGGTTTTTTCTATGCCTATCCCGTTGTCTTTAACTGAAATCTGCCATTGGTGATCCAGGTTCTTTGGCTGTTTATACTTATCCGGGGTGGGGTGTCATTTTTACAGAACTTTAATGCATTTGAAATCAGGTGATGGAAAAGTAAATGAATGTATTTGGGGTTCCTGTAAATTTCTGGAAGGCCACTTGATTTAATTTCTCCCTGAGTTTTATCAATCACATTTCGAAGCTCAGAAATCACATTCTGCACAAGATCTGAAAGATTGAAACTGTAGAAGGTTCATTCTCGCTGGTGATGGAGGCAAAGCTGGTGAAGTCATCAAGGAGTTGTAAGCCGCGTGCCGCCGCAAATCGAAGACGCTCCATAACACCTTTTTCTTTATCCGGAATGTCCGAGAGATTGAATTCCAGCAGATCGCTCAGGGTTTGTACTTTACGCGGAGGCTCTTGTAAATCGTGAGTAGTGATCTTTAAGAAACTGGATAATTTCTGATGTTACTGCGGTATATTTTTTTTTGCAAACCTTCAATTTTAATCACAGAGTCATCCCCACAGGAGGCGGAATTAAAAACATCTATTAAGTTTATTCAGTGAGCTTATCGAATTTGAAAGTCGTGCATCGTCTGTGGAGTAATCCAATCCAAATCGACCCGAGTCACTTTTGCCGATGGCGGACCCTGTCGGCACCACTCAATTAAAAGTTCCAGGTTTTCCTGGTCACCCTCCGCATGAATTTCCACCCAACTGTCCGGCAAATTGCGTACCCATCCGACCAGAGAAAGTTCCAAAGCCCGCGTTTGCGTCGATGCGCGGAAAAATACTCCCTGCACCCGCCCATGGACCATGATATGAACCGCTGAATCTGCCATAAATTGCTATGGTTACTCTTTAGGAGGCGCTTTGTGAAAAAGATGCTGTACTTCACGGTAAACCTCAAACTTCGACCCGGTTCCTATTCTGGAACCAAACTTGCCCAGGTCGCGCATGATCCGCTGAAATTCCGATGTGTTGCCAGAAAAATTTTCAATGAGCAGGCCGAAAGAGGCCTGCTCTTCTGGGTCCAGCCTTTCGTTTATCTTCCGCAAACGAAATTTTAGTGGCTCAAAATCCTTTTCCATAACCCGCATCATACCATATGAGGGCACCAACTTTCCCGGGATGCCAGTTAAAAAACTCTTCACTTAAGAAACCGGCTTGACCCACCGTTATGTTTTATGGTATATAGCGTAAGACACCGTCAATAATTTCCAGGTGAACATATGACAGCCAACAACTATATACGCAGGAATGCCGGGCTATTCGTTTTCCTGTCGATTTTTTTATTCTGGCCAGTGGCACTTTGGGCTGGAACTTCTGAGATCAAAGTAGCGGCGGCCTCAAGCATGAAACTGGTTTTTGAGGAAATCGCAAAAGAGTTTCATGACGAGAATCCCGGAATAAAAGTAAAACTTTCATTCGGTTCCTCGGGAAACTTTTTCAGTCAGATAGTGCATGGTGCGCCTTATGATGTTTTTTTCTCCGCTGATACAAATTACCCTAGGCAACTGGTTAAGGAAGGGAAGAGTCTGGGCGATACCCCAGTCGCCCTGTACGCGATAGGATGCATCGTTCTTTGGGTTCCTGACTCCGTGGGGTTGAACGTAAAAAAAGAAAAATCTGCTGCTCTCCTGAATTCGAAAATTATAAAAATAGCTATTGCCAATCCCAAACACGCGCCCTATGGCAGAGCCGCAATTGAATGGATGAACAAGACAGGGATTTATTCTCAGGTCAAATCCCGTTTTGTGCTGGGAGAAAATATCAGCCAGGCAACTCAATTTGTACATACGCAGGCGGCTCAGGCTGGCATCATCGCCCGTTCACTGGTTGTAAGTCCTGAAATGAAGTCCACCGGATCATTCTGGGAAATCCCTACAGACGAGCATAGCCCTATTGAGCAGGGATTCATTATTTTAAAGGGTACACGGAATCCGTTAGTAGCTGGTTCGTTTGCTGAATTCGTAACCGGCCCAAAGGGAAGCCGCATTCTTAAAAAATACGGCTTTAATATTCCCACTATCCGTGGCAGGGGATTGCTGTGACTCGTCTTTGCAATTCAATTTTTCTGGGCGCAATTTATGATCACTGACCCTCTACTTCTATCCATCAAGTTAGCCACAGTGGTATCGGCTTTGTTGTTTCTTATCGGGATTCCTTTGGCGGGATGGCTGAGCATCACCCGATTGCGATGGAAGTTTTTAATCGAAGCGATTGTCGCTCTCCCAATTGTCTTGCCCCCGACCGTCCTTGGTTATTATATTCTTGTATCCATTAGCCCCAACTCTTCTATAGGTTCCATATATCTCGATGTATTTGGAAGCGCGTTACCATTCAGTTTTCCTGGTCTGGTGGTCGCTTCTGTCCTTTACAGTCTTCCTTTTGCTGTGCAACCTTTTCTTGCTGGTTTTGAGTCTGTTGATAGGCGTCTGAGCGAAGCGGCATGGACACTTGGAGCTTCGCGTCTGAAAACGTTTTTAACCATTGTGCTTCCATCATCCATTCCGGGATTGATCACCGGGGGAGTACTTTCCTTCGCGCATACTCTGGGTGAGTTCGGAGTGGTACTTCTCGTGGGCGGCAATATTCCCGGATCGACTCAGGTTGTATCCATTTCAATTTACGATCAGGTTCAGGCACTCGAATACGAACAAGCCGGACAAACATCTTTAACACTTCTGGTCTTCTCATTTTTTGTACTCTCTCTGGTTTACGCGACCAACAGGAAGGTGTGGACGATATGGCCGAAAAACTCCTGATCGATATTCAAAAAGATTTTCCAGGTCGCCAGATTTCCATTCAAACGGCGTTGGAACTGACTCCTTCCTGGACCGTACTGTTTGGTCCTTCGGGCGCTGGAAAGTCCACGGTATTAAGATGCCTCGCCGGGTTGGAAACACCCGACGATGGTGAAATCTGCTTTGGCAATGAAATTTGGTTTAGTAAAAACCAGAAGACTTGCATTACGCCACAGCAACGCGGAACAGGATTTTTCTTTCAGGATTATGCTTTGTTCCCTCACCTCTCTGTAAAAAAAAATATAGGCTATAACCTGACAGAAATTTCCAAAGATGAAAAGAATAAGCGCATTGCCCGCATGGTCGACACCTTTGATCTATCAAAGCTCGAAAACAGAAATATACAATCCCTTTCAGGAGGAGAAAAACAACGAGTAGCCCTTGCGCGAACCTTATGTCGGTACCCCAGGCTTCTACTATTAGACGAACCTCTTTCGGCACTCGATAACCCATCCCGCATTCGCCTGCGAAAAGAACTCCGGGACTTGCTCCGACAGTTCAAAATTCCCGTGATTCTGGTCACCCATGACCGAACCGAAGCTCTTTCTCTAGGCGACAGGATGATTGTGATGAACCATGGAACTGTGTTGCAGGATGGACCCATTGCCGAGGTATTCAGCAAACCCAATCAGAAAACTACAGCGGGAATTGTCGGCATGGAAAATGTTTTTCCTGGCTCTATTAGGGAAAAGAAAGACGGACTCGCAATAGTCGAAATTAACGATAATTTGCTTGAGGCGGCCAACTTCGGACTGGATACCGGCCCTGTGATGGTGGGGATCAGAGCTGAGGACATCGTTATCCGACTGGCCAGGGAAACAAACAGCAGCGCTAGAAATCAACTGAGAGGAACCATTGAAGCGGTGGTGCTGGAGGAGTCGCTGGTGAGGCTGACTGTAAATTGCGGATTCTCCATCGACGCGCTCATCACTCGTGAATCCAAAGAAGAAATGAAACTCGATGTTTCCAGAGAAGTGACGCTGTCTGTCAAAGCGACAGCAATTCATTTATTCCCGCATTAGGGGATGTAAGCGCGAAGAGCTGAGCAACCGATGTGGAGAAATCTTTAGAACGAGGACCAGAGAAGTTTTTCCATTTGGTACGGTCCTTCAAAATTTCAACATACGCCCGTACTGTCTTTCACTCCGTTTTTATCATGATGCGGTCGCTTTATTTGATATATTAAAGACAGTCCTTTAACACTCACCACTCAAGGCAATACAATGGCTCAATTCCCTATGGCACTGCTTTCGCGAATCCTGATGATTCTGCTCTTCTCATGGACTTTCTATCCTGCTCCAAACGGATTCACAGAGGAATACGCTGTGCCCCATTCCGGCTCGCCCTACCTTTCGCTGGATGAATTGGAAGATGATGAAATTCTTCACCTGCCCACGGGGATCAAGGTGAGTTTCGACCAGATGCAGTCTGCCATTTCATCCTCCAGGGTTATCTATATAGGGGAAACGCATGACAATCTTGAGGCGCACCGGGTACAACTTGAAATCATCAAGGATTTGACCCGCCGTTTTCCCGGAAAAATATCCGTTGGCATGGAAATGTTCCGTCGCTCGGCGCAACCGGATCTCGACCGCTGGAATCAAAATGAACTGTCTTTACGTGAATTTAAAAAACTGTTCGTAAATAACTGGGGGCACGGCTACGCCTCGTATCAACCGATCTTCGAATTTATGAAAAAAAATAACACTCCGTTGATCGGGTTGAAATCCGCCAAAGAAACTGAAGACCAGTTCCGGAAAGATGAACCCTCAGATGAAAACAACCTCCCGGAAATAGATTTCAACGACCGTTATCACCGCCCGTTTTCCATGTCTGTTTTCGGCGGACACCAGGCTATGGAGAAACCTTACCGCATGCTTCTGCTCTGGGAGGAGTCGATGGCTTTGACCGTTGCCGATTTTTTGCAAAATCCGAATAACGCCGACTCAAAGCTTGTCGTTTTAGCTGGCGGGTTCCATGTCCAATACGGATTCGGCATCCCCAAGCGGGCCTTTCGCAGGGCTCCTCACGCATACTCCATAATTCTTCCCACGGTGACCCAACTGCCACCTGAACTGAAGGATCGGGAAATGGAAGTTAAACACGTTTCTATTCCCCTCTACTCAGGCGACTATGTGTGGAAACTTCAATACAAAGTTTTGCCGGAAAATAAAATCAAACTCGGCGTACTGCTGGAAAGCAGACACAACGATGTGCGTGTAAAATCTGTTTCAGCCAACTCCAACGCGGAACGGGCGGGCCTGAAGGATGGCGATATTCTGTTAGCTGTGGATAGGGCTGAGCTTGTAGATGCTGAGGACTTGATTGATCGTCTGCGGGGAAAAAATATTGGCGACCGGGCAGAGTTGCGTGTTAAACGCGGGACGCAGGAAATGACCGTCGAAGTAGAGTTTCTTGAAACAAAATGACGACCTGAAATTCAGTCAAAATGTTTTTATTTTTCAGGCAACCTGTAGCAGAGGTTGCGAGACCTTAAAGCTCCAATGAACCGAAGGCCAGCAGGTGCCCAACGGGTGCTGGGAATTGAGCAACTACAATAACAAAATACCCTCGCCTGTGCCCGTACTGGTCGAGCAGACTTGACATGTTTAACGCAATAATCCAGAATGGGGGCAACCCAAGTCATTTATCTATCGGTGATTGTTTGATGTTGCTGATCTTTGTTTGGTGAGGGATCTATATTTTTGTGAAGGGAGGGGAGATTTTTTGGAAGTCACAGTTTATCAGAATCAGGTCGAGCGGGCGTTGAAGGTGTTGAAACGCCAATTGACAAAAGATGGTTTGCTGAAAGAGCTTAAGGCCAGACGGTTTTATGAAAAACCATCGGTCAAAAAGAAACGAAAGCAAAAAGAAGCAAAGAAAAAGCGTAAATCGGCGATGAAACGTTCGTCTTACAATTTTACGATGTAACGGATCAACATATGAAAATCCGGGAGGCTTGGTCCCCCCCCGGCTTTTTTATTTTTTGTTCTGCTTTAACTTTTGTCTAAGTGATTCGTAGAATACCACCGCCCCGGCCGCAGAGGCGTTCAGCGAACTCATTGAGCCTGCCATGGGAATCGATAATGTGAAGTCGCAGGCTTTTTTGAGAATAGGGCGAATGCCTTTTCCCTCACCGCCAATCAAAAGAGCGACGGGCATTTCAAATTTAAAATCGTAACAGGATGTTTCGCCTTCAGGATCAATTCCTACGATCCAGAACCCGGATTCTTTCAGTTTATCTATAGCCTGCGCCAGGTTGGTCACCCAGGTGACAGGAAGTTTTTCGATGGCTCCTGAAGAACACTTCGCTACTGTTTCGTTTAGTGGTGCGACCCGGTGTTTGGGAAGCACCATGCCTTGAACGCCCATGGCCTCCGCCGATCTAATGACGGCTCCCAGATTATGAGGGTCCTGAATGCCATCAAGAAGCGCCAGCACTGGCTGGGTGGATTCTTTCAAGGAGCGGGCAATTAAGTCGCCAAGACCCACCGTTTCTTTGAGAGAAAAATGTCCGACGATTCCCTGGTGGACATAAGATCGGTACCGTTTTTGAAATTCAGGTTTAGGAAGAGTTTCAACCATTATATTTTGCGATAGAACCAGTTTCATTAGAGATTTCAGCCGAGGGTTGGTTTTGCCTTCCTCCACGATGATCCGGAAGCATTTGCGTTTAGAGACTTTCAACGCTTCCGTGATGGGGTTGATCCCATAAAGAATATCAGTTTGAGAGTCGGTCATCTGCTTCTTGGGTAAAGATCGGTGTTAAAAATCAAATAATTCCGGGTTAGTGTACTTTTTGCGATTGGCGCTCGGATTTTACGGCATTGAAAATTCTATAACTTAATGTTATATATGAGTTTAGCCTGATCACGCCTTTTCCTGGTGACTCCTGAGACAAGGAAAAGTACCACATTCCTCCTGGATTGTATCTTCAAAATCGGAATTCATGTGTAATTTTTAAACACGGGCTGAAAAGTTTAATTCTCCGAATGGGTTTTTCGGGATTAATAGCAGTGCAAAACAATTTTTGATGAAAATTATATTTAATAAAAAGGTAGCGGTTTTTTTGTTCAGCGGACTTCTTGCTTGTTTTTTAGTCACCGCAGGTTTTATTTATGTCCAGTTGAAAGACCTGGATAATATCAAAGCCCTGGCGGTAGAAAAAATGGAGGAGCTGACAGGACTTAATGTGTCTATTGGCGCGGCGGATTTTGAATTTGTAAAAGGAATAAGTATTCGTTTGCACAATGTATTAGTCAATTCGTCCAATGGAGACAACCGCCAGTTTTCAGCAAAAAGTGCATGGTTCGTTGTTAAATTGTGGCCATTGCTGAACAAGAAAATTGAAATCCAGAAACTCATCGTTGAAGGGGCTTCCATAGAATTGGTCCGCAATGAAAAAGGACAATTTAATGTGGGAAATCCCTCGCGCTGGTTGGCTGAACCGACCCAGAGCAGATTGTTCAAGGTGTTGGCGGCCAGTTTCATGCACAGGCTTTCCCTGTCGGACAGCGAAGTGAAGTTTCTGGACTATTATAATATGCCTGGTCCCGACCCGCTTTCCATCTCAGTAAAAAATATTAATCTAACGGTCAATAAACATTTTTTAAAAAAACCATTTTCCTTCGACCTTAGTGGGGAAATTCCTAACGCTCACAAGCCTACCGCGTTTCAGTTGTCAGGAAGCTTTGACAATATTGGCGGAGAAAATGGAGGCCAGCCAATTCCAGTTAAAGGAAAGATGAAGGTCGACCAGCTTTATGTTTCCCAGTTTCGTCCATACCTTAAGAAAGTTCTATCTGCCGCGCCCGATGATAGCTGGCTTTCGTTGGAATCAGATTTTTCAGGAAACCTGGGTGGCAGCCTGCGGTCAGAGGGTAAGTTGAAATACTCAATCGCCGCAATGGAGAAGAGGTCTGTGTTAAGTAGCATGGACTCCCAAAAAAGAGGAGTCATGGACTACAGTTTTGTACTCGATGAGGATTCCATTGAGATCCAGGATCTCAAACTGCATTCCGGTTCCATGAATTTTTCTGCCAGAGGCAAGCTCGCCGGGTTCTTGTCGCAGGACCCGAAGGTTTCCTTCGCGATACAGACCGGTGAGTTTAAAATCAAAGAAACCCGACAGTATCTTCCGTTCATATTTTTTCCTGAGTCCGCTCACAAAGATCTGAGCCGAAAGTTTGATAACGGGACCCTAGAAGTTAAGTCCCTCAAATTTGATGGATCGCTCGCGCAATTGCAGAAGCTGGACTCTGAGGAAAATCGGAATCTTCTCGCCGCTGAAATTGTTCTTAAACAAGTTGACTGGCGTTCGCCTTTGCCTCCACTCACAAAAGTGACTGGGTCCCTGAAATATCACAATGGTGATGGCGTTTTTAAGATTTTGAAGGCTCGATATGAGGACTTCCCCATTGCCAACGTGAAGGGGACGGTTCTCAATATGATGAATAACCCCGTGGCCGATCTCTCTGTCGAAAATGATTTGGAACTTGAAAAATTAAATCTGGCTTTAAAAAAAGCTCTAGCCGGGGAGTCATTTGAAAATATTCTGGATGATTATCAGGATTTTTCAGGCAAAGGATTACTGAAGGTCAATATCCAGGGACCTCTGGAGGAACCAGATAAAATTTCCATCACTGGCGCTCTTACTATGAAGAACGCTTCTTTTTATGAAGCAGAATTGAAGTCGCGAGTCAGTAACTTTAATGGTGAGATTCTTTATCACCATGTTCCAAAGGAAAAGCTGGTCTTGGATCAGGTATCGGTTCCCATAGTTGCATTCAAAAATCTGTCAGGCGAATTCGGCAAAAGTTCGTTTTCCAATATGCAGGGAGAAATTCTGCGGCAGGGGGAAAGTACTGTCCGCAAAATGAACGCAGTGTACAGACTGAACGCGGCTGAGCTTCCCGGCGTGATCGCGGATATTGATTTTGGCGGTCCCCTGGTTACAGCGCTCAAGCAAGCGGAATTTGGAGCAGGGGATGTGGAAGTGAAGTACAGGAACTTTATCGATTTTAGTCAGCCGAGTCAGGAGAAGGACTGGGGGAGTATCGAATTGAAAAATGTTTCAGTGAAACACCCGTCAGGATTCCAGCCTTTGCTCAAACTGACGGGGGGCATTTCTTTTGGTGACGGGCGCATTGGCCTGACTAAAATTGGCGGGTGGTATGGCAATTCACCCATTCAAGTGGATGGGCAATTGGTTCCCAAGTCGGGGTTGCTGGTGGATTTCGATTTACGCGCGACATCGGCTGGTTGGACACAGGCCGACTTCAAAGACATTCCCTACTTGCGGGATTTAAAATTTTCCGGTCCGCTAAGTTCAGAAATCACTCTTACAGGAGACCGTAATTCCTTTAAGTTTGAAAATAAAATGGATTTAACACGGACAAGCTATAAGTTTCATGACGAGGTGGATAAAAAGGAAAATATTCCAAACCTAATGGAAATGGAAGGGGCTTATTCCCCAGAGGAAGGTATCGTTGTCGACTACTTGAAGTTCACTTTGGGTGACAACACGGTCACAGGCAAGGCAAAGATCAAAAGTTTAGTCGATCCCGTGTACTCAGTTAAAGTCAGCGCCTCGGGGCTTAGAACAAGTGCAATTGCATCCACGGTAGCTATTCTCAAGGACAACCGGGATGGGAAAATATATTTTGATATTTCAGGGCGAGGCAACCTGAACCAGATTGAAGATTCCTGGGTCGAGGGGTCGGTTGTTTTGAAGGACCTTGTTTTTAAGAGGGAGGACAGGGTAAACCCGGTGACCTTCAGTGCTGATGTTCGATTTTCTGGCAATACCTATGATGTGCGTGCGGGTCAACTGGCATCGGGAAATTCGCAACTTGAATTTAGTGGCGTGTGCAAGAATGGCGAACACCCTGAACTGGTACTGAAATTGACAGGAAAAACATTGGTGGTTGATGAATTGATTCCTCCTGACAAGGAGAATAATGGAGAAGAGATAAATTTTAGAGACCTCCTCGAAAAATCGCGCTTGATTGCAAAAGGGACGAGTGAGGTGAGTGTGAACCTTGGACAATTGAACTATAAGTGGATGACATTGAGCGATGTGTCCGGAAAAATTTCACTGAAAGATCGGGAAGTTGTCTTTGACGGACTCCAAGTCGGGTCCAAAAACCCGATCAAGGGAAGCGGTAAACTTTCGGTTAAAGATCCCGAGGCCACTCGCTTTGAAACATATTTGGAGGCCAGTGAGGTTGAGGCAGGTGAACTGCTGGCAATGTTCGGCGATCACTTTAAGGACGGGTTGACCGGGAAGGTTAAGAAACTGGATTTAAGTGTTAAAAGTCGTGGTAGAAACTTATCGGAAAGCATTCGCACTTTGAGTGGCAAAGTATCCATTCGTCTCGATAAGGGAACGATAGACAAAAGGAAATTAAAAGCAGGAACCTTCAGCCTATTTGGCCTGCAAGTGCCTGTTGAAGATAAAGAAAAAACAGAAGTAGATGAGGGCGTGTCTAATTATGTGGATATATCCGGTGACTTTGCTCACGTTGGTGGAATTGCGGAAACAGAAAACTTTGTATACGAAACCGATCAACGCAGGACCTCCATAGTCGGGAAATTCGATTTAAACCTGCGTGAGATGGATACAGTGGTTGGGGTCGCCCCTATGCCAGGCTTGGACAAATTTCTCACCAAAATTCCGCTTGTTGGCAAGATCCTTACTGCTGGCGATGAAGGTAGCTTGATAAAAACCTATTACAGTGTTAAAGGTCCGTTTGATGATCCTGAGGTAACTGCTATTCCTTTCACCTCGTTGGGGAAAAAGGTTACTGGGATTTTTCAGGGCATCCTGCAAACTCCCGAGGAGATTCTGACTTTACCTGAAAAAGTAGGCGCGGTAAAAGCTGATGATTGATCGGGCTACGCCCGAAAGATGTACTGGCGTTTCCCGATAAAGTTAGACGCGGCCTATCTTTCCGCTCCCATGTTCCCTCCGTTATGCGGACGGAGTAATATTTGAAAAAATTATTTAGGGTCGATTTGCGTGATGTGGAACTCCTGCGGAGATTTTCCCAGATGCGTTGCCATTGCCGCTGTGATAGCCGCGACCATAGTAGGGGAGGGGCCGCCACCTGTTGGCGAGGCTGGTTTAGCCTTTGCTTTGGGTACGGGTGGTTCTTCATAAGGTATCAGGTTTACCAGTATTTTTATTGTGTAAATAAGGATGGTCAGTACAATAAAAATCACCGTCATGGCGATGCAGGAAACGATCAGAGAGGTGTTAACTAATGAGCTCATAACGTGATTAGGGTAAAGAGACGATATTAGAGATTGCTTCCGTTACGACTTCCGCATGATCCGCCCCACCGCCCACCTCACCAAAAAGTGATATGAAGACACCTGCGGCGACCGCGCTTCCTATGACTCCTGCGACATTGGGGCCCATCGCGTGCATGAGCAGAAAGTTTGATCGGTCTTCTTCTGCTCCTACCTTCTGTGAAACTCGAGCGGCCATGGGAACAGCAGATACTCCCGCCGAACCAATCAACGGATTGACTTTGCCACCTGAAAGTTTGCATAAAATTTTTGCGAAAATAACTCCGCCTGCTGTTGCCATGCAAAAAGCGAGTAAACCGAGGACGATGATTTTAATTGTTTCAAGTTTCAGGAATGACTCGGCGGTCATGGAGGAGCCAACTGCAAGGGCAAGCATGATAGTGACGATATTGATCAAATGAGTTTCCGAAGTTTCGTGAAGCCTGGCGGTGACTCCCGATTCGCGAAAGAGATTTCCCAGCAACAGCATTCCAAGTAGCGGAGTGACCCCGGGAAGCATCAGACAGCACACTATGGTTACCACAACAGGGAAAATGATTTTCACTGTTTGCGATATGGGTTTCAACTGTTCCATCTTGATTTTTCTTTCCTCGGGCGTGGTCAACCAGCGCATGATCGGGGGTTGAATGAGTGGAACCAGTGACATGTAAGAATATGCCGCCACAGCTATTGGCGCCAGGAGATGAGGCGCCAGTTTACTGGCAATGAAAATAGATGTTGGCCCGTCAGCACCTCCAATAATTCCTATAGCGCTCGCCTCCTTGAGATCGAATCCTAAATAAACCGCTCCGACCAGCGTTGTATAAACACCTATTTGCGCGGCGGCACCCAGCAAGAGTGTTGACGGATTGGCCAGCAGGGGACCAAAATCTGTAAGCGCACCCACTCCCATGAAAATCAAGGGGGGTAGTATTTCGTGTTTAACGCCCTGGTAAAAGAAATTTAAAAGTCCGCCAGTATCCGTGTTCATCATCATGCTGTGTGGGAGGTTGGCGAGAAGGCAACCGAATCCTATGGGCAGTAAAAGAAGCGGCTCAAATTTTTTCCAGATGGCGAGATAAAGCAGGACACAGGCAACCAGAATCATTACCATGTGTCCAAGCGTGAGACTGGAGAATCCAGTCGATCCTATAATTTTAGATGCGGCATCGCCGAAAGTAAGTTCCATGAGTCGGTGGGGTTAGAGTCTAGCCGATAACCAGCAAAGGATCACCAGTTTTTACGTTTTGCCCTTCCTGGACCTGGATGGAGTTGATTGTACCGCTTGCTGTGGCATGAACTTCGGTTTCCATTTTCATGGACTCCATAATTAAAACAACATCCCCTTCATTGACCTGGTCCCCCACTGCCACTTTGAGCGAGAAAACCGACCCGGGAAGTGGTGATGTCACAGTCGCTCCACCTCCTCCCGCGGGAGCTGGAGCGGCAGGTGCTACGGGTGCGGCAGTCACAGCTAGTTGCGGAGCGCCGCCGATACTCACTTGCACAGAAAAGGCTTGTCCGTTGACATTGACCGTATACGTTGCGCTACCTCCTGCCGCAGGAGCTGGAGCGGCGGCTTGAGCCGCAGGGGCTGGAGCGGCAGGTGTCGGTTGAGCGGGCTTGACTCCTTTTTCGCGGTCATCGAAAAACTGCAAAGCGACTTTGGGAAATAGAGCGTAGGAAAGCATGTCTGATTCCGAACTGCACTTACCTTCGCATTCCTTGACGACCCGATCCCATTCGGGTTCCAAAAGGTCGGCTGGTCGGCAATCTATGACTTCTTCCTCTTTCGAAACCTTCGCTAATAAATCGGGATCAATCGGAGCGGGCAGTTTACCGTATTTACCCAGCACGCATTCGCGGGTTTCTTTGGTGATTAACTTATATCGTTCACCAGTCAGCACATTCAAAGTGGCTTGTGAGCCCACGATTTGGCTGGTAGGCGTCACCAATGGGGGGTAGCCCATATCTTTTCTTACGCATGGAACTTCTTCAAGGACTTCTTCAAGTTTGTCCAGGGAGTTTTGTTCCTTCAACTGATTTTCCATGTTGGAGATCATTCCCCCGGGAATCTGTGACTTGAGAATATTGATATCAACGCCTTTGAAATCACTTTCGAAAGCGGCATAATTTTTCCTCACTTCCTGAAAGTAATTTGAGATTTCTTCCAACAGGCCCAAATCCAATCCGGTATCTCTGGCCGTTCCTTTTTGCGCGGCGACAATACATTCAGTTGCATAGTGTGATGTTCCCATCGACAGGCTCGAGATCGCGGTATCGACCATATCGACTCCGGCATCTATAGCTTTTTGCATATTCATTCCCACAAGTCCCGTTGTGGCGTGGGTATGCAAATGAATTGGCAGATCAATTTCTTTTTTGATCTCCCGGATCAGCGTTTCCGTTGCATCAGGTGTGAGTAATCCGGCCATGTCCTTGATGCAGATGATGTCGGAACCCATATCACTCAAATCGCGGGCCATCTTTATGTAAAGCTCGATATTGTGGACAGGACTTACAGTATAGCTGATACAACCTTCAACCGTTTCACCACATTTTTTAACGGTTTTGACAGCGGTCTCAATATTTCTCAAATCGTTGAGGGCATCGAATATTCGGAAAATATTGATTCCCACATCGCAGGACTTCTTTACAAAACGCTCAACAACATCATCGGCATAATGCCTGTATCCAACACAGTTTTGTCCTCTCAGTAACATTTGGAAGGGTGTGTTGGGGGCGACTTTTTTTAGTTTGAGGGCTCGCTCCCAAGGGTCCTCATTGAGGAAACGCAGACAAGAATCAAACGTGGCTCCTCCCCACATTTCCAAAGAGAAAAAGCCGACCTGATCCATTTTTTCCGCGATGGGCAACATGTCCTCTGTTCGCATTCGAGTTGCCAGCAGGGACTGGTGGGCATCTCTGAGTGCAAGTTCGGTAACTTTTAGTGGAGTGCTGGATGTATCCATAATCTCAGAACCTTCATATCAAAAGTTCCTCAAGCGAAGAACTGGTAGATTAATTTTGTTAGGTCAACTGATCACATATGGATCAATTATCTTGGCAGAATTAGATTTAATACCCAGATTACTAAGTGACCTATACCGGGAACCCGGAAATACTAAAATAATATACATCTAAAATCAAATCTTATTTACGCCATGCCATAGGCAGAAAAAGTAGCATGATTCCAAATATTTCCAACCTGCCCATTAGCATGAAAGTGATAAGAACGCCTTTGCCCATAAATGGAATATCAGCATAAGTGCCTACGGGTCCCACCTGGCCCAATCCGGGGCCAATATTGAAAAGACAGGCTATTGATGCAGATATTGAAGTGGGAAGATCGACTCCCATCATTGATAAAAGGATACAGCCCAAGGTGGCGAATCCCATAAAAAAACAGGTGAGGGCGACCACATTAGTCAGATCATCGGGTTTGACAGATTTCCCTGCTACTTTTACATGAAAAATTGCTCTGGGATGGACCAGCTTTTTCAGTTCTCTGCGGATGATTTTAAACAGGATGATAAATCGAATTGCCTTTAACGAGCCACTGGTGGAGCCGGAACAGCCGCCGACCATCATGATCACCAGCATAAATATTCTTAGAAAATTGGGCCAGGCGTTGAAATCATCTGTGACGAAACCAGAAGTTGTGTTGATGGAAACAATATTGAATGCGGCTTTACGAAACGATTCATCCAAACTCAGATCGGGTCTGGATGAGTTGAGACCCCAAGTTGCCAGGGCGATGCCTATGACAATCATCGTGCAGTAAAAACGCAATTCAGGGTTTTTAAACACGGTCATAAAATTTCCATTGACCAGTTGATAGTGGAGAGCGAAGCTGATCCCGCCGAGAAACATGAACAGGATGGAGATGGATTCCACATAGCCACTATTAAAATAGCCAATACTCGAATTGTGCGTAGAAAATCCGCCAGTGGCGACTGTGGAAAGGCTGTGGCAAAGAGCGTCGAAAAAATCCACTCCTCCCAGTTTAAGGAGAATTATTTCAAACGCAGTCAAGACGACATATGTTTTCCATAGAATCTTTGCTGTTTCCGCTAGTCGGGGTTGCATGCGTTCCACAGTGACTCCGCCCGGAACTTCGGCCTTGAATAAATGGGCACTACCGATTCCAAGAGCGGGGAAAATCGCCATAGAAAGCAGGATGATTCCCATCCCTCCAAACCACTGGGTCAGGTTTCTCCAGAACAGAACACCACGCGGTAGCGAATCGATATCCGTAAGGATCGTTGCCCCTGTGGTGGTGAACCCACTCATACTTTCAAAGAAGGCATCTATAAAATCAGGGCAAGCCCCGGAGAGGTAATAAGGGAGAGAGCCCGCTAGGGCAACGAATACCCAGGATAACGCGACAATCGCAAATCCTTCCCGGTCCCTCAGTTTTTCAACGCCCGATGGAAGAATCTTCCACAAAGTCAGGCCGACCAGAAAGGACACTACAAGGGTCAGAGTAAAGGCTTGTGTTTCTGTCATGAATCCGGGCAGGGCCTGATAGTCGTAGTAAAACGAAATACCAATGGGCAGGACGAGTAGTCCTGAAAGGAGGAGGAGGAGAACCCCAACTACATTGAAAATAGCAAGGATATTCATCAGAAACGGAAAAAGTGTCTTTTGCGTCCGAAAAGTTTTTCGATTTTTTCGATGGCTGAACTCAAAGCAACGACAATGACTGAGTCACCTTCCAGAATTGTCAGTTCTTCATCGGGCACCATCATTTCGTCCTGACGCAGGACGGCCCCGATCATGGCATCTTTAGGAAACTTCAACTTGGAAATTTTGTTACCGGCGATAGTAGAATTGGCGTCCACAAGCAGTTCCATCACCTCCGCATTTTCGATTAGTTTGAATACAGAGATCACGCCCCCCTTGCGTAAATGTTTAAGAATTGCACTTACGGTGATCAATCGTGGATTGATCGTAATGTCCATGCCTATTGAATCCAGAATAGGCAGATACTCAGGATCATTGGTGATGACCAGCGCTCGTTTCGCGCCGTATTTTTTTGCCAGAAGAGCGGCCAGAATATTATTTTCATCATCATCAGAAAGTGCCATAAAAAAGTCGACATCCTTCATATTGATGTCATTGAACAGGTTCAGGTCTGTTCCTGTGCCGTGATGCACCAAGGTTTTTGAAAGTGTGTCAGCCGCTTTATGAGCGGCATCGCGCGATGGTTCTATAATGCACACGTCTTTCACGATTTCTTCCAGTGCCTTCGCGAGGTTGATCGATACGTGATTGGCAGCGAAGATGACTATTTTATTGACCGAGTCAACGGTTTTGTTCAACATCGGCAACAGAAATGGCAGAAACTCTTTATACACCATAGTGTAAATTCGATCACCTGTTTGCAGGACATCTTCCGGTTTGGGGATGAGGAGTTTTCCATCGCGCACGAGAGCAACTATGAGGATCAAGTCCAGATCTGAGATGCTGGAGAGTTCCTCGATACTTTTCCCTGTCAGGGGAGCATTTTCAGGCAGGTCAAATTCGCGTAACAAAACCCTGCCCTGAGCAAATTCTGCCACATTCACTGCTCCCGGTGTTTCCAGAAGCTTGATGATCGTGTCGATAATGATTTCGCCAGGATTGATCGCGTGATCAATGAACAATTCTTCCGGCGGAAAGATCTGGTCAACTCCTGTGAATTCCATACTGCGGAGGCGGGCGAATCGTTTTTTGATTTTGAATTTGGCGGCGAGGAAGCAGACCATCAGGTTGATCTCGTCCTTATTGGTGACAGCGATCACCATTTCCATATTACGGATTCCGGCTTTCACCAGTACACTCGGCAGGCAGGCATTACCGCGGACGGACATCACATCCAGCGTATCTGAGATACGGCGGATTTTCTCGGTGTCTTCGTCAATGATAGCTATGTCATGGCCTTCCTGGGAAAGTTCCTGAGCCAAGTTAGTGCCGACGATGCCTGCTCCAACGATCAAAATTCTCATAAAAGAATAAAAACTGGGTAAAGGAGGGGGCCGGCTTGAACCCCCGGTTGATTATAGTAGCAAGGGCGCATAAGGACAGGGTCGTCCATTTATTGTGTTTACTTTTTATTCAGGAATCTCAAGAATTCAGAATCTTCAGACAAAAGGATGGTGGTATCTGTTTTTAAAGATTGTTTGTAGGCCTCCATGGAACGTATGAAGGAGTAAAACTTGGGATCTTTTTCAAACGCTTCAGCGTATATCTTTGTTGCTTGCCCATCACCTTCACCACGAACGGTTTGTTCCTGCTTGTAAGCCTGGGCGATAAGGATTGTTTTTTCCTTATCCGTTTCAGCGCGAATCTTGGTGGACTCTTCTTTTCCTTCCGAACGGTATTCCATCGCAATACGCTGACGCTCTGTGCGCATACGATTGAAGATTGAGTTGGCGATTTCCGGCGGCAGGTCAATCCGCTTAATTCGCACATCGGCCATTTCAATTCCATATTCGGCGGATTTTTTGTTTGCCTCTTTCGTCACCACTGCCATGATCTTTTCCCTGTTTTCCGTAACGATATCGTGGAGGTCGTGAGTACCTATCTCAACGCGAAGTTCAGAATAGACGATATCATCAAGTCGGGCGCGCGCGCCATTCTCGGTGCGCACTGTTTCCAGAAACTTCAACGGATCGGTGATGCGGTACAAGGAAAAATTATCAATCAGCAGGTTTTTTTTGTCCCGCGTGATAACCTCGGTAGGCGGCGAATCGTTATCCAGTAATTGCTTGGAAAAAAAACGAACCTTTTGCATCATAGGAATCTTGAAATAAAGCCCGGGCTCGGTAATGATTTCTTTGGGTTTTTGCAGTTCGAGCAGAACTGCCGTTTGTGTCAGGTGGACGGTGAACATTGAGGTCGACATCAGTGAAGCGACCAGTACCAGCCCTAAAATAAGTCCATTTTGTTTCATAATCGATTATCGCCCGGTTACGTTGTCAAGTGCTCCCTTTTTCAAAGGAAGAATCGGCAGAACACCCTGTTTATTTTTTCCCATAATAAATTTCTGCATGGAAGGCAGGATTTCTTCCATGGTATCCAGGTAAAGTCGTTTTCGAGTAATACCCGGCGCCTTTTTATACTCATTGTATTGCGACATGAATCGTTTGGCATCACCCTCCGCTTTACTGATTTTTTCTTCACGATAGGCTTCAGAAGCTCTTATGATTTGAGCGGCCTGCCCACGAGCTTCGGGAATCACCGCGTTACGGTATCCCTGCGCTTCATTGATCATTCGCTCTTTATCTTCGCGTGCGGACACAACGTCCTTAAACGCCGCCGCCACCTGTTCAGGCGGGTGAACATCCTGTAACTGGATGGTCACGATCTGGATACCCGAATCATGTTTGTCCAGAAGCTTCTGGATATACTCCTGAGCATTCAATTGAATTGTTGCTTTGCCCGTTGTCAACGCCTCGTCAATCTTTCTGCTGCCGACTATTCCGCGAATGACGGTTTCAGAAACATTCCGGACCAGCTTGTGTGCCCGCCTGACATTGAACAGGTAGGCCACAGAATCCATGACCTTGTACTGAACAACGAGGTTGATGTCGATTATATTCTGGTCGCCGGTGAGCATTAGCGATTCAGCAGGGACCTTTTGCAAAGACCCGCCCTGTACCGTGCGGAATCCGATTTCCGCGCGACGGATTTTTTTCACTTTAGGAGTTCTCACATGTTCGATGGGAGAAGGAAATTTGAAATGCATTCCGGGTGAGGTGATACGGGAAAAATCTCCGAAGGTCACAACGACCCCTTCTTCATCCGGCTCAACAAAATAAAATGTTCCCGGAATAATCCAGACCAGTAACAGCAGTCCGACAATCATCCAGAACATGGAAGGTTTAAATTTGGGGACTTTGATCTGAGGGATGTCGAAGGGAGGTCTGTTAGCAGGTCCTCCGCCCTGACCTCCGCCGCCCCGATCACCAGGTCCTTTAGATTCGTGTAAGTCGTCCCAAGGCATCGTTTTTTCCTGTAGTTATTAATCTAGTATCAATTGCGCCACGCTAACAAACTGCATATGCAATGTCAATATACCTTACAAGGATAGGATTAAGATAAAAATCTTTGCTGATATTTGAAAGAATATTCAGTGTGCGATTTGCCAGAATTAAAGATTTTTCCGGGTTTTCGCAATGATCCTTAACTGACGGGATTGCAGGTATTTTAATGGAGCTGTAATTAATATGTGATTTTGACTTAAATTCGTTTTAACCCTCATAGTATACGTGGACCTATATTATGTAGACCTAAAAATGTTTCCGGAGGATTTCCATTTAGGGTCACCTGTAGGCACCTTTGGTTTTGATGAAGGGTGACACTGGGTAAGGATTGCGGAAATTAGAAAAGTTTCAGAGCGCCATCCTTCTCGAAGACCACTCCATTTGCGGACAGATATTGTAACGCCTCATTGAGTCCGGAAAGAACCTGCAACTGTTCAGATATCTGATCGAAATTTTTAAGAGATGAAATAGGGACCCGTCTCAGCTCCGGCGCTTTGATGATGCCTCCCATGAGTTTGTTTTTAAGCCATGCCTCCACGCTGAGGTTTCCGTTTTCGATCCGAATCAGAATACGGTGAGGTGATGCCAGCTTGAGTTTCAGTCGAGTCTCAAGAATAGCCGGCCTTCTTTGAAAAGAGGAGTCTATTGAAGCTCCCCCTTCTACGAAGGGGGTTGGGGGGGGGATTTGATTTTCCTACTCGCTTGATATCTAGTGATTGCCCGCTAAGAATACTTTTCAGTATCCTGGTATTTGTTCAAGTCAGATGACATTTCAGGAACCCGGTCACCGCCGCTGTGGTATCACGGATGAATTCCAGGTCGAGAGTGTCCAGTGTATCAGAGGCCTGATGGTAATTTGGGTTTCTGAAAAAAGCGGTGTCGGTGAGCATGACAGCAGGAATGTCGTGTTCCCAAAAAGGAGAGTGGTCGCTCAAGCGAACTTCAGTAAACTCATCGCCTCGTCCGGGTACGATAAGTTGTTCTATCGGCAAAGCGGGTTCAGCGTCACGCATCCCCTCGGTTACCAGATGGGTCAGTTTTGCCGAAGGCTCGTTACCGACCACCGCAATAAAATCCCCTGTTTCCGGATAGTGGGTCGGGTCCACATAAACCGGGTAACTTTGCGCGCCGGGTCTGCTATCCCGATAGCCTACCATTTCCAATGAGATCATTCCGCTGAATCCGTTTCCAAGTTTCTTCGTTTCGACAATATGGTGATGGCTTCCAATAAATCCGTATTCCTCCAACGTGAACGCGGCAAACACCAGAGGCGTTTTGAGAGAAACCGATTGCAGGCAATGAGCTGTTTCCAGCAGAGCGGCCACAGCGCTGGCGTTGTCATCGGCACCGGGCGACCCTTCGACTGTATCATAATGCGCGGCGAGGACAAATGGGTTGAGGTCATGGGCAGTTCCCTTTTTGTATCCCAGAATATTGTCTGATGCCCCGGCTTCAAAGGGAACCTGCTCTTCCCGGACGATCAGTTGAGAGTGTTGAAACTGATCCGCGATATAATCGGCGCAACACTTTAGGGAATCGGGAGAGCTGTGAGGATTTCTTTCTCCCACCAGAGTGTTGAGGTAATTTTTGATCCGTAAAAGGTCAGGTCTCAGCATGAGATTTCCGCGTGTTTCAGGTTTGGATTCGGATTAAGATAAGCTATGCTTTTAAAGGGTTTGACGATTGTATGGGGAAGCCTTTTGCCGCGTCAAATAATAGTTTACTTTTAACCGGTTAGAGCCTAATATTGGAACATGATCAAGGTTGAGTGTCGTTCAGGATATCAAATAAAAAAAAGGCCCGTCGCCTTCCAGCTTTGCAACCGCCAATACAAGGTGAAAGAGGTGGTGGACAGGTGGTATGGCGAAGGTGCGGTCTACTATAAAGTGGAAGCTGACGACCACAACATCTACCTCCTCAAGTATGAGAAAGGCCAAGGTTGCTGGGATCTTGTTTTCTATCAAAACCCTCATAAAGTGGAAGCCGCTTTAGAAAGTTATGAGGGGGAAAGCCCGATTGAGCGATTCGGATTCAAGACGTTCAGTGGGGGCACGAACAGGATGTCCCGCCATCTACATTGAGAATTCCCAGCCCTTTAAAAATACTTTTCCCGAATTGTCCTGACCGGTTGCAACACCCGGTTGAGTCTATAGGAGATCGTTCCAGATGGAATTGACGGAACAGGCCATACAGGCCAACGCCGGACAAAGGCGCAAAATGATAGAAGAGCAACTGTTGGGTCGGGGTATCAAAGATCTCGCAGTGATGGAGGCCATGAGCAGGGTGCCGCGCCACCTGTTCGTCAACACATCGCTTCAACACAGAGCCTATGGGGATTGTCCTTTACCCATCGGTGAGAACCAGACGATTTCGCAACCTTACATCGTTGCGTTGATGACGCAGGCTTTACAATTGAAGGGCGAAGAGCGGATTCTGGAAATCGGAACTGGATCGGGTTACCAGACAGCTATTTTAGCCGAGTTGGCTTCGCAGGTGTTTACAATTGAACGGATCAAGCCCCTCGCCAAAAAAACCAAGGGTTTGCTGGAAGGGTTGGGGTACGAGAACATTGTATACAAGGCATTCGATGGCACTTATGGCTGGCGGGACCAGTCCCCATTCGATGCAATTCTTATCTCGGCTTCCACGCCAGAGGTTCCTGCCGCATTGATTGAGCAGTTGGCCGATAAAGGACGGTTGGTCGCGCCGGTTGGCGGGAGAGAAACCCAAGACCTGGTTGTTATTGCCAAACATGGCGACCGGGTGATAAAGCGTAAAATGGGGAGTTGCAGGTTTGTGCCGCTCATAGGTAAATTTGCTTGGCCGGAAGAAGAATGACTTAATGGGCGATGATCGGTTGGATGTCGCCTGGATTCATTCTTTTAACGATATAGAAAACGTCGCCGCGTTCGTGGAAGTGTCCTGCTTTAGCTCCGGCACGGTCACCAATTCCAAAATAGAAGTCCGCCCTTCCTGTTCCACGGATTGCGTTGCCGGTGTCCTGGTCGATCATGAACCGCGAGAACTTTTCCCAGCGAACGATTTTGTTGTTTTTGTCGAGGACGGGTTTGCGCAGTTGCACGAAGGCGAGTCCTCCTGCCGGATAAATCTTTTTGTCGGTGGCGAATGACCGTCCGCCAACAAGCTCGCTTCCGCCAGATCCGCGTGGACTGCCCGACTCGGCAAGTTTGAAAAAGATATATCGTTTATTCTGGAATAAGTACTTCTCGATGTCTTCAGGGTGTTCCGTGAAATATTTTTTAATCCCCTGCATGGACCCTTGTGCCAGTTCAATCACCCCATCGGCTACCATGCGTTTGCCCAGTCCACCGAATTTATAATTGTTGACCCCAGCATAATGTGCGCCCATTGTCATTCCATCACGAAACATGAGTTGCCCTGATCCTTGAATGTGGAGGAAGAACCGATCAACATCATTTTTCAGCCAGGCGATCTCAAGTCCCTGGCCAGCAAGAACTCCTTCGCCATCGATTTGCCTGCGAGTGTAGTTACGCCATTCCCGTGCGCCAGGGTTGGATGATCCCCTGATGTTATAATTCGTGTCGTTTCCTACAAGCTTAAGGTGCGGGGATGATTCTGGGAGTTTATAAATGGGGTAGCGGTACAGTTTCGTTTTTACCCGGCTTGCTTCCATCGTTGGTGCGTAATATCCGGTAAAAAGAACCTGTTTGTGTTTTCCCTTGCCCACGCGGTGTATCATAAATTCCTTTTTAAGGCGTTGGCTGAACTCTTCCGGTGGTAGATTTTCTTCTATCAGATTCAAGAAGGAAGTGAGTGTTTCCTGTAGCCAGCCACGGGTTACCATCAAATCACCCATACGTTCGGTTTTTGATGGATCGGTGAATTCCATCGTTTGCAATTGATTGAGGATCGCTTTTTTCAGAGATGCCTGGTCCAGATCATCGGTGAAAATTTCAGGAAATGAGAAAGATTTCTCAGGCAGAGGAGTTGGGGTTTCAGTGGAAAGAGGTTCTGGTGATTCCGCTTCAGATGATAGCGTCCCCGGGTTCATGCGTCGCCCCCGGTACCAGAAAGGCGGATTCCCGTCAGGCGACTCATGAGCCGAGAGGCCCGGTCTTTTCGCGCGTTGCGATTTGTAAATTTGATCGGGATCTTTGGATGTCTTGCTGTCGGGTTGTGGTGTGAATATGGAGCAGGAACCGAAAATCAAGGGAACCGTAAGTATGACCACCATGAGGGCCTTCCGACCAACAACTCGTTTGACCAGATGACTTTGTAGCAAGTTAATACGGACCCGCATTTCCTTATACCTCACCTTAAAGATATCAACAGCCTGTGGGGCGACAATTATACTTAACTTATGCGTACACCAACTATTAGCCCCTTACTCAGTGGCGCTTAGCGGTTCATTTTAGCTCCGCGCTCAGCGGCGCCGAGTGGTCATTTCATCGATGGCCATATTTGCCAGCTGGTCGCACCGTTCATTTTCAGCATGTCCCGTGTGGCCCCGAACCCATAACCAGGTAATTTTATGAGTATTGTTCAACTGGTTGAGTTCGATCCATATGTCCTTATTTTTTACCGGCTGTTTACTGGCAGTGACCCAGCCTTTCCTGATCCATCCCTTGATCCACTCAGTCATTCCCTTGACCAGATACTGGGAGTCAGAGGTCAGCTCCACCTCGCTGGGTTCCTTCAGTTGTTTCAGGGCAACGACTGCCGCAGTAAGTTCCATGATGTTGTTGGTGGTATTCTTTGCCGATCCTCTTAATTCCTTGTCTTTGCCCTGGATTCTGATGATAGAACCGTAACCGCCTGGCCCCGGATTTCCCCTGCAGGCTCCATCGGTGAAAATTTTTATTTTTTGCATAAATTAAACAAAACAAACCGGGCGCAACCGGTTGATTATCTTCCCTGGGAAAGTTGAATGAATAACTTTTACTGAGGCTAAAGCGTCCTGGGTGGATTGTTTTTCGGAGGTAAATCATTTGGCCCAAGTAGCTCCGCCTAACGACTTTGATACTATAACATATTCTTTTTATTGAAGGTAGGCGTTTTGAATCTTTTTCTTTCCGGGACATTTGTTACATGGGAAGTTCTGTTTATCCTGAGGATTAAGGTAGCCTTTGGGAAGTATGAAGGTAGAATAATAATCACTGATATTTCGAAATTTATTTTAGGGGCTTGCGTTTTTATGGAACCCACCGACAAAGAACATTCGAATTCATTTCAGTGTACTGATGCTTTGGAAGTGAGCTTGAGTATTGAGAGGCAGGGCTTTGTTTTTTACGATAAAGCGGCTAAGTCTGCTGTTGATCCTCGAGTTCGGGTTGTTTTTGAGCGTCTGGCGAATGAGGAAAAAGAACATATGCAATCTCTTCAGAACAAGGCTCGATTTCTTCAGCCTGCAGTGGCGAACAAATCAATCTCCCGGAAAAGCAGGGCCGAAGACTTCATCAATAGTGAACTTAAAGGGAAGGTGTTTCCATTTTCTGAGGAAGAGGCGGGAAAAGTTTTGAGTGATCTGGAGGCGATCAACATGGGGATTGAGGCAGAGAAGAGATCCATTCAAGTGTTGAGTCGATTGATTGCTGATGAAAAGAAAATGGATGTTCGCATGATTTTCAATCACCTTTTGGCGGAAGAGAGATTGCATCTGGCCGCCCTGGAGAAATTAAAGCAGGAGTGGGATGAGAAATGATTTGAGTGACAAGGTCCTAGGATGGAAATAGAGATTTGCACTCGGCAGTGATGACCAACTAATGCATTTTGGGGTGCAGTTATGGTGTTTTTGTTTTCGTGTGTGTAACGTCTGCTGTGTGCCATAACCTGAATTGATGATTGGTCAGAGCCTTTTAAAATGGGCTGATCGTAGATTCTTTGAGTAATCAGGAGGAGGGCCTGAGGTAAATTGAAACGCGGCCTGAAAACCAGCGAAAATTAAGATTTAAAGAAATTATTCTCTTGTGGTTTGATTTATGCTCTGAGGTAGGGTGGAATAGTGGAGTTCATATTTGGGCAAATACCTTTAATTAAAATGGTTTGACACCTTTTCGAGGGAAGTGGTATAGTTGCCCCTTTCCAGAAGGACAAAAGTATAATTTTTCACGTAATTAACACGTAATTAAAAGGATTAGAGGATGAGTCAATATCAGGTCAAGGCTGGTCCGGAGGCGTATCTTTCACCTGCGGCGGCATCTATGGGGATCGTATTGCCAGATCCGGGAGAAGCTCATATTGAGGGAAAGATTGTTTCTGAAGATGAGGCGTACGAGCATTGCGCTAAAAAACTGTTAGAAGCCAAGGTCCCGACCATTTTTCCGGGACCACTGGTCCTTTGGAAGTGGAATGAGAAAGCGGCGCAGAAAGCGGCGGCTGTAAGAAGGCTGGCTGAGATATTGCCAGCAAGGATCATTCCTATGGCGGACTACCGCCCGAAGTACCCCAAGATTGACCCCGAAGTGGAGATCAACCCCAATCACCCCAACCTCACCATCTGGCATAGCAATATTGATGTGGGTCTGTTTGTTGGAGTGCATTGCCATCAGGCTAATCTGGCGTTGAAGATTATTCGTGGAGGCACGAATTGTTACACTCTCGCAATGTGCGCGCAGGCAGGACACGAGGATGCGTGTTTGTCGTTTCGTGATGCAACGGTAGAGAAGATAGATAAATTGACTGCGACGATTGAGCGGCTTAAAAAAGAAGGTGTCAAAAGTCAGGCCGAGCCTTTTACTCAGTTTAAGATGGACAGAACCGGGCGTGTCGACTAGATACAACCGTTTTTATATTTGAGGTGTACCGTGATTTTCTTTAATAACGCTTTTTCAAAGCGAAATTTTGAGGGAGTGATTTTATGAATAAAACAGTTGATGGAAATAGAAGAATAATCGCTTCACAGCATGTAAAAATCGGTCAGAAAAACCGAAAAGATCAGACCTATACCGACCCGAACAAGTTTTTCTTTGAGACTGAAGGAAAGGCTCAGTTTCTGACGGGTAGTGAAGTCATCAAGGAAGCTATCAGACTTGCCAGCGTAGGGACTTCGGTCGCTTATCCAATCACCCCGCAGAGTGAGGCGGCGGCTTTGATTGGTGAGCTTTTCGCTGAAGGTTATCTGGATGAGTATTTTCGTGGAGAGAGTGAGTTCGCGGTAATGGGGCAATGCGCGGGAGCGGCTTTTGGTGGGCATCGGGTATTTACCACTACTGCGGGGCCTGGAACTTTGCGGGCTATGGAAAACTTCCCCATGTGGGCGGGTGCTCGTTTACCAATCCAGGTTTGTGTGACCTGTCGCGGCATAAACTCACCGTTGAGTATTCAGCCGGATACGCTGGAGATGCATTACCTGCTGGAAACCGGAATGATGGTCTGGCACGCTGAAACGGCTCAGGATCTGTTCGACTATATCCTGAAAGGATTTATCGTCGCGGAACAACCGGATGTCCATCTGCCAATCGCGGTTTGTTGCGATGGATTTTTCGTAACGCACACCAAAGATACAGTCGTTCTGCCGCCGACCGATATTTGTCTGCCGCCGTACGACCCGTATAAATCACCTGTGCCAGCTATGGATATGGAGTGTCCGCCGGTTCGTATGATGCGTGATCCATTTGTTATGAAATCAAACTACATCAGCTATGCCACCCATGCGTCATGGCAACAGGAAGTCCGTGGCGCGATGGAGCGTTCACGTAAACACGCGATCGCGCTTCTGGATGGATTGGTTGATATTGAAAATGGTGACCGGGAGGTTTTGTTCGTTACTTCGGGTACGGCAGTTTCCCAGAGTCGTGAAGCTATTCGGCTTCTTGAGAAGGATGGGATCAAGGTGGGTTTGGTTAAGATTAAAACCGTTCGGCCGTTTCCGACCGAAGAAATTCGCGAAGCGACTAAACATGCCAAACATATTTTTGTACCTGAGTTCAATATGGCTGGTTGGATGGGCCGGGAGATTAAAGCGATCTTGTCGGATAACGAGCGAGTGGTCACGGCTCCTCATGTCGCGGGCGGAATGACGATGCCTTCGGAAGTAATTGCGGAGCAAGTTAAGACGACACTCGGTATTGCGTTTGAACCATTGGCTCAACGCGGGTAGTTTGCGGATTTGATTTTAACGATCAATAACCTCAATCGATTTTTCCAGTTTTGAGGAAGTCGAACATATAAAGGATAGAACTTATGAGTAAGGAAAAGATTTCCATTTGTGAAGACCTCGCGGACGTCATGCCGCCAGAGTATCATACGTTGGTAGAAGGCGCGACTTATGGTAATAGCGAGCGGGGCTGGAAAGATATTGGTTCCAGTAAGGAGCTGATCGAACAGCATTCCCTGTGCGCGGGTTGTCCCGAGGCACTTGCTTTTCGTTATGTCATGGCAAGTATTCCTAATCCTGAGGACACCGTATTCGTAGGGTCTACCGGCTGTACCAGTCTGGTATTTCCGCATGTCGCGATTCAAAATATCCACTCTCTGTTTGGCAACCAGAATGCAGTAGCGTCTGGTCTGGTCCGTACGTTGAGACGTCGTTTCCCCGACAAAAAGAAAGATGTTATCGTTCTCGCAGGTGACGGGGCTACGGTTGATATCGGACTCGACTGTACTATGCAGTCATTTTTCCGACAGGAAAATATTACAACGATTTGTTTTGATAACGAGTTGTATGCTAATACCGGTGGGCAGGAAAGTGGTCTCATGCAAAAAGGATTCGTTGCCAAGATGGCTCCGGTAGGCAAAACATTTGATAAAGTACGCTTGCCGGAAATCGCGCGCGAGGCGGGATGTCATTACGTTGCCTGTCTCACGGTGAGCAAGCCCAATCGTGTTGAAAAGGCAATCAAGAACGCAGTACTGGTTGCCCGTGAGATTGGGCCGACATATATTCAGTTATACACCCCATGCATATTGGAAATAGGTAAGCAAAGCATGGAAGGGTTGGACGAAATGAAGGATGCTGAGTCGATTGGCGGTCGTTTCGTGATGAAAGAATACATTTCCGATGAAGCCAAGAAACTGTTGGACAGTGTGGAAGCGGAAAGAAAAGCAAAGAAAAAAGCGGCCAAGGCGGCTAAAAAATAAACATTCCGCTGAATTGAGATTTTTAGAGGAGAAGTTATGAAAAGGTTGAATATCCGGCTTTCTGGATTAGGTGGTCAGGGGGCGGTAACCGCCGCTCATATTCTGGCAATGGCGGCGAACAATGCCGGGTTGCATTCGGTTTCGAATCCTTTCTTTGGTGCTGAAAAACGTATGGCACCGGCGGAAAGTTATGCCCGTATCGGTTCGGAGCGTATTTATGATCGTGGCGAGTTGGTATTTCCTGATGTCATTATGGTATTCCATCCGCAGGTTATCACAATGCAAAAAAGTTATACTGCGCCATTTTACTCAGGGATCACTGAGGGCGGAGTAGTTGTCATCAATACCAGCGGCGATTTGTTGACTGAGGATGATCACAAGCGCCTCGCAGACATTAATGTGTCGGTGTACAATGTTGACGCTACGCATATGGCCTTGAATATTGGTAAAACAGAGCTCTCCACAAACATGGCTATGATCGGTGCTTGCGCTGGTATAACGAAAGTCGTCAACCTGGAATCTCTCGACAAGGCGTTGCAGGATCGGTTTGGCAAGAAATATGTAGCCTCTGGTGGTACTGCTACTCTTGATGAAGCGATCAAAAAGAAATACGCAAAGAAGGAAATGCTTCTTAAGGCTAATATGGATACGATAACCCATTCCTATGAAAAAGCGGTTGCATGGGCTGAGCAGGAAAAGTACGCCGTAGTGGCTTGATTAGATAAAGCTTCACTTTAATTTTTAACAGGGGAGAATTACAGGGTGTATAACATAGCGTATGTTGACGATTCAAAATGTGTTGCGGAAAAGGGTTGCCGACTCTGTATTATGTATTGTCCCGAGTCCGATTGTATTATGCTGAATGCTGATAAAATGAAGGCAGAGGTTGCATTGACCCGTTGTAAGGGATGTGATTTATGCGTGGTCGTGTGTAGCACACATAAGGCGATAACCATGCACCCTGTGGATGATGTCACTGGAAAGATTAAGATCGAAGAAACAGAGGCTGTGGCGTAACGCTGGAGTTCTCTTTAGTGATTTTAACCCATGGCGGTAGCCATGGGTTTTTTTTTGCCTGTTTCCGACCACTCACCAGATTATTTTGCACTTAAAGCAGGATTCCGGCATCTAATACCCAAACCCGTTTTTTTAAACTAAACCCTGGAAAATCCCATGACAGAATTAACTCTCCGCGAAATAGATTGTGTGCTTTGTGAGGAAACTTACACTCCTGCCCAGGGTCCTGAGGAGAGGGAAAAAAGCTACCGGGTTTATTGTTCATCCTGTGTGAACTGGGTGGCTATCGGAAAATCCAATCCACTGCGTATGGCACTTGGCGAGGTGCTGGGGATTCGTGGTGAAGCGCTGGCGCTGGCTATGCAAACCTGCCTTGCTCCCTGTAGATGTGGTTCTGAGTTCAATCACGATGCAGGCGGACGTTGTCCCACGTGTATTGGAAAAATTGAAAGGGAAACCAAGGACGAACCGTTGGACAGTAAGGATTTCAAAAGCCCATGGAATCAGGGTGAAATGAACAAACTGGAGCCAAAGTTCCTTGAGTATATTCTGGGCAAGACAGACCGGGAAGATATCAACTTGAACCAGCTCATTGAAAAGTTTGAGGCGGGTGAAGTTGACGCGGAGGAATATATGGAGAAAATCGATTCACTCCGGTTCAGGGAAGCTAACCAGATTGCTGTCGTTCAGGCTTGGGCGATGACTCTGGATCCGGATGAAGTGTTTGCCGCTGTTGAGGAATACGACTTGGTGGAGCAGTATGGAACTCGTGTGCTGGTCAGCATCGCGTCAGCTCTGGAGAGTAATACCGGGCGACCTGTGATGGCTATCCTGAACAAGGAAATAAAGCATTTCGATGAGATTACCCAGAAGGAACTGAAAACGTTTATGGCTAAAATTGGTGGTGGGTTTTAGTGAATTATTGGAAAAAATAAATCTTTCGGAACGCTTTGTATATCTTATTGTTTAACAAAAGGCAACACAGTGTTTCTTCTCAAGTTTGTAAAAGGCACCCTTTAACGGGGTGCCTTTTTTTGTTCCAAAGCTCTCCAAGTCTACCTCCTCTTGCGGAGATGGGGGGGGGATTATTCACATCAACCCACAAAAGATCGCACCGTCTGGTCGGCGGAAGAAAGGTATGAACCGCCAAACAGGTTGTAGTGGTTGAGCAGGTGGTACAGGTTGTAAATTTCCTTGCGTTGAGTGTAACCGGGGTTGAGCG
>MPLX02049196.1_pt1 | contig 42940 bp, 45 predicted proteins | sample 1617341 | NCBI WGS metagenome assembly MPLX02 (sample SAMN05944804, study PRJNA350692) | marine metagenome | biome: marine; feature: ODZ; material: water; isolation source: 120 m water sample filtered on 0.2 um supor filter | place: Pacific Ocean | collected 2012-04-08 | depth 120m m | reverse complement strand
TGACTGTACCAATGCAGATAACAGATTATTTTCTGCTCTACCTATCGAATGATTCATCACAAGTGTGATCAGAGTGTGACCAATGTAGTTTTGATAGTGATTGGCATTGAATTTGTTTAAGAAAAATTCAGGCTTCACCCTCATTGAACTCCTGATCGTCGTGGCGATCATCGGCATCCTGGCGGCGGTGGGTGCCTCTTTAATCCCAAGAGTTCTTGAAAACACAAAAAGAACAACTGCTGAATCTCTTTGCCATCAATTTATAAAAGAAGTTAAAACAATATGGACAGGATGTAGCGCGGGAATACCTGCTCATCTCTACAATCCATCATCAAAAAAGATTGATACAAATTCTGATTGGTGCACTTTTAATCCTTCAACAGATATTACTGCTCAAGCATTTGTTGGACATTTTAGAGACACTCATTTCAATCCTTATCGACCTAATGATGAAGCCGTACAAACATCTTGTCCATTAGACGATAAATTAAAACCAGGATGCAATGAGCTTTTTGGCAGTGATAAGAATAACTCTAATTGTGGACATTGCAATCCCCCCATTTCGGCTGGAGAATTTGTTTTTCAGTGTTACAATTTAGATTCAAATAGCAGTCTAATAAAATATAGAGAACACTTTCAAACTAGATGAACAAAGGCTTCACCCTCATTGAACTCCTGATCGTTGTCGCGATCATCGGCATCCTCGCGGCCGTAGGAATTATCTCTTATAACGGGTATGTAGCTAGTACAAAAGATACAGTGCTCAAAAGTATTCATGATACAGTGATTAGATTTTTAGCAGTTAAAGCTCATGAGTGTGAGATTGGGACACAAATCTCTTTTAAAGACGCCAACAAAAATGATGTATTTTATAATTGTTCATCGACTAATAGAAGTGATTTTACAAATAAACTTTTAGTTCACGTTAACAACCATATTTGTACAAATTTATATAGAAAAAATAGAAATTGCATGGTTATCACAGGTGGATACATTGAAGAAGCGATAGCTGTAGATTTAAATCCTCGCATTGGTCCTTGTCCATTAAAAAGTATCTGGGTCAGAACCTATGTTGATAGAGCTATAAATAAATCTAATTATGAATACAAACCCACAATATTTTATCTTCCAAGTTGGTGTCCCTAGATAATATTAAGAATAAAAAAGGTTTCTCGCTCAAAAGAACAACCACCTAATCACAACGATCACGCCAACTAAAAACCTCCCCTTTCCCCACGTTATTTTCCCCCTTAATCCCGTATCGGTATTGTGGTAGGATGAATTACAATGTTTATTGTTTTATGTATTGCATTTGTAATTCTAGCTTTGATTTTAAAATCTTACCCTGATGTTATTTTCAATTTTTTAATAGAATTATCATCGAATTATTATATTTCGGAAATTATAGGTACATATTTTAGAATATGGTTTTTAATAAATAGTTTTGAAAATGAAAAAAAATTAAAAAAGAGCGAAGTTTTAAGTCCTACCTTTAATATTGTTTTTGAATATAAAATTAAAGAATTTACGATTAAACATTTTGATCTATATCGGCTTAAAAATGATAATGATGTTAAAAATATTGGATTATATGAAAATTTAGAACAAAGCATAACTTTAATTGAGTGGCCAGAATTGATTAAAAATAAACCAGAAAATCGTCTTGATTTATTTTTTGAATATAAAGAAGACTATAACGAAAGATCTTTAATTATAAAAACTAATGGGAGATTAAAAATTCATGAATTTTAGTAAAAGCAAAATGACATCAATTAAAAGCGATGCTTCTTTTAGAAAATTTTATAGAAAAATAAAAAATAAAAAAAGTTCAATAATTGTATATGCTAAAAAAGAAAAAATTAAAAACTTACTAAATTATGACTCAATTAATAAACTTCTGCTTAAAAATAAAATTTTTGCTCCCAAACTTCTTTCGGAAAGTTTCTCTAAAAATTTTATTGAAATTGAGGATCTTGGAACAAAAACAATCTTTGATATTTTTAAAAATAAAAAAGTTAACAGATTAAAAGTATACAAAAAAATATTAGTAATTTTAATAAAGTTACAAAACATTAAGTCAAGAAAGATTAAGAATTTTAAAAAAAAATATTATAAAATTCAAAATTATTCTAAAAAGCTTGTTTTTAATGAAGCAAACTTGTTTTTAGATTGGTATGTTCCGCAAGTTATAAATAGAAATAAAAGATCCAAAGTCAAAAAAGAGCTTAAAAAAGTTGTAACATCTTTAATTAAAAAAATTCAATTACCAAATAACACTTTCGTTCATAGAGATTTTCACATATCAAATTTAATGATTAATAATAATAAAATTTTCATAATTGATTCTCAAGATGCTGTATATGGGAACATTGCTTATGACTTAGCTTCTTTAATAGATGATGTTAGATTAAAAATGTCAAAAGATTTAAAAAACATGATTTACAAAAATTATTTAAATTTAAACAAAAAAAAAATAAACAAAATAAAATTTAAAAATGATTTTGAAATTTTATCTGTATTAAGAAATTTAAAAGTTATAGGTATTTTTACCCGTTTGGCTCGAAGAGATAATAAGAAAAAATATTTGAAACTAATACCTTATACATGGAAGTTAATAGAAGATAGAATGGATAATAACGATGTATTTATAGATTTAAAAAAAAAATTAGAAGATTATTTTCCAAAAAAAATTAGAAAAAAAAATGAAAGTTAAAACTGCATTAATATTATGTGCTGGACGAGGAAAAAGACTTAATCCACTAACCCTAAAAAACCCCAAACCTCTTTTGGAGTTAAGCAATATAACTCTCCTAGAAAACACAATTAATTTAATTAAAAAATTAGGAATAAAAAAAATTTTTTTAAATACCTTTTACCTTAAAGATCAAGTAAAAAATTATTTAAATGATAAAAATTTCAATATTGCAATTGATATTATAGAAGATGGAGAAGAAATTTTAGATACAGGCGGAGGTATTAGAAATATGATGAGTAACTCAGACGAAAGGAATTTTTTTGTTTTTAATCCGGACACTATTTGGAATTTAAATTATTTAAACTGCATTAAAGATATGGATAAATTTTTTGAAAATAATAAAATTAAAAATATTTTGCTAGTCGTGAATAAAAAACTAAGTTTTGATAAAAAACTTAATGGAGATTTTAATTTAAACAAAAATTTATTAACTAAAAACCCAGAAAACGAATATATTTACACAGGATGTCAAATAATTAGTAAGACATTATTGAATGATAGGGAAAAAAAAATTTTTTCAATCACAGAAATATGGAATGAATTAATTAAAAAAAATAATTTATTTGGTTTTGATTGTGGAAATAAATTTTACCATTTAACAAATTTAGAAATTTATAATCAATTAAAAAAATAAAGTTTGACTTTAACTATAATTAATATATTTAATAAACTACAAACTTTGCTACTTGTTTAGATGCGAGTTCCTCTTCAAAAACTTTCATACAAATAGTGGATCAAAAAGAAGGAAAAATATGAATTTAGCTATTTGGGATATTGAGTCATCAAACGCAAATACTGATTTTGGAAGTATTATTGAAGTTGGTGGCATTTTAGTTGATGAAAATTTTAAAGAAAAAGATCGATTTAATTTAAGGTGTCGACTTCCAGAAGGTGAAATTCCTCAGTGCATGGCTTTGATCGTAAATCGTACTAGTGTTGAGTTATTAACTAAAGTTAATCTTAGCCACTATCAGATGCTGGGAGAGTTAGAAAAAATTTTCAAAAAATGGAGTCCAGCAATATTTTTAGGTTGGTCGAATATTGGATTTGATGACGAAATGATTAGAAAGGAATTTTTTAAAGGGATAAGATACCCATATATTACAAACTCCTCTCCAAATAAAAGACATGATGGCCTAAATATTGCAAGAGGCGCTTATGCAGTAGATAACAATGTTTTAGAGACTGAAATTAGTGAGAAAGGTAATGCTGTTATGAAGCTCGAGTCACTTGCAAGGACCAATGGTCTAGAAGTTTCAGGAGCTCACTCAGCATTGTTTGATGCAGAATTAACATTAAAAATATTAAATTTAATAAAAAATAAACAGCCTCAAACATGGAATGAATTTTTTAAAACATCAAGTAGATCTGATACTGAGGCAATTATTAAAAAGGAAGATATCATTACATTAAATGAATATTTTTACGGCAAATCAAGGTTATATCTCTGTGCTCCACTTCATTCTAAAAATTGTATACATCCAATTTATCAGTGGGGCCAAGCTATAGACTTAAGAGTTGATGTTGAGCCATTATTAAAAATGTCCGTTAATGAATTAAAACAAGAAATGAAAAAAACACCAAAATTTTTAAGAACAATAAGATCAAACAAGGCTCCCATAATTTTAGATAAAAGTTATGCCACTAAAGTAGAGCCATACAATGCAATCGATAAGAGTTTAATTATGAAAAGAGCCGAATTAGTGAAACATAATGAAAAATTTTCTCAAAAAATCATAACAGCTCTTAGAGAAATTGCCGAAGAAAAAGAGCAATCAAAGTCACAAGAAGATATTTATGCAGAAGAAAGTATTTATACCAAATTTACTTCAGCAAAAGATACAAATCTATTTCCACTTTGGCATGCTGCATCGTGGAAAGATAAATTAGGTATGTTGGATAAATTTGAGGATGATAGATTGGTTGGATTTGGAAAAAAAATTATATATCAAGAATCCCCAGAAACTCTTCCAAAAGAAATCTTCAAAAGCATCAAAAGAGAAATAGCGAAAAGAATCTTAAGCGAAAAGAAAGAAAAATGGTGGACTTGTAAAGAGTTTTATTATGAATGCGACAATTTACGAGATAAATATACAAACGAAAATGATAAAGAAAAACTAAAATTTTTAGATGAACTGAATGAATTTGTGATGTCAATACAAAAAAAATATGAAAATGTTTGATGTGAATAATTTAAAAAAATTATTTTTATCAGTTGAAATAAAATTATTTCTTTATATATAGAACTTATGACAACAGTTAAAGTTACAGATGAAAATTTTGATGCAGAGGTTATTAAAGCTGCCAAACCCGTCATAGTTGACTTTTGGGCCGAATGGTGCGGCCCATGTAAAATGATCGGTCCCGTGTTAGAGGAAATCTCAGGTGAGATGTCCGATCAAGTTATAATTGCTAAACACAATATTGATGATGAGCCGAATACTCCAACTAAGTATGGAATTAGAGGAATACCTACAATGTTACTATTTAAAGAAGGAGAATTAAAGGCTACCAAAGTTGGAGCGACAACGAAATCCAATATTGTTTCTTGGATAAAAGAAAATATTTAATTTAAATTTAAGACTTCACCTACCAAATATAAACTTCCCACAATCAAACAGATATTGTTTTGATATTTATTTATTAATTGGATGCTTTCTTCGATACTGTTGTTCAAATTAATTTTTTCTTTAATTCCGTTTAATTTGTTTTTGAAGTCTTCCTTTGAAATTGACCCTTCTTGGTTCGGTATATCTATTAAAGTAATAGATTTTACATTATTTTTTAAACATTTAATAAAACCTCGATGATCTTTGTCTTTCATCATTCCAATTATTAAATGTACATCTTGATTTTGTTGTTTTATCCAGTTTGCAATTGCTTTTGCAGCATTAATATTATGGCCTCCATCACAAATCAATCTATTTGATCCTATAATTTTTTTAAGTTTTCCAGACTTAATTTCTTGAAGCCTCCCTTTTAAATCAATTTTTATTATTGCATTTTTTATATCCTTATCTTTTGTATTAAATAATTTTCTAGATGTAGCAATAGATGTGCTTATATTTAAAAGTTGATGATTCCCCAATATATTTGGCTCAGGTAAAATTATTGATCCCTCATTGTCTTCGTATTGAATAAAAGAATTTTCTGCTTTTAAAATGTTAAAATCTTTTCCAAAAAAATATTTTTTTGACTGATTATTACTCAAAGCGTTTTCTATTTTTGATGTTATTTTTTTATCATCTTGTTTATTAACAAATATATTTGAGTTTAATAAATTTACAGTTTTTTCATGGATTATTCCTTCTATTGTTTTATTTTGAATCCATTGTAAGTGATCTAGTCCGACAGAACCTATTATAGAAGCTAGGTTTTTTTTAAAAACATTAGTACTATCAAATTGATGAAAAAGACCTGCCTCAATTAATGTTATATTGTTTTTAAACTGTTCGCAGTATTTTAAATATGTACATGTTAAAATTTCAAAGAGTGTTGCTTGGCCATCGCCTAAAGTTTTTTCAACATCTTCAAGTAAACTAATAAGAATTTCTTCACTTATTTCTTTATCATTGAATACAAATCTTTCCGTATAAGATTGAAGATGAGGAGAAAGGTATAAATTGCATTTATAACCTGATTGATTGAGTATGGCCTTTAGGCTTTGGCAGATACTATATTTAGAGTTTGTACCTACAACGGAAATTACATTATTTAATCTATCTTGAGGATTTCCCAATTTGTTTAAAAGATTAAAAGTTCTACCTAATGAAAGATCTAACTTTTTATGATGCTTTTGCTGTAGTTTTGAAATTAGCTTCTGAAGTTTCATCTGATATTTTAGTAATTATATCAGAATTTTTCTTTAACAATATTGATAAAAGGGAACTTATTTTTTCTTGTAAATCTTTTCTTTCAACAATTAGGTCAACAAATCCACATTCTTGAACATATTCTGCACGTTGAAAATTTTCTGGTAAATCCTCTTTTACCGTAGCCTGAATTACTCTACGTCCAGCAAATGCAATTAAAGAATTTGGTTCTGCAAGAGTAATATCTCCCAACATGGCAAAAGATGCCGTGATTCCACCAGCTGTCGGATCAGTAAAACAAATTATATAAGGAATGTTATTTTTCTTTAATTCATTGACAGCCAAAGTTGTTCTTGTCATTTGCGTAAGAGCTATCGGCGACTCCATCATTCGTTGGCCTCCGCCACAAGGAAAAAATACAAATGGGTTATTATTGTCTATAGCATGTTGAATACCTGTAATGATAGCTTCACCCTCTGCTGAGGCAATACTGCCACCAATAAAATTAAAATTAATTGTGCCAGCTGTAATATTTATTCCATTTATATTTCCCCTTGCTATCATTACGGCACAGTCTTGGTTAGTTTTTTTCCTAGCCTCTTTTAGTCGATCAGTATATTTTTTTGAGTCTTCGAATCCTAAAGGATCATCTTTAGGTATGGGTGTCTTTATTATTTCATAATTATTTTTTCCAAAAAAAATATCAAATCTTTGTCGACAACTAATTCTATGATGTTTGCCACAAGAATTACAAACCCAAAAACTTTCTTCTAGTTCTTTTTTTAAAATTGGTCCTTTGCAACAAGATGTCCAATCACTACTTTCAATTTCTTCTTTAGTTGGTCTTTTCTTTAATACTTTTTTTATTTTTTCACCAATATGAAGAACACGTTTTATCCAATTCATGATATTTTACTTTTCAATCTTGATACCATCCTAACAACATTTGTGACAGGATTTTGTCTTTTTTTTAAAGATTCTGAAATTTTTTTACATAATGCACTTCCTATCACTAAACCATCAGCTTTTTTTAGGCATGCAATGGTTTTTTCAGTTATTCCAAAGCCAATTACTACATTTTTTGACCTATTTATTTTTTTGATAGCCATATAATTTTCTAAAATTTTTTTTGGAGAAACTTTAAGTTTACCCCCTGTAGTTGACAACATGCTTATATAATAAATCATATCATGTGAGTTGCTAATAATACTTTTCATTCTTTTTTTTGATGTAGTTGGAGACAAAAGCTGTACAAAAGTGATAGATTTTTTTTTGCATTTATTTGCAAAAATTTTGTTATCAGGCCAAGGTAAATCAACCACTATCAAACCATTCACTCCAACTTTTTTACATTTGTTTAAAAAATTATTTTCCCCATATTGATATATCATGTTGTAATAACCCATTAAAATTAGAGGTTTAGCATTTTTATTTTTTTTGAAATTTTTAACGATTTGAAAAATATCTTTCATTTTAATTCCATTATTAATCGCTCGATAAGAAGATGTTTGAATTTGCCCACCATCTCCAATTGGCGTATTGTGTGGGAAACCTAATTCACATATATCCACATATTTTGAAATTGAATTTAGTAACTCGAGAGATTTTTTTTTTGTATTGTCTCCCGCAACTGTATAAGTTAATAAAGCAGGCCTTTTTTCTCTTCTAGTTTTTTTAAATGCTAGGCTGATTGATGATATTGTCATTTTTTAAATTCCTAATCTTTGCTTTAGGATATCTCTGTCCTTCTGGGCATCTCCACAAGAATTTACAATTATGATTGTATCCTTGCTTAATCTTGGGGCTATTTTTATTGCTTCGGCAAATGCGTGACTTGGTTCTAAACTTGGATTTAAATTTTCATATTTTGTCACTACTTTATAGGCATTTAAAGCTTCCTCATCACTAGCTGCAGTATATCTTGCTCTTTTTGCATCTTTTAAAAAACAATGCAATGGAGAAACCCCTGGATAATCTAAACCAGCACTAATAGATTCAGTTTCTTCTATTTGACCTTCTACATTCTGATTTACATATTGAGCTGCACCATGTAAAATTCCAATTTTTGACCCATAAGTTAATGGTGCGGCATGTTTTTTACTTTTTTTTGGTCCACCAGCTTCAATGCCAACAAGCTCAATTTGTTTTTTATCATAGTGCATAAATTCATTCCAAAATCCAAAACTTGAAGAACCTCCTCCAATACAGTTTAGCAATTTTAATTTTTTTGGAACTGTCCCAAATTCATTCTTAATTTGAATTAAAAGCTCCCGGGAAATTTGCGATGTACTCCATCCACAAATTTTGACAAATATATTTGGACCGACTGTACTGCCAACAGCCATGTGGGTTGTATCGCAATTTGACACCCAATATCTCATACATTCGCTAACAGCATCAACAAGGGTTTGACTGCCTGAATAAACCGGAACTATTTTGGCTCCATTTTTTCTCATAGCATCACAATTTGGTTTTTGTCTTTTAATATCTTTTGTGCCCATGAATATCTTACATTTTAATCCAAATTTTTTTGCAGCCATACTTAACATTTTGCCTGCATATCCAGCCCCAGTGTCACCAACTATGTATTTTTTTCCTGCTCTTTTGGCGATAAGACTATGAACAGTAGCATTGTAAATTTTATGAGCTCCACCATTCGCTTCTGACACAATCTTTGCCCAAATCTGGGCTCCATTTAAATGATCTGTTAAATTTTCTAGTTTAATGAATGGAGTAGGGGCTCCAACCCAGTTTTTAAAATAGTAATCTCGTTCTTGGATAAATTTTTTATCTTTCCTTAATTTCCCAAACAAAATTGCAAGATCTTCGACGGGTTTTTTTAAAGTTTCAGGTATAAAATTTCCTCCAAACTTTTCTCCCCAAAAACCATTTTTATCGTGTTGATCGATTAAAGGTATACCTTTTTTAATTTTCATTGTTAAGTTTTTTCAAATTATTCAAAAAATTTTTAATTTTTGATATATCTTTTACTTTATTTGTTTCTAAAGCACCAGAAACATCAACTACATCAGCTAAATTAAAAATTTTTTCAAGTTTATCAATGTTAATATTTCCAGCTATCATTTTCGTAACATTGCTTTGGATTGAATTTATCCAATCAAAATTCCAGTCCAAACTTAGTTCAAATCCCGAACTATCCCAGAGAATAATATCAGCAATCCTTTCATACTGTTTATAATTAAAGATATCTTTCTTATTTTTAACTTGAATGGCTATAATTATTTTTTTATTAAATTTTAATTTAATATCAGAAATTAATTTTTTATTATAATTTCCATAGACTTGAAAATAATCTATATTTAATTTTGAAAATTTTTCTAACTCTTCATTTTTTGGATTAACTAATACGCCAACATATTTTGTATCCTTTTTTTCTATATTTGTTAATTCTTTTGCTTTTTCTAATTGAATAAATCTATGGCTTTTAGGATAGTTTAAAATGAAACCACAATAATTAGCCCCAAGATCAACGCAAGTTTTTACTTGCTCGGCATTTGAAAGGCCACATATTTTTACTTTCATTAATTTAATTTAATGATTTAATTAATCTTTGTATATTTTTTTTAACATTTCCTTTAGTAATGCTTCTGCCAATAACAATTGAATTTGATCCATTTTCAAAAGCTTTTTTTGGAGTCATGATGCGTTTCTGATCTTTATTTTTATCGCCCGCTAATCTGATACCAGGAGTAATGATTTCTTTTTTAAAAATTTTCTTAACATAAGGAACTTCATGAGCGCCACAAACAAAGGCATCTAAATTTGCTTTTTTGGCCAACCTAGCTTGTTGAATAACTAAACTTTTAATTGATCTTGTATGACCAGTTTGTTTTAATTGTTTATCATTTAGCGATGTAAGCGTACTAACTCCAACTATTTTAGTCTTGCCAGAAACTTTTTTTGTAGCTTTTAACGCATCTAGACCCGAACTTATATGAATTGTTAAATAATTTACTTTTAAATCTTTAATAGCTTTTACAGTGGAAACGCAAGTATTTGGGATATCATTTAATTTTAAATCAGCAAATATAATTTTTTTTTTTATTTTTGAAACATAGGATCTACCATTTTTTGTATTAAGAAACTCTAAACCAAATTTATATCCAATTTTTAACTTTTTTGTCTGAGTAAGTTTAATTATCTTTTTAACTTTTGAAATATTATTAGCATCACAAGCTATAAAAATTTTTTTATTCATTATTATTTATTTTTTTAAAAAGTTTTTTACTCATTTTAAATCGTATTTTTTTTTTTTTCTGGAGTTTCAATTTTCTCACCAGTTCTTGGATTTCTTGACAGTCTAGCTTTTTGAGTTTTTATTGACCAGGTACCAAAGCCTCTTAATTCAACGTTTTCTCCTTTATTTAACGCCGACTTAATTTCATTAAGAATGATATTTAAAGATTTTTCTAAATCTTTTTTTAAAAAATTGGGGTAATTATCAGATAATTCTTTTAGAAGCTTAGATTTTACAATAGCCAACTTAGATTACTTTTTTTATTTTTTTTTTTTGTTTTTTTTTTAATTCATCTGATAAAGACGAAAATGGAAGATTTTTGCCTGAAAGTGGTGAACTAAATTTAGAAACTGCTTCTTTATTTTTTAATTCTTCTAACAATTTTATACTAAGTGAGACTTTTCTTTTGCTAAAGTCTAATTCTGCGATTGCAGCATCAATACGTTCAGAACCAACGAATCTAGAAGGTCTGGCATCAGCAGAATTAATTGCAATTTGTGATTTTTTTATTACAAAATCTAATTTACACCCCTCTGGTTTGACCATAAGACCTTTAGCATCAGAACTTACAACCTTCACAGTAATTGCATCATTTACCTTCTTATCCTTAAACCAATCAAAAGGATCTGCTTTAGTTTGGCGTAACCCAACCCTAATTTTTTGTTGATCTTTTTTAATTTCTAATACTTTTACTTTAAGTTTATCACCTTTTTTGTACTTTTTTAATTCAACTTCAGAATTTTTTTCATATGTAAGATCATTACAATGAAGAAATGCATCAATTTCTAAATTATCTATTTTTAAATATAAAGCATATTCGCCAATTGTACTTACAACACTTTCAACTTCAGTTCCAACTGGGTATTTTTTTTCCATCAATTCATATGGATTTTCTTTAGTTAGACGGTGAGAAATAGCAACTCTTCTTTTTCCTTTGTCAATTTCAGTAATTACACATTCAATTTCATCGCCTACTTTAAACATGTTTTTTGCAGAAGGATTTTTCTTTGTCCAACTTAATTCACTAGAATGTAGCAAAGTAGAAAGTCCAGGCTCTAATTCACAAAATGCTCCAAAATCCATTATTTTAACAACTTTTACTTTATATGGTTTACTTAATTCATAGTTAGAAATGTGTTCAAAAGGATCGGGAGAGAGTTGTTTTATACTACAGCCAACTTGTAATTTTTCTTTATCAACGCTAATAACTAATAAGTCATGTTTTTCTCCAATATTAAAAATTTCATCAGGGTGATTTATTCTTGAGTAACTTATCTCTTGTAAATGCACTAGTACGTCTAATTCAGAATTCACATCAAAAAAGCACCCAAAACTAGAATAACCTTTAACTACTGCATTTTTAATTACATCCCCAACCTTATATTTTTCAATAATTTTTGCTTTATCTTCTTTTTTACTTGTAGAAATTATTTGTCGTCTTGAAACACAAGCATTTCCTCTAATTTTGTCTAATTTAATTAACGCGAATTTTTGAGGCTCATTCATTAAATGAGAAATATCTTTTAGTGGCTTATCTGAAATTTGAGATCCAGGACAAAACATTAATGATCCAGTTTCAATATGTTCAACTATAACACCACCTTTGCATTTTGATGTAATTTTACCCATTATAGGTTTATTTTTTTCATAAGCTTTTTCCAATTCAAACCATCCTTTAATTTTTTGTGCTTTTGATACTGAAACTATAACTTCGCCATTTCTATCTTCAATTCTTTCAAGTAAAACTGAAATTTTATCTCCAACATTAATATTTTCATAAATTTTTATATTTTTTACTTCGTTAATATCTAACATCGGCTCTGATTTTAAACCTTCAATAAATAAGAATATGAATTTTTCTGTAATTTTGGCAATTTTTCCCTCTACAATTTTACCTTCTTTTATTTTATTCTTTGATAACTGGCTATTTAGCAACTTAACAAATTCTTTCGATGCAGGAGTTGTTATTTCTTTATAAATTTCCATTAATTATTAATTTTTTATCAATTATTTTTTTAATTTTTAAAAAGCATGCTTTTTTAGATAAATTTGTAGTATTAATCAAGATCGAATCTATTGTTTTTTTAAGGGGCGATATTTCTCTGTTATAATCACTTTTATCCCGTTTTTTAATGCTTTTAAGCACTTCGTTATATGGTATTTTTTTGTTAAGTCTTTTTAGTTCTAAATATCTTCTTTTTGCCCTTGTTTCAATGCTTGCAGTTATGAAGAACTTAAAATCTGCATCAGGAATAATTTTATAAGTTATATCTCTTCCATCCAAGCAAGATCCATTATATTTTTTTGGTGGATTATATGCACATTTAATCTGAAAATTATGAACTAATTTTCTAATTTTTTTATCTTTTGCAATAATTGATGCCATTGTTCCAGCTTCATTAGTTAATAATTTTTTTTCTTGTAAATCAGCCATTTTTAAATTTTTCATTTTTTTAATTATAAAAGAAGAATCAAATTTTTTTGAATTTTTAAGTTTATAATACCCTAAAAATCGATAAATTTTTCCAGTATCTAAATATAATAATTTATAATGTTTTGAAATTATCTTAGCTTGCGTTCCCGCACCAGCAGCAGCTGGACTATCTATAGCAATTTTTATATTTCTTTTTAACTTCATAGATTTATTTTTGATCTTAGTTCTTTTTTAAGAATTTTGAAAAATGATGGAAATGAGGTTTTAATTGATTCTGGATTGTGTATCTTCCACTTTCCACCAAGGGTTAGTGCTGCGATAGTGCTCATTGCCATCACTCTATGGTCTTTTAAATAATTCTTTATTTTGTATTTATTATTTAATTTTAAGTTTGGTTGTCCCCAGATTTTAATTCCATGATTTTTAATTAATTTATTTTTAACACCCATCATACTTAAAATTTTTGAGCCCCAATCTAATCTTCTAGATTCTTTTTTGTTCAATTCTTCAAGATTTTTGAAGTAAGAAACTCCCTTAGCTTTAGCAGCAACAAGAAAAATTATCAGAAATTCATCGATGGCACTAGTATTTAATTTAGATGGACAATTTATTGATTTTAAATATTTAGCACTTCTTACATGAATATCAGCAACTATCTCACCTTTATAATTTTTTTTATTTTTCAAATTTATTTTTGCACCCATTCTATTAAGTATTTCTATAACTCCAGTTCTTGACTTATTTACACCCACTTTTTCTAAAATAAGCTTACTATCTTTTGACAATAAGGTTAGCACAATAAAAAAAGCACTAGAACTTATGTCTGAAGGAATGTTATAATTAAAGGCTTTAAAATTTTGCCTACCTTTAACTTTTATGATTTCAAAATTTTTGATTTTTTTTATTTTTATAGGAATTTTTAAATGTTTAAATAAAAGTTCGGTATGATTTCTTGAAGATTTGCATATTAGTTTTGTTTCACCAGGCGCTAATAAAGCAGCAAGCATAACGCCGCTTTTACATTGGCTAGAACCTTTAAGTTCTAAATAATTTATTGGTGTTAAATAATTGCTACCTTTTATATATAAAGGTAAAGTATTTTTATTTTTTGGATAAAAAGTTGCACCAAATTCTGTAAGAGGATCAATTATTCTTTTCATATCTCTCTTCGATAGTGATTTATCTCCTATTATTTTTATTTTTTTTGGAGAGTTAATTAGAAGTGAGCTTAGCAGTCTGACACAAGTTCCTGAATTATTTCCATTTAAAGTTAAATTATCTTTATAAACATAACTATTTAATCCATTGCCATTAATTATACAAAAATTATTTTTTTTATCCCATTTAATTTTTACTCCAAGTTTTTTTAGACAATTAATTGTACTTATAACATCTTCAGATTTTAACAAATTGTAAGCTTTTGATTTTCCAATGGCTTGAGAAGCCAGGAGAGCAAAACGAATACTTAAGCTTTTATCACCATCTACTTTTATTTTTTTATTATATTTTTTTATCGTATGATTAATTATAATGGGTTTTGGCATTTTGATTTTGTATTAATTAAATTTAAATGAATCGCCGAAATATTGAGTCCTTGCAGCAATATTGTTCATAAGTTGAGAAGGGGTACCTTGAGCTATGACTTTTCCATTAGAAAGTATTATTGACGAGTCAGCCACAACCAAAATATCCCTTGCCGCATGATCACAAATAATGATTGAAATTTTTGGATTTTCTGTTTGTAAGTTTACTATTATTTCTTGAAGCATTTTGATTGTAAGCAGATCTAATGCTGAATAAGGTTCATCAAGCAACAATATTTGAGGGTCGCCTAATAGTGCTAATGCAATAACACATTTTTTACGCTGTCCACCAGATAACAATTTTGCTTTTACATCTCTTACCGAATCCAGTTCAAATTTTGAGATTAATTTATTAATTTTTTCATTTCTAATTCGATCATCTTTTAATAAAATTTCACCAACGCACTTTAAATTTTCATACAATGTAAGATCAGAAAAAAAACCACCATATTGAGGACAGAAACCTATTTTAAATTTTGTAGTTCTTTCATAAATTGGGTAATTCGTTGCATCAACGCCATTAAAGAATATTGATCCGTAAGCAGGTTTTATTAAACCAGTAATTAAATTGAAGATGGTAGATTTTCCAACTCCATTTGGACCTAGTAATCCCAAAATTTGTCCTTGATTAGCTTCAAAATTAATATTGTCTAAAATTTGTCTTTTACCAAATGATAAAGAAATTTTTTTAAGCGAAACTATAGGTTTTTGCTTTTTGAAGGATTTAATTCTAAATTTTTTTATTACAGCCATAATTATTTTTTATTTGTAATTTATCATTTTAATTTTTTCAGATTTATTATCCATAAAAATTTTAGTATTCTTTGTTATTAAATCAATTTCTAATCTATCAGCAATTAATTGCGTTCCTGGTTTGTTATAGACTATATTTTTATACATCGAAGCTTTATTATTATTAAATGATATATCTAAATTTTCACTAGTTGCTTTATGAATTAAATGAGTTAATTCAACATTCACAAAAAAATTAGTTTCATGATCTATTTTATTATAATTTGCGTATTTCGAAACTATTTTGATTGCTGGAGAGTCTTTTAGATAAATCAAAGCTTTCACATCGGTCATAAACATTTTATCTGAATTTTGAATATCAATTTTTCCAAGTTTTGAAAAAAGTTTGTAGTAATTACCGGATCGATCAGAAAATGAATAATTTATATCTTCTATTAAAGTCCCAGTTTCTTTCTCAATTTTTATATTTATAATATCATTTTTTTTTACGCTTACTTTTTTTTGATTTTTTTCTTCTTTAAAATAAAGTAAGAAAACAGATAAAATTATTCCAAATAGTATTGCTAATAATAATAATTGAATTATTATCTTCTTATACATTTATTGAACATTTTCTATAACTTTGTGTATATGTAGCACTCCGATAGTTTTGTTTTTTTTGTTATTTTTATGAACAAGAAGGCTAGTTATATGTTTGCTATTCATCAATTTTAAACATTGAACAGCAAGCATATCTTTATCTATGCTTAATGGTTTTTTAGTCATAATGTCTTTAACTTTTAAATCATGTAAGTTTTTGTATTTTTGACTGGCTCTTTTTACATCTCCATCAACCAAAAGTCCGCTTGTTAATCTTTTTTTATTTCTAACAATAAGAAGTCCTAATTTTTTTTGAGAAAGTATTTTCAAAGTTTTATTCATTTTGTAATTTTCGGATACAAAAGGTGGTTTAACCATTAAGTCACCTGAACTTAAAAGTTTTTTTGATAAAGTTCCGCCGGGATGAAATTTGCGAAATACTTTAATACCATGTTTTTTATATTTCATTACAGCAATTACCAAAGAACTTCCTATTGATGCTTGTGTAATTAAGCTGCTACTGGGCACAATAGCTCCTTCTCCAGCTTCTTTAACTTCGGGAATTAATATTTTTATATTGGCAGATTTATATAAAGAAGAATTTTTTTTAGAAGTTATTCCAATTAATGTTATGTTGTGTTTTTTAGAATATGAAATAATTGGATTAAGTTCAGAAGATGAACCTGAATTACTAATAAGTATCAAAATATCTTTTTTTATAGATGTTGATATTGCGCCAAGATCGCCATGAGCAGCATCTGCTGCAGACTGCAACGCAAAAGAGCTTGCTCCAATTGAATTTAAAGAGGAAGCAATTAAGTTTGCCAAATGTCCAGATTTTCCAACTCCAACTAATATACATTTAGATTGACAATCACCAATTGCTTTTACAGCTTTGTTAAAAGAACTACCAATTGATTTTTTTAATTTGTTTAAGGCTGATATTTGTAGATCTATTGTTTTTTTTGCAGATTTGTTGTATCTATCTTTTTTCATTCATGACTCCAAATATCAATATTTTCATATCCGGCCAAATCAAGATTTACTCTTACTTTTAAATATTTTAAAGCATTTTTATAAAGTTCCATTCTTTTTTCTCTAATTAAAATTTTATTTAGTTCTTTATATATTTTTGAAATATATAAAACATCGTTGCTCGAATATTTTAATTGTTCTGGGTCTAAATTTTTTTTCCCAAAATCTGAAGATTGTTTAGCTTTTGATATTGAAATACCACAAAATTCTTGCACCAAGGCTTTGTAAGAATGCTGACTCGAATATCCTCTTGCCAGTTTACTTTGTAATTTAGTACACTCAACGTTTTCAACATCTATTTTAAGAGCCCATTTTATCATTTGTAAATCTTTACGTGCATAATGAAAAATTTTTTTAACACCTTGGTCAGTTAATAATTTAACTAAATTTGGTGATTTATAAATTTCTCTATTAATAAATTGAACTATGTGTACATCTTTGGACCCTTCAGAATGCAATTGTATAAGACATAGTTTGTCTTTAGGTGGATTTAAACCTGTAAACTCGCAATCACATGCGACCACAGAACCTAATTTTAAATTTGCTGGAAGATCATCTTTATGTAGTTTAATATTAGTACTCATTGTTTATGTTTATTTATATATATTTATTGTGATATGAAACCTAAAAATTGTCTAATTTTTGGCGCTTCAGGATTAATTGGTCGTCATTTAATAAGAAAGTTAACAAAAAATAATTATAAAGTAACTGCTGTAACGAGAAATATTCATCAAAAAGGATATTTATTAAAAACTCAAGGCAATGCCGGATATATTGATGTTGTTGAAGCTAGCATTTTTGATGAAGACAAAATGGATAGTTTAGTTAAAAATGCAGATGTGTGTATAAATTTGATAGGGATTTTATATCAGAAAGGGAAGATTAATACATTTGAAAATATTCATGAAAAATTTCCAATTTTTTTGTCAAATTTGTGTAGAAAATATAATGTTGAACAATTTTTTCATATATCAGCACTTGGAATTGAAAATGCCAAAGATAGTTTATATGCTTCTAGTAAGCTAAAAGGTGAATTTTTTATAAGAAAAAATTTTAAGGAAGCAAATATATTAAAACCTTCTGTAATTTATTCTGTTGATGATAATTTTACAACCAACTTTATGACGATTTTTGCTTTATCACCAATTTTTCCCTTATATTATAACGGCTCAACTTTGTTTAGACCTATTTATATTTCAGATCTTACAGAAATAATTTATCAGATGATTACTAAAAATATAAAATCCACAACTCTAGAATGTGTTGGTTCTGAAGAAATTTCTCTAAAAAATATTTTAAAAAGATTGTTGAAATTAATTGGCAAAAAAAGAATACTAATGCCTATACCTTTACCGGTCGCACAATTATCAGCATTTTTTTTTTCAATTTTTTTCTAGGCCTTTAATAACAATTGATCAACTTAAGTTATTAAAATATCAGAATATTCCTTCTGGAAAATATAAAACTAACTTTGATCTTAAAATGCCTAACAATACAAACTTTGATGACGAAGTAAAGAAATATTCATTTATGTGGAGAGAGGGCGGACAATTTTCTACAGTCGAAAAAACAAAAAATTAATATAATTAAAAAGTTTTAAAAAGAACAAACCAAGTTAAACATTTTTGAATATGTTTGATTTATTATAACAATAGAACAATATAATAATTATACTTTAAATCTAGGTAAAAAAACTTTGAAAGTAAATAATTAAATAAAAAATGATTGGTATAATATTCTAAGCTGACTTAATTTTTTTCTCAATAAACTGAGGAACTTCATCATCTTTTTCTACAACATCTTCTTTTTTTGTTTTAGGTTGAAATATTATCATAAGATGAAGTGGACAGTAGCTGAATTTTTGTTTTGAATTACTAACTGTTTTCCTTCCACAAAATGTTGCATTTGGTTCATTTGGATGCATATCATGATCCATGTATTTACAAGTATCTTCAGTTAATTCTTCCAATGTTAAATTTTTTGCAGGTTCAAAATTTTTTTCTATTAAAAGAGATCTGAATTTGTTTCTTCGTCCTCTAATTTTTGTTTTTTGAAATTTTTCATTGTTTCTTTTTGAAATTGCTCTACTGCCAATACTGCCACTATTTAATTTTTCCGAAAGAGAAAGTCTATGGGCCTTACCAATTACTGCATTTCTACTTACACCTCCAATTATCTCAGCTATTTGGCTTGCCGTACTTTGACTTCCCCACAACTCTTTCAATTTCTTTACTTTTTCTTCTGTCCAGCTCATAACAACTATATATAGTATATTTAATGGATAGTTTACAACATAGAGTACACACAATAATTATTTAAAAACAAGCTAAAATATTGTTTTTTCCACAAAATTCATAAAAAAACGTTATGAATATTTAAATATGTCAGAAATACAAAAAAAATATCAAATTGGAGTAAGAAAATTTGGACTAATTAACTGGGTGGGTGCTTACAATTTATACGTTAAAGAAGTTTACAGATTTTTTAATGTTTGGGTTCAAACTTTATTTTCACCACTTATCTCTAGTTTATTGTTCTTATCGGTCCTTTCACTTGCAATTGGAAATGAGAGAGGAGATGTATTAGGCTTTCCTTTCATAAGTTTTTTAGCACCAGGTCTTATAGCCATGTCAATTATTCAACAAAGTTTTTCTCATTCATCTTCTTCTTTAATGATAGGCAAAATACAAGGAATTATAATTGATACCTTATTAGCACCTCTTTCAGCAGCAGAAGTTACTTTAGCGATAACATTGGCAGCCGTTACAAGAAGTATAATTATAACAATAATATCAATTTTGGTATTTTCTTTGATAATTGAGTTACATATTTATAGCATACTATATATATTTATCTTTGCTTTTTTGGGATCGTTTATTCTTGGATCTTTAGGTATCATTGCAGGTCTTTGGGCAGAAAAATTTGATCACATGGCAACTGTTACTAATTTTATTATAACTCCACTATCTTTTTTAAGCGGTGTTTTTTATACAGTAGATAGACTTCCAAACTTTTTTAAATCTATAAGTCAAATTAATCCCTTTTTTTATATGATAGACGGTTTTAGATTTGGTTTTTTAGGAATTTCCGACGGTTCAATTAATTTTGGATTAATTTATTTAACCATTTTGTCAATTATAATGTGGTTAATATCTTATTATTTATTTAAGAAAGGATATAAAATTAAATCGTAAAAAATGATGAGTGCACTTGCTAAAAATTATAATAGAAGAAAAATTGCGTTTAAAAAAGGAAAAGGAAGTTTTCTCTATGCTAATAATGGAAAAAAATATTTAGATTTTGTTCAAGGAATAGCAGTAAATTCCTTGGGACATGCAAATCCACATTTAATTAAAGCAATTAGCAAACAATCAAAAAAACTGTGGCACGTATCAAATGCCTTTATTATACCAGAAGGCGAAAGATTAGCTAAAAAACTAACTCAAAAAACATTTGCAGATTACGTTATGTTTCAAAATAGTGGAACAGAATCAACAGAAGCAGCAATAAAAATTGCAAGAAGATTTTTTTATTCAATTGGACAACCAAAAAAAAATAGAATTCTTTGTATAAAAAATTCATTTCACGGAAGAACATTAGCAGCAATTTTTGCAAGTGGTTCAAAAAAAATGACAGAAGGTTTTGGGCCAAAAGTTGAAGGGTTTGATCATTTTGAATTTGATAATCTAAAATCTTTAAAAAAATCTATAACAAATAGAACAGCAGCAATTATGGTTGAAACAGTCATGGGAGAAGGAGGAATTAAAGTCATTTCAAAAAAATTTTTGAAAGAACTTAGAAAAATTTGTAATAAGAAAAAAATTTTATTAATTCTTGACGAAATTCAGTGCGGGATAGGAAGAAGCGGAAAATTTTTTGCATATGAATATTCAAATATAAAACCGGATATTGTTCCAATAGCAAAAGGAATTGGAGGAGGATTTCCAATTGGCGCTGTTTTAATGAGTAAAAAGGCAGCATCCGGAATGATTCCTGGAACTCATGGTTCCACTTTTGGAGGCAATCCACTAGCAATGAGTGTAGGGAATACAGTTTTAGATCAGATATTTAAAAAAGGATTTTTAAAGAATGTTCAAAAAATTTCTAAATATTTTCACTTTGAATTAAAAAAGATACAGAAACAATATTCAAATATTATTAAAGAAGTAAGAGGAGTGGGACTATTGATAGGATTGCAGCTTTATAGTGATCAATCAGAATTTATTCAAAAATTAATTGATAATAATCTTTTAACCATAAAAGCTGGAGAAAATGTAATAAGAATACTTCCACCACTTACAGTTAAAAAAAAAGAAGTTGATTTAGCAATTAAAATTATAAAAAAAGTTTGCAAGGAATACAAAACTTAATGAAACATTTTATAAATCTTAAGGATATTCCCGCTTCAGATCTTAGAAAAATTATTTCAGATGCAAGGAAAAGAAAAAAGAAAAGAAAAAATCTTAATGTTTTAGATGTAGATAAAAATAATCCTTTAAAAGGAAAACTTCTTATACAAATGTTTGAAAAATCTAGTTTAAGAACAAGACTGAGTTTTTATCTTGCTATTAAACAATTAGGTGGAGGAGCATTAACTTTAAGACCTAACGAATTACATTTAAAAAAAGGAGGAGAATCATTGGCTGATACTGCAAAAATTTTATCAACTTTTGGAAATGCTTTTATGTTGAGAACTGATAGTGATGCAAAATTAGATGAATTTAAAAGTCATTTAAGCATTCCAATTATTAATGGTTTAAGCCCATCTTCACATCCAACTCAGGTTCTATCAGATATATTCACTATTGAAGAAATTAAAAAAAAACCTATTTCAAGACTAAAAATATGTTGGATTGGCGATGGAAACAATAATGTTATTAATAGTTTGATTGAAGCATCAGTTAAATTTTCATTTAATTTAAATATTGGATGTCCAAAAAGATATAAACCAAATAAAATTGTATTAGATTGGGTGAAAGATAATAAAAGAAAAATTTATTTATTTAATGATACAATGAATGCAGCTAAAAATGTCGATGTAATATTTACAGATAAAGTTGTATCTATGAATAATAAAGTTAATAAATCAAAAAAGATTAAAGATTTTAAAAACTTTAAAGTTAACTCTAAAACTATGAGTTTGGCTAAAAAAGATGCAATTTTTCTTCATTGTTTACCAAGAGGATCTGAAGTTTCAAACGATGTTTTTTTAGGAAAACAATCAAAAGTTTGGGAACAAGCGCTTAATAGAGCTCATGTACAGAAGAGCATTTTATTATATTGTTTAGATAAACTAAGGTAGCTGCAAAGGAATATCGCTATTTTCATTAAGATATAGTATCACTGAAGCTCTATCTTCTTTTTTTTTTAAACCAGCAAACCCCATTTTATTACCTTTAATCCATGTAGGTGGTTTGAGTAAAAAACCATTTAACTCTTCAAAAGTCCATTCTTTACCATAAGAAATTAAAGCTTTAGAATATTTGTAATCAGGTACGCCAGCAACAGATCTTCCCACAACGGAATATAAAGCTGGTCCTATTTTATTTCTACCATCTTGCTTGATGCTATGGCATGCCGCGCATTTTTTAAATACTTTTGCTCCCTGATCTGCCGTACCTAAGGCTAGAAGAGCCGATATGTTCCCTTGATTGCTAGCACTAGCTTGAGTAGCTTCAGCACTTCCAACTTTAACTTCAACTTTGTAGCCTTGTATGACTGGCTTTTTTACATGAAATGTTATGTCAGATAGCTTATCTATTCCGAACATAAGCAATACAGCAACCAAAATTGCAGTAATTATCTTATTTATTTCAAATGAATCCATTTTAATTTTTTAAAAAATAAACATATAACATGTAAAATTGAAAATTACTTAAGTTTTAATTTGTTAATTTGCGTCCGTTGGACGCATAGGCTAAAAATATTAAAAATGAGCAAAGTTTTAATTTTAATACCATCTAGAATGGCCGCCCAGCGCTTGCCAGGCAAGCCTCTTTTGGAGATTAAAAATATTCCTATAATTTCTCATGTGGTAAAAAGAGGACAAGAAACTGGGCTTGGAGAGGTAGTAGTTTGCGCCGAAGATAAAGAAATTATGTCTGCAGTAGAAAAAGATGGCGGAAGAGCTATTTTGACAGGAAATTATCATAAAAATGGTACCGAGAGAATCTATGAAGGTTTACAAAAATTACAGACCGAAGACGTAGATTATGTAATATCTTTACAAGGAGATGAACCAGAAATTAATCCAGGCGACATAAAAAATTTGTACAGACATGTGATTGAAAATAATTCAGATATTGGAACATTAGCAGCAGAAATTAATGAAGATAAAATTTTTAATAATGAGAATGTTGTAAAAGTAAAAACTCAAGAAAAATTAAAAAATAATAATTTTGTTGTAGCAATAGATTTTTCAAGAAATAATCTATCAAAAGAAAGCTCAAATGTTTACCACCATATAGGAATTTATTGTTATAAAGTTTCAATTTTAAAAAAATATGTTAATTTGGAACACACGAAAAATGAAATTGAAAATCGACTGGAGCAGCTTCGTGCTCTTGATAACAATATAATAATAAATGTAGCCTTGGCTAAATCTGCACCTATTGGCATTGACACGAAAGAAGATTATATAGCTTTAAAAAAAATTATGGAATATAAGTCTTAAATTATGAAGATAGCGTACCAAGGAATTGAAGGTAGTTATAGTGAGAGCTGTGCAAAAGAATTATATCCTGACTGCAAGACGATTTCTTGCAAAACATTTGATGATGTTTTTAATAAAGCTAATGAAGACGATCAAGTCATGGCTATTATTCCAGAGACAAATAGAACAACAGGAAATATAGGTGTAGAATATTTAATTTTTAAATACCGTTTAAATATATATAAGGAAAAATTTTATCCAATTAATCACCATCTTCTGGCTTTGCCTAGATCTAATATTCAGGATATAAAAAATATTTTTTCTCATGCACAGGGTTTAAGTCAGTGCTCAAATTTTATTAAGAAAAATAATTTTATAGAAAATGTTCGCGCAGATACTGCTGGTAGTGCAAAATATATATCTGAAACCAAAATTAAAAATGAAGCAGCAATAGCATCAAAAGAAAGCGCAAAAATTTACAATTTAAAAATAATAGCATCGAATATACAAGATGAGAAAAGCAATGTAACCAGATTTCTATTAATGGGAAAATCAGTTAAACAACCAGAACTAAAAAAAGAAAAATATATAACTTCTTTTTTATTTAAATTAAAAAGTAAACCGGCTGCTCTATATTCTGCATTATCAGGATTTGCGATTCAAGGAGTGAACTTAACTAAGCTACAAAGTTATCCAGAAAAAAATTCATTTTCATCTTATTTTTTTCTTTGTGATTTAGATGGCCATATAGAAGAACCAAAAATACAAAAATCATTAGAAGAACTCGGATTGCATTGCGAAGATTTTCACGTATTAGGTGTTTTTATTTCAGATAAATTTAGGGATAAATAAATTTATTTTTACTTTTCTTGTGGAATAGAAAACTTTACTGTTATAATAAGTTTGGAGGCCAATCAGGTGAAAGTGCCATGAACTCCCCCAGGTTTGAAAAAGAGCAAGGGTAATGAGTAATATTCAGGTTGGTTGGTCTCCTTTATATCATGAATAATAATAATAAAGTTTTAGCTTTAAAGTACAGACCACAAACTTTTGAAGATTTAATCGGCCAAGATGTGGCGGCTAAAACTATATCAAATTCTTTAAGAGCAAAAAAAATTCCAAATGCATATTTATTTACTGGAATTAGAGGTGTTGGGAAAACAACAATGGCAAGAATAGTTGCAAAAGCTCTTAATTGTGAAAAAGGAATAGAAAATCTTTGTAAGGAAAAGATGTGTGAACATTGTGAAGCTATAACAAATTCAAACCACATTGACGTTCTTGAAATGGATGCTGCCAGCAAAACTGGAGTTGACGATGTTAGAGATTTAATTGAGTTTTCTAGATATGGACCTACATCAGCAAAATATAAAATTTTCATTGTTGACGAAGTTCATCAAATGTCAAAGGCAGCTTTCAATGCATTGTTAAAAACTTTAGAAGAGCCGCCCCAATATTTAAAGTTTATATTTGCATCAACAGAAATTAAAAAATTGCCAGTCACCGTTGTGTCAAGATGTCAGAGATTTGACTTACCCAGAATTAAGTCAAATGAATTATTTGTTTTTATTAAGAAAGTTAGTGAGAAAGAAAAGGGAAAAGTTACAGATGACGCATTAAAGTTAATTGTTAAAATTTCCGAGGGCTCAGTTAGAGATGCTCTTTCACTTTTGGATCGTGCTCTTGTTAGTTTAGAAAAAAGTTTAGAATTAGATTTGGCCACTGCCCAGAAAATTTTTGGATGTTTTGATAAATCAAATTTAATTGAATTATTTGAACATATATTTCTGGGAGAAGAAAAAAAAGTAATAGATATTTATAGATCTATTTATAATCTGGGAGTAGAGCCAAAAATATTTTTAAATGATTTTTTAGAATTACTTTATTATTTAAAAAATATCTCTTACTTAAAAATTGGTGGAACAAATTTTAATTTGAATGATACAGAATTTAATAGGATAAAAAAATTAGCCAATTCAATTAATAATGAAATTTTATTATTGTTTTGGCAATTTACAATTAAAACTTTAGAAGAAGTAGAGGTTGTATCGAATCAACACATAGCAATGGAGATGTTCTTAATAAGGTTAATGCACTTAAAGGGAATATCAAATTTTAACTTAGCAGAGTCAAATAATAAAAAATCTAACGAAGATAATATTGATAAAGTTTTAGAAAATACAACTATGGATAATAAAAAAAATAATGATGATTTAATTGATATTAAAAATAAAACAATAGGACAAATAAAAAATATTATTCAAGAAAAAAAACAAACAGAAAAATCAATATTTGAATTATCAAATCAAACAAAATTACTAATAAAAAATTTTGAAGATTTAATTAATCTTTGTTCCTCAAAAAAAGAAATTAAATTAAAACATGAATTAGAAACCAATGTTAATCTAGTGAGTTTTGAAAATAAAAGAATTGAAATTTCCTTTAACGAAAAATTAGATAAAGCGTTTATAAAAAATTTGTCATCTAAATTATATGAATGGACAAACGATAGATGGATTATTTCACTGTCAAAAGAAAGTGGAGAACCATCAAAAAAAGAAAGGGAAACAATTTTAAAAAATGAACTTTTAGAAAAAACGAAAAAAAGCGAAGTTTACAAAAAAGTATTAGAAGCTTTTTCTGATGCTGAGCTAATTAATATTGAAAAAAATGTAGAGAAAAATAATGACTGATTTTGCTAAAATTTTAGATAAAGCCAAAGAATTAGAGGCCAAGATGAAAGAAAGTCAAGAGAAGATAAAAAATATTCAAGTTCAAGGAACTTCCGGAACTGGCTCAGTAAAGGTTACACTTAATGGAGATGGTGAAATGGTTAAATTAGAAATATCTCCTGAAACAGTTAAAGAAGAAAAATCTATTATTGAGGATTTAATAGTTGCTGCACACAATAATGCAAAAGCTCAATTAAAAACAAAAACTTCTGAAGAAATTTCAAAAGCTACAGGGGAGTTTGGTATTCCTGGATTTAAATGGCCAATCTAATTTAATGCAAAATATAGATGAAATAGAAGAATTAGTTAAATTAATTTCAAAATTGCCAGGCTTAGGTTCAAAGTCAGCAAAAAGAATAATATTAAAACTAATAAACTCCAAAGATGAACTTATGAAACCAATGGCAAATTGTTTGGTAGAAGTTTATAAAAATGTTTCAAGATGTAATTCATGTGGAACGCTAAAATCTAACTCAATTGGGTGCAATAATTGTGAAAAAAATAAAAAAAAATATAATAAAATTTGCGTAGTTGAAACTATTGCCGATCAGTGGAGCATAGAAAATTCAAATATATATCAAGGTTATTTTCATATTTTAGGAGGAACACTTTCTTCTTCGAATAGCCAGAGAAAAGAAGATCTTTTAATTTCCTCTTTAGTTAAGAGAGTAAAGAAAGATTCAATAGAAGAAGTTATAATTGCAACTAGTGCGACCGTTGAAGGACAAACTACAGCTTATTATATAAAAGATAGTCTTAAGGATACAAATGTTAAAGTTTCAAAGTTGGCGCAGGGGTTGCCAGTTGGTGGAGAAATTGAAAGTTTAGATGATGGAACCTTATTTTCTGCTTTTAAAAATAGAAGTCGTATAGAAAATAATTCTGATTAATTTTTTTTAATAAGTCTATTTAAATGAAGAATGGGTTCTGTATAGCCTGATGGCTGAAACCTTCCATGAAAGATTAACTTGCAGGCTGCTTTAAAAGCAATTGAAGTTTCAAAGTTTGTAGACATTTTTGTATAACCAGATCGACCAGAACGAAAATAGGCAGGATCATCTATGTTTTGATTGTCAACAACTCTTGCCATTTTTTTCATAATTTCTAAAACTTGTTTTTTACTGCATACACCGTGATGCAGCCAATTAGCAATATGCTGTGAAGAAATTCTTAAAGTTGCTCTATCTTCCATTAAACCGATACCATTGATATCGGGAACTTTAGAACAACCTATCGATTGATCTATCCAACGGACAACATAACCCAAAATTCCTTGAGCATTATTTTTTAATTCCGTGGTAATTTCTTCCATCGACCAATTTGGTCTATCAGCAATAGGAATAGTTAATAAATCTGAAAGTTTTGCCGGTTTTCTTTTTGACAATTCTTTCTGTCTAGCAAATACATCAACTTCATGGTAATGGAGTGAGTGTAATGCTGCTGCAGTGGGACTTGGTACCCAAGCACAATTAGCTCCCGCCAAAGGATGAGCAATTTTTTGTTTAATCATTTCCGCCATTAAGTCAGGTGCAGCATACATGCCTTTTCCAATTTGACATTTACCGGAGAATCCACACTTAAGTCCAATATCTACATTGTTATTTTCATAAGCAGAAATCCATATTGATGACTTCATATCTCCTTTTTTTATCATTGGACCCGATTCCATTGATGTATGCATTTCATCTCCTGTCCTATCCAAAAATCCAGTATTTATGAAGAAAACTCTATTTTTTAAAGATCTAATACATTCTTTTAAATTTGTAGAAGTTCTCCTTTCTTCATCCATTATCCCACACTTGATTGTAAATTTTTTCAAATTTAGCAATTTTTCAACTTTTTCGAAAACTAAGTCAGCGAAGGCAGATTCATCAGGGCCATGCATTTTAGGTTTAACTATGTAAATAGAATTTTTCCTTGAGTTTCTTTTTTTTTTAAAATCGTGAAAACAAGCAGCAGATGTAATAAAAGCATCAAGAATACCTTCTGGACACTCTGAACCATCTTTTAAAAGAATAGCAGGATTGGTCATAAGATGACCAACGTTTCTATTTAGCAATAATGCTCTACCACGCAATGTAATTTTTTTTCCTTTGGCCGATATATAATTCCGATCAGGATTTAATTTTCTTAAAATTTTTTTTTCTTTTTTTTGAAATTCTATTTTTAAATTACCCTTCATTAATCCTAGCCAATTTTTGTATCCAATAAGTTTATCTTCAGCGTCTACAGCAGCTACGCTGTCTTCATGATCACAAATTGTTGAAACTGCAGATTCTAAAATAATATCATGTATTTTGATTCTATCTTGATTACCTTCAGGATTATTGATTTTCATCTTTCCATTTTGATCAAACAAAATATTTATATGAAGATTGTTATTTACGAATAGAAGAGACGACAAGTAATTTAACTTTTTATTATAACCTACAAACTGTTTAGGATTTTTTAATTTTATATTTAATTTATTTTTTTTAATTTCTGGAATTTCTGTTAAATCTTTCCAGCTTGTATTTTTTAAAGGTATGTATCTATCTAATAAATTACGAGCATACTCTATTACTTTTTGTCCTCTTATTGGGTTATAAGTTTTACCTCGTAAAGCTCCTTTAGTTTCGGGTATTACATCAGTACCATATAAAGAATCATATAAACTAACCCAACGTGCATTTGTAGCATTTAATGCATATCGGGAATTTGAGATAGGCACTACCAATTGTGGACCACAAATACTTGATATTTCAGCATCCACATTTTTTGTTTTGATTTTAAAATTTGGACCAGTTTTTTTTAAATAGCTAATTTTTGTTAAAAAATCTTTATATTTTTTTGTATTAATTTTTTCACCTTTTCTGTCTTTATGCCAATCATCTATTTTTTTTTGTAATTTTTCTCTTATTTCTAATAATTTTTTATTTTTGGGAGCTAATTCATGGATATATTTATCAAACCCATTCCAAAAAAGTTCTTTTTTAATTTTAGTTCCGGGCAATAATTCTTCATTTACAAAATTTAGCAATTTTTTAGAAACGGATAAATTTTTAATTTTTATATACTTTTCTTTCATACCAACCCTCCAACCCCATCTGTCTTTTTACCTGAGAGATTTACTCCTTCGGTGAGATTTAGTCTTCTTTCCAGAGTTAATATGTTTAAGGTCCTTTTGCCTGAGAGTTTCCGGGGTGGTTGCTCCTTCGGCGCTACGAAAGTAGTCTCTCCCTTAAAAATAAGCCTTATTCTATTATGTTAATTGACAATAATCTAATAAATATTTGAACATTTTGTGGCCTTTTTTTGCTATTAATTAATAAATACTTTTATTTGAAAATGAGAAACTATTTAAATTTTGAAAATGATATAAAAAGTCTTGAAGTAGAATTAGACAAGCTAAAAGATCCCTATAATAACGAGGGTCTATCAGAAGTTGACACTAAAAGAATTTCAGAGATACAATCTGAAATTAATAGCAAGTTAAAGGAAGTATATTCAAATTTAAATTCGTGGCAAAAAACACAGGTTGCTCGACATGAAGATAGGCCCAAAGCAAAATTTTTTATTGAAAATTTATTTGAAGAATTCATTTTATTAGCTGGAGATCGTTTTTACGGAGAAGATAAATCGGTATTAACTGGATTTGCAAAATTTAATCAGACCTCAGTTTTAGTTATTGGCCAAGAAAAAGGAGAGGACTTAAATACAAGAATTGAAAGAAATTTTGGAATGATGAGACCAGAAGGGTATAGAAAAACAATTCGATTAATGAAATTAGCTGACAAATTTAATATTCCTATTGTTTCATTCATAGATACCCCTGGAGCTTATCCGGGTGTTGGTGCCGAAGAAAGAGGTCAGGCGGAAGCCATTGCAAAATCTATTGAATGTTGCATGGAATTAAAAGTTCCAACAATTTCGATTATTATTGGAGAGGGTGGATCAGGAGGAGCCATTGCATTGGCTTCATCAAATAAAGTTTTAATATTTGAGAATGCGATTTATTCAGTAATTTCTCCAGAGGGATGTGCCACAATACTTTGGAGAGACCCAAAAAAAACTTTGGAAGCAGCAGAAGCCATGAAATTATCATCCAAAGATCTTCTTGAACTGGGAGTTATAGATGAAATAATTTCTGAACCTATTGGTGGCGCTCATAGAGATAGAGATTTATGTCTAAATAATGTTAGAAAATCAATCCAAAAAAATTTAGATGCAATGGAATCAATGAGTAGAGATGAAATTTTTTATCACAGAAAAAACAAATTTTTATCTGTGGGTAGAAGCAAAGGTTTTGCAAGCTCATTAGAAGTAGACAAAAATTTAACAATGAAAGAAAGTTTATTACAAAAAATTATATTAAGATTTCAGAAATTTAAACTTCAAGCAGTAGCTGTATTATTATTAATAGTTGGGCTAATTTATTTTTTTTTATAAAGAGCCATGACAATGTTTGTATTTTTTTCCTGAGCCACAGAAACATGGTTCGTTTCTTTTCATTTTTTTTTTAATATTTATTGGCTCTTCTTTTTTTTCTGTATTTTTAATAGGCTTATGGCCAATACTAAGATTAATTAATACTGCAACCAAATCTCTTTTTAATTTTTGCAATAAATTTTTAAATAAATCAAAAGCCTCCTTTTTGTATTCTATTAAAGGGTCTCTTTGACCATAAGATCTTAATCCTATCACTTGCCTTAAATGTTCTAAATATTGAATATGAGATTTCCAATTTATATCAATAATTTGCAAAAAAAATCCTTTTTCAATTTCTCCGGCTTGATCTTTTCCTAATAGTTTTATTCTTTCATTTCTTTTTTCTTGAAATTTATTATTAATTTTTGAATAAAAATCTTTTTCGTCCAATTTAATAAATTCATTTATTTCTTCATTTGTAAAACTTTTTCCAAAAATAGATATAAATTTTCTATTAAAATCATTAGCTTTAGGATTAGTTAAATATTTTTTTTTATCTTCTATAAGATCTTCAATTATATCTTGTAAAAAATCGTTTGAATAATTGAATATTTCCTTGTTGTTCATTACATTATTTCTTTCAGAAAAAATAACCTGTCTTTGATCTGATAAAACGTTGTCAAACTTTAAGAGTGTTTTTCTAATATCAAAGTTTCGTGCTTCTACTTTTTGTTGTGCTCTTTCTAGAGCTTTATTTATCCAAGGATGATCAATACTTTCTCCGTCTTTTAAACCAAGTTTTTCTAACATTTTACTCATTGATTCAGATCCAAATATTCTCATTAAATCATCCTCAAGACTCACATAAAAAATTGAATTTCCTTCATCACCTTGTCTACCCGATCTTCCTCTAGCTTGGTTATCAACTCTTCTAGATTCCATTCGCTCTGTACCTATTACGAACAAACCACCTAAGGATTTAACATTTTCTTTTTCTTTGTTAAGTTTTTCTTCTTCAGCACTTCCTTTTTTCCCTCCCAGTTGTATATCAACACCTCTTCCAGATATGCTTGTTGTAATAATTACAGAACCTGTTTTACCCGCGTTAGCTATTATTTCTGCTTCACTTTCATGATTTTTTGCATTTAATATTGTATGAGAAATACCTTTAGATTTAAGAAGTTTTGAGCAGTGTTCAGATTTATTAATGCTAGAAGTGAAAACAAGAACTGGTTGTCCTTTTTTGTTACACTCAGAAACTTTTGATATAATGGCATTGTTTTTTTCAATTTCAGTTCTAAAAATTTGGTCATTCCAATCTTTTCTTATCATTTTTTTATTTGTAGGAATAACAATTATTGAAAGGCTATATATTTCAAAAAATTCTTCAGCTTCTGTTGCTGCGGTTCCAGTACATCCAGAAATTTTATTATATAGTTTAAAATAATTTTGATAAGTGGTTGAAGCAAGAGTTTGGTTATCTTGGTTGATTTTAATTTTTTCTTTTGCTTCTAAAGCTTGATGCATTCCATCTCCAAATCTTCTTCCTTCCAAAATTCTGCCAGTTAATTCATCTACAATTTTTAGTATTCCATCTTTAACTATATAATCTCTTCCTTTTTCGAAAAGATGATTAGCTCTCAAAGCTTGATTAACATGATGAACCAGCTCTAAATTTTTTGGATCATAAAAGTTATTGTTTTTTAAGACACCTGCGGATGAAAAAATTCTTTCAACACTATCAATTCCTTTATTTGTTAAAAGAACATTTCTATCTTTTTCGTCAATTTCATAATCATTTTTTGAAAGTTGTTTGACTAATTTATCAATTGCTAAATATTGATCTGTTTTGTCTTGCACAGCTCCAGATATAATTAATGGTGTTCTAGCCTCATCAATTAGACATGAATCAATTTCATCTACTATGCAAAAATTAAGTTTTCTTTGTACAATCTGTTCTTTAGAAAATTTCATATTATCTCTTAAATAATCAAATCCTAATTCGCTATTTGTTGCATATGTAATTTCACAGTTGTAATTTTCTTTTCTCGCTTCATCATTTTGATCGTTATTGATATAGCCTGACTTCATTCCTAAGAAGTTGTAAATTTTACCCATATTTAAACAGTCTCTTTTTGCTAGATAGTCGTTTACTGTCACAACATGCACACCTTCCCCAGTAAGAGCATTAAGGTATGCCGTTAAGGCAATAGATAGAGTCTTACCTTCGCCAGTTTTCATTTCAGCAATTTTTCCTTCGTGGAGGACAACACTCCCTATAATTTGAACATCGAATGGTCTTTCATTTAATGTTCGTTTTGCAGCTTCTCTAGCACAGGCAAAAACTTCAGGAAGCAAATTATCTAAAGATTCTCCTTTTTTTATTCTTTCTTTAAATTCAGCAGTTTTGACCATGAAATCTTTGGTATCTAGATTTACAAAACTTGGCTCTAATTCATTAATTTTAGAAACAATTTTACCATATCGATCAAGCTTCTTTTGATTAGGAGATTTCATTAATTTAGATATTAAATTTAATGGGTTAAGCATTTTGCAATTTTTTTATATATATTATTTATGTCTATGTTTTAATATAGGTATTAAATAATTTATTTAAATACTATGCCAATTAATATAAAAAATTTTCTTTTGTCTAAAAATAAAAAGTCAAAAACTAGTGACTTTCAAGATCTAGAACATATAGATGGCGTTGCAATTTCTGCAAATCAGCAAATCTTTATAAAGAAACAAGAGATGATCTGGTTCTTTTTTATTTTAGAGATGGAGCCAATTATGCGTCAGTTTATACTCAATCAAAGATAATTTCTGAAAATATTAAGTGGAACTTAAATTTAAAAGCCAACTCGATGAAAGCTTTGCTTGTAAATGCTGGAAACGCTAATGCTTTTACAGGAAAGCTAGGCTTTAAAGGAATCGCTCAAATTGCAGAAGAGCTATCTAAAGGACTTACAATTAAAATGTCTGAAGATGATGAAAAAAAAAATTTTGTTAAATCAAATGAAATACTGTTTGGCTCAACTGGAACAATCGGAGAAACTTTTCCTGCTGAAAAAATTAAAAATTCTTTACCAGATTTATTAAAAAAAATTAAATATACGCAAAATAAATACCTATGGATGAAAGCAGCGTTAGGCATTATGACAACTGATCTTGTGCCAAAATTAGCAATGGAAGAATGTGTAATTGGAAATTCCGAAGTAAAAATTTATGGTATAGCCAAAGGAAGTGGAATGATTTTCCCCAATATGGCTACGACCTTGGGGTATGTTTTTACAGATGCTGATATTTCATCAGGTATATTAAAAAAATTACTAAAAAAAAATATTGAAACAACTTTTAATGCTATAAGTTGTGATGGAGATACTAGTACAAATGACATGATCACATTTTTTGCAACAAAAAAAATTAAACATCCAAAAATTAAAAGTATAAACGATGAAAAACTTAAAGAATTTGATAAAGTTTACACTCTGTGCTGCTTAGTTTAGCAAAAAGAATAGCTGCTGATGGAGAAGGAGCTTCAAAATTTATTTCTGCAAAGGTAAGAAAAGCAAGAACTTTTATTGATGCTAAAAAAATTGCTTTTTCAATTGCAAATTCTCTTTTGGTAAAAACAGCAATTGCTGGGGAAGATCCAAATTGGGGAAGAATTATAATGGCGATAGGAAAAGCAAATGTTGATTTAGATTTAAATAAGTTAGCTATTAGTTTTGGAGATATTAAAGTAATTGAAAAAGGTCAACTATTTTCGGACTATAAAGAAGTTGATGTTGCAGAATATTTGCGTGGAGAAAAAATAGATTTAATAGTGGATTTGAATATTGGAAATAAAGATTTTACTGCTTATACAATGGATCTAACAAAAAAATATATTGAAATTAATTCTGATTACAGAAGTTAGAAGATCTTGATTAATTTCAATAAACTATTACATATATAAAATGATAAAATACAAATTAATTTGTAATGATTGCAATAATGCCTTTGACAGTTGGTTTTCATCATCAAAAGAATATGAAAAATTAAAAAAATTAAGACATTTAAATTGTCACAGATGTAATTCACTTAAAGTTGAAAAAACTTTAATGACGCCAAACGTTGTAAACTCTAAAGATAAAATTTTATCAATTTCAAAAGATAATAAATTTTCTAAAATAAAAAATAAAATTAAAGAATATCAAAAATTTATTAAAAAGAACTTTGATTATGTTGGAGATAATTTTACTCACGAAGCAAGATCGATACATTATAACAAAGACAGTAAAAAAAAAGGAATTTATGGCAAAGCTAATTTTGAGGAAATATCTGAACTTAGAGATGAAGGAATAGAAACAGAAATAATTCCATGGTTTAAAGATAATGAAAATTAATTTTTTCTAAAATTAGCTATATAGTTTACTGATTTATCGTTAGTGAGATTCCACTTATCTAAAATTGGATTAAATTTTAATCCGCTTAGATCTATCAATTTTAATTTATAATTTTTTGCAATATCTATTAAATTATCAGGTTTAACAAATTTATCCCAATCATGCGTTCCAATGGGCAGCCAATTCAATATATATTCAGCCCCAACAATTGCAACTGCATAAGATTTTAATGTTTTATTTAAGGTAGCTATAAACATTAAACCATTTTTTTTTAAAAATTTCGAACTTTGTTTTACAAATAAATTAATATCATCAACATGTTCAACAATTTCTAACATTAACAATACATCAAATTTTTTTTTTATTTTTAATTTTTCTGGCGATGAGCAAATATATTTTATTTCAAGATTATTTTTTTTTGAGTAAATTTTTGCTACATTAATATTTTTTAAAGAAGCATCTATTCCAACTACATTAGCGCCTAGCTTTTTCATTGGAACAGAAATTAGACCTCCTCCACAACCAACATCTAATATATTTATATTTTTTAAAGGCATATTTTTAGGTTTCATTTTGAAGTGTCTAATTATGTTTTCTTTTATATATTTTATTCTGATGGGATTAAATTTGTGCAGAGGTTTAAAACTACCCTCGGGATTCCACCATTCAGCAGCCAATTTATTGAACTTGTTAATTTCTTTTTTATTTATAGTATTCGTTTTCATTCAGCTGTTGACATTACAATCAAGATGTATTTTATCAATATAATTTAATTATTAAAAAAAATAATTATCAATGAAAATTGTTGTTTTAAAATTTGGAGGTACTTCGGTAGGTACCACGGAAAGAATTAAGAAAGTAGCCAATATAATTGTAGGCTATGTTAGAAAAAGATTCAGGGTAATTGTAGTTTCATCTGCAATGAGTGGAGTAACAAATAATTTGATAAAAAAATCAAGAAATATTAGTAATAATTTTAAATCTTCAGAATATGATGTGCTTGTTGCAGCAGGAGAACAAATGTCATGTGCTTTGATAGCCGGAAGATTAAATCATATTGGATATAAATCACAGTCTTGGATTAGTTGGCAAATTCCAATATTAACAGAAGGGCAGCATAGATCTTCTAGGATAAGTAATATTAATAAAAAAAAAATTCTTAACTACTTAAAGTCTGGTGGTATTCCTATTATTACAGGTTTTCAAGGAGTAAATAATAATAACAGGATAACAACCCTTGGAAGAGGCGGTTCTGATGCTTCGGCAATTATGTGTGCAAAATTTTTTAAGGCAAAAAAATGTGTTATTTTTACAGATGTAGAAGGCGTTTATACAACTGACCCAAGCAATTTAAAAAATGCAAAAAAAATAAAAGCTATATCTTATGAGGAAATGTTAGAAATGGCATCACTAGGAGCAAAAGTTATGCAGCCACACTCTATACAAGACGCAAGATTAAATAGGGTTGAAATCGAAGTAAAATCTTCATTTATTAATAGAAAAGGAACTTTAATAACAAAAAAAAAAAATATATTTAGAAATAAAACAAATACTGGATTAACATCTACAAAAAATGATGCAAAAGTAACTCTTGTTGGAGTTAAGGATAGACCCGGAGTAGCAGCTACTGTTTTTAAACCTCTTTCTCAAAATTATATCAATGTAGATATGGTTGTTCAAACTTCTTCAAGTAATAACAGAGAAACTGATATAACTTTTACTATTAAATTAGAAGATTTATCTAAAACTTTAAGACTTATAAAACTAAACAAAAAAATAAAATATAGAGACTTAATAGTGAATAAAAATGTATCAAAAATATCAATTATTGGTGTTGGAATGGTGACTACGCCTGGTGTAACATATAGAATGTTTCAGACATTGGCAAATAAAGGAATTAATATTTTGGTTATAGCAACTTCGGAAATAAAAATATCTGTTCTAATAAATAAAAAAAATATAAAGAAAGCAATATCTGCACTTCATAAAGAATTTAAATTAAATAAGTAATAAAATGAGTCTTAGACCATTTAGAGATATTCATAGAAGAAAAACTAAAGAAATTAATGTCGGTGACATTAAAATTGGAGGCAATAATCCAATTTCAGTACAGTCGATGACAAATACACTTACCAAAGATGTGAAAGCAACCATAAAACAAATTATAGAGTTAGCAAATGAAGGGGCTGACCTTGTTAGAGTTTCATGTCCCGATGAAGACTCTACAAACGCTTTAAAAGAAATAGTCAAACATTCTAGTGTGCCTATTATTGCGGATATTCATTTTCATTATAAGAGAGCTTTAGAATCAGCGGATAATGGAGCGAAGTGTTTAAGAATAAATCCTGGAAATATAGGTGATAAGAAAAAAATTAAAGAAGTAATTTCTGCAGCAAAAAATAATAATTGTGCAATAAGAATAGGAGTAAATGCTGGCTCACTTGAAAAAGACATATTAGAAAAATATAAAGAACCTTGCCCAGAAGCATTAGTTGAAAGTGCTTTGAGAAATATTAAAATTATTGAAGATGAAGATTTTTTTAATTTTAAAATTAGCGTAAAATCTTCTGATATTTTTTTGTCAACAAAAGCATATCGACAACTATCCAAAGTTATTGAATATCCATTACACTTAGGCATAACCGAAGCAGGTTCATATTTACCAGGCAGCATAAAATCTTCAATTGGATTGGGAAATTTGTTGTTAGATGGTATTGGAGATACAATTCGAGTTTCTTTATCAGACGATCCTGTAAAAGAAGTAATAATTGGCAATGAAATATTAAAATCATTAAACCTTAGAAATAGAGGAGTAAAAATCATATCATGTCCTTCATGTGCTAGACAGGCATTTCAAGTTATTGATACAGTAAAAATCTTAGAAGAAAAACTTTCTCATGTTAAATCTCCAATTACATTATCTATAATTGGGTGCGTGGTTAATGGACCAGGAGAGGCAGCATCTACAGATATTGGAATTACAGGAGGCGGCAAAGGAAGCAATATGCTCTATTTAAAAGGTATACAAACGGAAAAACTTTCAAATAACGATATTGTTTCAAAAGTAGTTGAACTAGTAGAAAAAAAAGCAGCAGAAATATAAAATACAATTTAATGATTCCAATAAACAAAGTTAGAGACTTAATCTCCAAGCACACATTACTTGAAAAAGAATTATCTACAGGAGAAATTGACAAAAAAAAATTTGCAGAAAAATCAAAAGAATATTCTGATCTTAACGATATAGTAAAAGAAGCTAAAGAATATAGCTCTTTTGAATCTGAGAAAAAAGATTTAGAAAAAATAATAAACGATAATAATAACGACACAGAAATGATAGAATTAGCTCAGTTAGAATTGGAAGAATTAATTAAAAAAAATGAAGTAAATGAAAAAAAAATTAAGTTATTTTTATTACCAAAGGACGAAGCAGACTCAAAAAATGCAATTATAGAAATCAGAGCCGGTACCGGGGGACTAGAAGCAAGTCTTTTTGCATCAGATTTATTTAAAATGTATGAAAAAGTAAGCAATCAAAAGAAATGGACATTAGAAATAATTAGTATTTCGAAAAGCGACGCTGGTGGTTTAAAAGAAGTAATAGCAGCTATAAAGGGAAAAAATATTTATTCATCATTAAAATACGAAAGTGGAGTTCATAGAGTTCAGAGGATACCAGATACCGAAACTCAAGGAAGAGTTCACACTTCAACCGCAACCGTTGCTGTTTTACCTGAAGCAGAAGATGTTGATGTAAAAATTGAAGATAAAGATCTAAGGATTGATGTGTTTAGAAGCAGTGGTCCTGGGGGACAAAGTGTTAATACGACTGATTCAGCAGTTAGAATTACTCATATTCCAACAGGGATTGTTGTTAGTCAGCAAGATGAAAAATCTCAGATAAGAAATAAAGAAAAAGGATTAAAAATCTTAAGATCTAGAATTTATGAATTTGAAAGAAGAAAAAGAGATGAAGAAAGATCAAAAGATAGAAAAAGCAAAATTGGAACTGGCGACAGATCTGAGAGAATCCGTACATATAACTGGCCCCAAAACCGCGTAACAGATCATAGGATAAATTTAACGATAAACAAATTGACAGAATTTATGGAAGGAGAAATTTTTGATGAAATGATTGAAAATTTAATCTTACAGGCACAAGAAGAAGAACTTAAAAATATAAAATAATATGGATTATAAAACTATTTTAAACCGAGCATCTGATTTATTAAAAAACTTTAGCATAAAAAAAACAAGATTAGATAGTGAATTATTACTTTCTAGTTCACTCAAGATTTCTAGGGAAAGCTTATTATTGAATCTTAATAAGGAGATTAAGCTTAATGAGAATAAAAAATTTAAATTATTATTAGAAAAAAGAGCAAAAAAAATGCCAGTAGCATACATTCTTGGTTATAAAGATTTTTGGAAAAGCAAATTTTTGGTTAATAATTCTGTTTTAATTCCAAGACCAGAAACAGAACTTATTGTTGAAGAATCGTTAAATTATTTGCCTAAAAGTAGATATAAAAAAATACTTGATATCGGAACTGGGTCTGGATGTATACTAATATCCATTTTATTAGAACGACCAAAATCTATTGGCGTGGGACTGGATATTTCAAAAAATGCTATAAAAATTGCAAGAATCAATGCAAAATTACAACATGTTTATAATAGAATAAAATTTGTTAATACAAATGTTGACAAATATAATTCAGACAAATATGATTTAGTCGTATCTAATCCTCCATATATAGAAAGAATAAAAGTTAGTAGATTAGAAGAGGATATAAGGAATTTTGAACCTAAATTAGCCTTAGACGGAGGTAATGATGGATACTCAAAGATAGAAAAAGTGATAAAAAAGAGCACAAAATTATTAAAAAGAAATGGAAACTTGATTTTAGAAATTGGGTATGATCAATTCAGTTACGTATCACGGTTACTAGAAAAATATGGTTTTTATATAAAAAAAATTTCTAAGGATTTATCTAAAAAAAATAGATGTGTAGTTGCACAAAATGTTAAATTATGAACAGTTATAAAAATAATTATAAAAGAAATAGATTTAGATCGAATGGAGATAGAAATTTTAGAAAAAGAAATGGAGAACCAAAGAAATTTAACCCTGAATATTCTTCAAGTATAAATTTTCAAAGAAAATCTCCAGGTAGAAACAATCATAATGCATACAGATTAGTAGAAAAATATAATGATCTAGCAAGAGAAGCGATGTCTAAAGGCGATAAGATTTTATCGGAAAATTACTTTCAGCATGCGGATCACTTTGCAAGAATTTTGTCTGAAAAAGAAAATCATAAATCACAAAAAGCTAAAGAGAACAACGAAACAATTTCTGAACATGATAAACCGCCATCTGAACAGGAAGACATTCAAGAAAAACAAATACCAAAGAGTTAGTTTTGTTCGTGAATTATTTCAGACTTTAATACATTTGTTTTAATTTTATTAACTTCGAACAATTTTCTGTTTTTACCAGTCAAGATTTTTCCTGATGGAAGTTTTAATTTTTGAGAATTAATTTTTTTTCCATTTTCAACAACTTCATAATGAAGGTGAGGACCAGTTGACATTCCAGTAGAACCCACATAACCAATAATTCTTCCCTGTTTAACTCTTGTCCCTTCTTTAATTCCTGATGCAAATTTAGATAGATGAGCATAAATTGTTAAATAAGTTGAGTTGTGTTTAATCTTGACACATTTTCCTCCACCTCCGCACCATCTGGCTCTAATAATTTTACCATCACCCGAGGCCATTACAGGAGTTCCTTTCGTTGCAGCAAAATCAGTTCCTCTGTGCATTTTATTATAACCAAGTATTGGATGTTTTCTCATTCCATAATTTGAAGATAATCTAGCACCATTTATAGGTGTCTTCATTAATGCTTTTCGTGCACTTTTTCCATTTTTATCATAATGACCTTCAAATTTTTTTTTATCAAAATAATATAATTCATTTTTTTGCCTCCCTAGTATCATGTTTGCATATAATATTTTTCCAGTTTCAAAAACTTTTTCATTATCATCTTGAAAAATTTCATACAAAATTTGAAAAGTATCATTTTTTCTTATATCTCTTTGAAAATCGATTTGAAAACCATATATTCTTGCAAATTCAATAATTATATTTGGCTGTATTTCTAAATCAATTGCACTTTTATATAAACTTTTAAGTATTTTTGCTTCTTTATAAACAATTTTTTTATTTAGATCTGTAACTATTTCTTTATATCTAAATTTATCATCATTCAAACTTTTAACTAATTGAATTTTTTTTGTTCGAGATACTGGAAATAAAAGTTTCATTATTTTGTTTGAATTTCCCAAATCTAATGTAAATTTTATTATTTGGTCTTTTTTTAGTTTATTTAAATTATTTTTTTTTGATATTATTTTTTTTACAGTACTAATTTCATTATTGGGTATATCGTATTTTTTTAAAATGCTATTAAAATTTTCACCATATAATATTTTATGTTCAATATTTATGTATTTTGGATCTAAATTGTCGATAACATTATGCAGTGTTTTTTCAAAATAAATATTATTTAACACATCAAAAAAATGTTTTTTTTTTTGATCTTTTGTGTAGTTAAATATTTGTATTAATATGATTACAGATAAAGTTGTGCAGATTAAAAAAACTAATTCTAAATTTTTTTTTATAAAAACGTTCAACTTTGGAAAGTTATTTTTACCGATTCTTCTTAATTTTATTTTCATTTTCGTTTTCAATTATTAATTTAGCTGATTGTAAATATCAAAAAAAACCTTTATTTTTCACCTTTTTTTATAGTTTTTTCTTGTTTCTAAGCCTTGATTTCCCTTGATTTTAGACTATAAGCGTCACACTTTCTCAATAAAATTATTGTGAATTATTAGGCTTTTTGCCTAATTAGCTATTTTGATTGTAAAAATTTAAGAAGAGAAGTGTGGACGGTTAAGGTTACCAAAATTTGTCGTACACACTTCAACATTATATAAATTTTATTCTTAGAATTTATATAGAAGCTAGTGTGCGCCGTTTTTAAACTTGAGAGTTTGATCATGGCTCAGAACGTACGCTGGCGGCACGCCTAATACATGCAAGTCGAACGGAGTAGCAATACTTAGTGGCAGACGGGTGAGTAACATGTGGGTATCTTCCCTTTGGTGAGGAATAACACGAGGAAACTTGTGCTAATACCTCATAAGTCTTTACGGAGAAAGCTTTATGCGCCAATGGATGAGCCCGCACTTGATTAGTTTGTTGGTAGGGTAATGGCCTACCAAGACTGTGATCAATAGCTGATTTGAGAGGATGATCAGCCACATTGGGACTGAGACACGGCCCAAACTCCTACGGGAGGCAGCAGTAGGGAATCTTGCACAATGGAGGAAACTCTGATGCAGCGATGCCGCGTGAGTGAAGAAGGCCCTTGGGTTGTAAAGCTCTTTCGTCGGGGAAGAAAATGACTGTACCCGAATAAGAAGGTCCGGCTAACTTCGTGCCAGCAGCCGCGGTAATACGAAGGGACCTAGCG
>MPLX02107992.1_pt1 | contig 43407 bp, 37 predicted proteins | sample 1617341 | NCBI WGS metagenome assembly MPLX02 (sample SAMN05944804, study PRJNA350692) | marine metagenome | biome: marine; feature: ODZ; material: water; isolation source: 120 m water sample filtered on 0.2 um supor filter | place: Pacific Ocean | collected 2012-04-08 | depth 120m m | reverse complement strand
GCGACACCCACAGTTTCTGCCGATGCTGTCAGGATCGGTTTCGTCACGACGTTGACGACCCCGGCCGGCGCCATGGGGCGGGACATGGTGGAAGCCGCCAATATCGCACTCGATCACATCGGTCACAAGATGGGTGGAAAGGACGTCGAGTTCATAGTCGAAGACGATGGCTTCAAACCAGAGATCGGCAAGCAGAAAACCGACAAGCTGGTCAAACAGGACGACGTACATTTCGTCACGGGCTACATCTGGTCACACGTACTGCTGGCCTCACGCAAGTCTGCGCTTGACGGCGGCAAGTTTCTGATCAGCGCCAATGCCGGCCCCTCACCGCTGGCGGGTAAGCTGTGCCACAAGAACTTCTTCTCCTCTTCCTGGCAGAACGACCAGAACCCGATGGCGACCGGCGAAGTTCTGAACGCCAAAGGCGTCAAAAAACTCTATGTCATGTCACCCAACTACGCTGCCGGCAAGAACATGGTGGCTGGAGTCGAGCGCACCTTCAAAGGCGAGATCGTCGGCAAGGACATGACCAAGTGGGGCAAGGACATGCAGCTCGATTTCTCTGCCGAACTGGCGAAGGCCAAGGCATCCGGTGCCGACGCGATTTTTGTGTTCTATCCTGGACCTGCGGGACCGGCCTTCATCAAGCAGTACGAACAGGCAGGACTTCGTGGCGTGATCCCGCTTTACACCGTATTCACGGTCGACGCCCTGTCGCTGGGCCGCCTGCAAAAAGCCAAACTCGGCGGTGTTCTCGGCTCATGGAATACGATGTTCTGGGCACCTGACCTTGACAATGCAACCAACAAGAAGTTCGTCGCTGATTTCAAGGCCAAAACCGGGCGTTACCCGACCCACTACGCAGCCCAGTCCTATGATGCGATCATGCTGATCAAGAGCGGTGTTGACGCAGTCAACGGCGACATGGATGATCAGGATGGCATTCGTGCGGGCATGCTGAAAGCAGATTTTCCAAGTGTACGCGGCACATACCGCTATGGGCCAAACCACTTCCCGATCCAGAACTTCTACCTGCGCACAGTAAAAGAAGATGCCAACGGAGACTGGTTCGTTTCGCACGTGTCGACGGTTCTGACCGATCACCAGGACAGCTATCACGAACAGTGCAAGCTGTAGACTCAATCTCTCAACGTTAAGCCCACCCGGCAGGCCCTCCCAAGGGTCTGCCGGGCATGTTTTCCCGCCCTAGATTTTTCACTGCCAGCTGAATTAGAACAATCATGGACTGGACGCTGCTGACCGTACAACTACTGAACGGTCTGCAGCTGGGCATCCTGCTGTTTCTCCTTGCTTCCGGATTGACACTGATCTTCGGCATCATGGATTTCGTCAATCTGGCGCACGGTTCGCTGTACATGGTCGGGGCGTTCTTTTGCGCCACCTTCACCCAGTGGCTTGACTCTTTTCTTCTGGGGCTTTTACTAGCGCTGCCGGCCACGGCCGTCATCGGACTACTGGTGGAACAGGTGGTGGTACGCCGCCTCTACCAGCGGGACCATCTGGATCATGTCCTGGCCACGTTCGGCCTGATCCTGGCCTTTGACACCCTCACCCAGATGATCTGGGGGCCGGATGGCCAGGTCATTCCACTGCCCGCCTGGCTCGACGGCCAGATCACTCTGATGGATGGAATCGTTCTACCAACCTACCGGATCGCGATCATCATGACCGGCCTCGCTGTGGCGTTCGGCCTGTTCGTCCTCGTCACCCGCACCCGGTTGGGAATGCGCATCCGTGCGGGTGCCTCGAACCGGACCATGATCAGTGCTCTTGGAATTAATATCGGCTTGCTGTTCTCGATTGTGTTCGTCATGGGCGCGGTACTGGCCGGTCTTGCCGGAATGATGATCGCCCCTATCACCGAAGCGTCAATCGGCATGGGCAACCAGATCATCATCGTGGCGTTTGTGGTCATCGTGATCGGTGGCATAGGCTCGATAAAAGGTGCATTCATTGCCGCCATCATTGTTGGATTGATAGACACGATGGGAAGGTCCTATCTTGATGCACTGTTCAAGCTCTTCATGTCGGCCCAGAACGCCGAGACCTCGGCACCAGCCGTGTCGGCCATGCTGATCTACATCCTGATGGCCGTGATCCTGGCTGTCCGGCCGGCTGGCCTGTTCGGACCGCGCGGGCGCTGAGGCGGGCGAGTTGGCGAGCTTGAGTGCAATGACACTACGGGGCTGGGTCAGCTGCGCAGTCATCGTAGTACTGGCACTGGTACCACCCATTGTGAGCCTGGCTGACAACGCTTTCATTCTCGACCTGGCAACGCGTTTCGTCATCCTGGCTATTGCCGCCGTCAGCCTCAACCTGATTCTCGGCTACGGTCGGATGATCAGCTTCGGCCACGCTGCCTACCTCGGTATTGGAGCCTACGCCGTTGGAATCCCGGCTTACTACGAGATCTACAACGGGTACCTTCACATCCTAATCGCCATGAGTGTCTCGGCTGTCTTTGCATTAGTGACCGGTATTGTGTGCCTCAGGACACGCGGCGTGAACTTCATCATGATCACGATGGCTTTTGCTCAAATGGTTTTCTTCGCCTTCGTCTCCATCGAGGAGTACGGTGGTGACGATGGTCTCGTTATCGAAATGCGAAGTGAGTTCGGCAGCCTGATCGATCTGGAAAATGCATCCGTTCTTTACTACGTCTGTTTTGTTTCACTGCTGCTCGTCCTGTATCTGATTCGGCGGATCGTCCGCTCGCGATTCGGCATGGTGATCCAGGGTGCGCGCGGTAACGAACCGCGCATGCAGTCGCTGGGGTTCGACACCTTCCGCTACAAGCTGGCCTGCTATGTCATTGCAGGCACGATCTGCGGTTATGCCGGTGCCTTGCTGGGTAACTTCACCAATTTCATCAGCCCCGAAATGATGGACTGGACCCGTTCAGGTGAACTCATCTTCATGGTGGTCCTGGGCGGCACCGGTAGTGTCTTCGGCCCGGTGCTCGGCACCAGTGTCTTCCTGCTGCTCGAGGAGATCTTGTCTGGGCTGTGGTTGTACTGGCAGCTGGTGTTCGGCGTATTCCTCATCCTGGTGGTGCTGTTCGCCAAGGGCGGCATTGACAGCTGGCTGTCAGGCCGCCGGACGCACTAGTATGAACAGCGACGTGCTGCTCAGTATCTCGGACCTGTACAAGGCATTCGGCGGCGTCGCCGCGACCAACCAGGTGACTCTGGATATCCTGGATCGAGAAGTACACGCAATCATCGGTCCCAACGGCGCAGGCAAAACAACGCTGGTCTCACAACTGACCGGCGTGTTGATGCCGGATTCAGGTCAGATCACTTTTAAGGGCAATGACATTACCTACATGCCGGCCCACCGGCGCCCACACCTGGGCATGGCTCGATCTTTTCAGATCACCAGCATCATCCACGACATGACCGTGCTGGAGAACGTGGTCCTCGCCGTACAGGCCAAAGCTGGTCATTCCTACCGGTTCTGGCGCAGCGCAGACAGTGACCAGAATCTGACAGGTCCCGCCATGGACGCATTGCGGGGGGTCGGCCTCGAAGGCCAGGCCATGCAGATCGCAGGACCCCTCTCTCACGGTGAACATCGCCAACTCGAGATGGCGATGGTGCTGGCTACCGACCCGGTGCTGGTACTGCTGGACGAACCCACGGCAGGCATGGGGCAGGAGGATTCCACCCGTATGATCGCAGCACTTCAGGCGCTTAAAGGGTCCTGTACGATCATCCTGGTGGAACACGACATGGACGCGGTATTTGCACTTGCCGACAGAATCACCGTACTCGTCGAGGGCCGGGTGATCGCCACGGGAAAACCGGATGCCATTCGATCCGACGAGACTGTACGTCAGGCCTACCTCGGTGAGGAACTGGACGCGGCCACCGATCTGCCAGAATCCGGAACAGTGCGACACGTATGCTGAGCGTTGAAGATATTCAAGCCCACTATGGCGCGAGCCAGGCGCTGTTCGGAGTTCGTCTAGCGGTCAATCCCGGTGAGGTCGTCACCCTGATGGGCCGAAATGGCATGGGGAAAACCACTTCGGTTCACTGCATCATGGGAATCGTTGCCACCAGTGCCGGCCGCATCCTGTGGGAAGACCAGGTCATCACCAACCTATCCAGCTATCGCATTGCACAGGCCGGGATCGGCCTGGTACCCGAAGGCCGGCAGGTGTTCCCGAACCTCTCCGTGATCGAAAATCTGGTAGCAGCAGCCAGATCCGGCGGTGACGATGTGCAAGGCTGGGACGTCGAGCGGGTTTTTCAGATGTTCCCGGCTCTGGCGGCGCGCCGCAATGGACTTGGAAATCTCCTCTCAGGAGGTGAACAACAGATGCTTGCGATCGGCCGAGCACTGATGACCAACCCCCGACTGCTGATTCTGGACGAAGCCACCGAAGGCTTGGCACCGCTGGTACGACGCGAGATCTGGTCCTGTCTGCTGCGCCTCAAGCAAGACGGCATGTCGATTCTGGTGATCGACAAAAACGTGGCAGACCTTGCCCGGATCGCCGATCGACACTTTATCATCGAGAAGGGTCAGACTGTCTGGTCCGGCAACTCCCAGGAGCTGCTTGCCAGTGACGACATCAAACACCGTTACCTTGGAATCTGATTGTCCGGAAAGACGGATGGAAACTCGGGTCAGAACACGGAGAAATATTCCTTCTGCTCCCAGTCGGTGACCTCTGAAAGAAAACGGGCAACTTCAGCCTCTTTCAACGCCAGCAGGTAATCGCAGAAACTATCACCCAGCGCCTTGCGAAAGACCGTGTCGCTACGGAATGCAGCGATGGCTTCCATCAGACTGGCCGGCAACCTCTCCGCCGAGGTCTCATAGGGCGTCTCCGTGGGTGGACCAGGGTCCAATGCCTGGTCGATGCCGTCGAGCCCGGCGATGATCTGAGCACACAGATAGAGGTAGGGATTGGCGGCGGGGTCACCGACCCGGTTCTCGATCCGGGTACCGGGGTCGGCATGACCACCAATCACGCGCAGCATTGCCCCGCGGTTCCCCCACCCCCAGCCGGCCCGGTCGGGTGCGAGCGTGTGGGGCCGGTAACGCTTGTAGCCATTGATGGTCGGCGTAGTCAGCAGACAGGCAGCGCGGGCATGCGCCAGAATACCCGCCAGGAAATTATGGCCGATGGACGAGAGCCGCTCCTCCTCATGTTCGGGCACAAAGGCATTGCTTCCATCGGTGTCCCTGACCAGTGACTGATGAAGGTGCCAACCGCTTGAGAACAGGTTGGGTAGCGCTGGGCGGCACATGAACGTCGCGTGGTAACCGTGGCGGCGACAGACCTGCTTGACGGCACTGCGAAAAAGAACAGCAGTGTCGGCAGTACCCAGACCGTCCTGGGGGTGGAACGTGAACTCGATCTGGCTGGGGCCGAACTCGGACTCCATGGACCGTAGCGGCAACCCAAGCCCAACGGTTTGGGCCCGCAACAGTTCTACCACCGGCTCTATTTCGTCCAGCCGGGTCTCGGTCAGATATTGAAACCCCTGGGCAAGAAGTGAGGTCTCAGGCGGTGTGCCGGGCTGAGTAGCATCGGCCGGCGCGAGCCTGGCATCGTCCAGTTTCAGGACGTGAAATTCGATCTCAAGCCCACTGCGATAGGTGTAGCCCCGGGATTCCAGCTGCACAAGGACATCCTGGCACAGCCGGCGCGTGGAAAACGGCACGGGCGAGCCGTCAGGAAAATAAAGATCACAGAGCATCCAACCAGTCCGTGAAAGCCACGGCAGAACCCGGAAGGTGGTCGGGTCCGGCACCATGATGACATCCCGGGCACCGGCCATTTCCGCCAGGCCAAAACCGCCACCCTCCGACCAGACCGGGTAGACCGTCCGGTGCGAGGTATCTTTGGCAAGAAGCGTAGAGGTGATCGCGCAGCCGTTGCGCAGGGCAGCACCTGTGCCATCTGCCGCCAGGCTTTTACCTCTTAGAACACCATGCTGATCCGCAAATGACAGCCGGAGGGTATCGAGATTTTTTTCTGCGCTTTGTGCGATGCCGACCGCAGCGGAACGCTGCGCTTCTGACCACAGCCCGAAGCGTTCTACAAAATCCGGCACACCAGTCGAGTCAGTTTCTGCCATGGTCTGTACCAGTCTTCTCGATTGCTGCCGATGCCGCGAGGCTGGCGTTCCAGGGGCTTCTCGTACGACGCTCACGGTCAAGTTCGCGCCACTGCTCCTGCCAGTTAGCCCCTTGCGAGATGGCATCAACCGCCTCGGGCCCAAACCTCTGCGTTGTGTGGCCGACACCGGCAGACGACCTGCCCGCTTCCAGATCGGCGATCGTCTCTAACAGGAGTCTGCGGTATTCACGGATAGCGGCATCTGTTCGACCGAGATGTTCACGGGTACGGTCCTGAATCGCACCCATAGACTCGACCGCCCACTGGTCGTGCACATTGATGTCGTCACCCATGCCCGTGTAGGTCCGGGTGCGTTGCTCCTCCGGGTCATAACCATAGTCATTTTGCTTGTTCTGCCTTGCCAGGTAATGTGGCAGTTCGTAGAGCTCCAGCCGCTGACTACGCATCGTGGCCTTGTCGGTGGGGTTCTTAAAACTGGTGAACAACGCGTACCAGTAACAGTGTGTGTCATCGACCGGCACGTGCCACTGGGTGATGGTCATCTCGCTGCTCATCGGGATGCAGATGGCCTGCGGAAACAGCTGGTTGGTCACCCTGACATGCCTGCGACCGTCGGCCAGATCGCGTATCGCTCTGATGCGAAGGCCGTAACCGGTCCGGTCCACATTGATCTCGGGTCGCGGATATTCACGCAACAGGGTCGTCATCGGAACCGATTCTTCTCCCACCGTATCCCTGAACTGCTGACCGTAAGTCCGGCCAGGATCACCCGCTTCGAAATAACGGTGCAGAAACGACGCGTGGGCCGGGTCGATACCGACCTCCAGCGCCTGGAGCCAATTGCACTCCAGATAGCCTTTGAAGGCGAACGTGTATTCCTCCGGCGCCTCGAAACAGTCCATTCGATCCAGCCCAGGTGCCTGGCCTTCACCCATGAAAGCAAAAACAATCCCGTTGCGTTCGACACAGGGATAAGCCTTAGCGTGGACGTGATCAGAGTACGTGCTGCCCTCGGGTTCACCCGGTTGTTCCAGACAGTCGCCGGCGACGTCGAACAGCCAGCCGTGAAATGGGCAGCGGACCCCGCCGTCTTCGAGCCGGCCGTAGCACAGATCGGCACCACGGTGCGCGCAGTGCCGATCAATCAGTCCCAAACGACCTTGCTCGTCACGAAAAAGAACCAATCGTTCTCCAAGTACCGAGACACCTGTCAGGGGCCGCTCAACCACCAGCTCTTCGGACAGGGCAACCGGCTGCCAGTAGCGGCGCAACAACCGCCCAGCTGGTGTGCCCGGACCGGTCTGGGTGACAAGATCATTCTGTTCTCGGCTCAGCATCGCTTTCCATCCTGTCCAATGGTGGTTTTAGTTGGAGACTTTACCGCAATGTTCCCCATCGGAACTAGATTGACCCGGAGATCCATCATTTGCGATACGCTTTCTGGTAACGTTGTTCCTGTAAAGAGCAAAATGATGTGCTCTGAAACACCGGTCCGGAACAGAATCGGAAGCCTGTTACATGCAATGTTTGCACCGGGCTGGTGGCAGTTTCCTGAACCTGTGAGTCTGGAGGTGTGGAACCATGTTTGAACGAGAACTCTTTTCAACCGGGCACGAGATCTTTCGAGAAACGGTGCGCCGTTTTATCGCGGACGAAATCACTCCCTTCCACACACAATGGGAGAAGGATGGCCAGGTCAGCCGTGAGGTCTGGAGAAAAGCCGGTGAGCAGGGGCTGCTGTGCGCAACCGTGCCAGAGGAATACGGTGGGTCGGGTGCCGATTTTCTCTACAGCGTGGTGGTGCTGGAAGAACTGTCGCGGGCAGGCGCGATGGGGCCTGGCTTTTCTCTGCACTCGGACATCGTCGCACCGTACCTGCTGCTGTATGGCAGTGACGAGCTGAAGAGGACCTGGCTACCTAAGATGATCACCGGAGAGGTGATCGGCGCCATCGCTATGACCGAGCCCTCAGCAGGCTCAGACCTGCAGAACATCCAGACCACCGCTATCCGCGATGGTGATGAATACCGGATCTCCGGTCAGAAAGTCTTTATCACCAACGGCCAGCTGTCCAACATCGTCATCACGGCCTGCAAGACAGATCCACAGACTGGAGGTAAAGGCGTCAGCCTGGTACTGGTAGAAACCGACCGAGCAGGATTTCAACGCGGCCGCAATCTGGAGAAGGTCGGCTGGAAAGCGCAGGATACCTCGGAGCTTTTCTTCGATGAAGTTCGGGTTCCGGCCTCAAACCTGCTTGGGCAGGAGGGCCGTGGTTTCGTGCAACTCATGGAACAGCTACCCCAGGAACGACTGTTGCAGGCCATCCGTGCGGCAACCACAATCGAGGCCGCGCTGGAATGGACCGTGGACTACACGACGACCCGCCGGGCGTTCGACCGGCCGATCGCCGCATTCCAAAACACACGCTTCAAGCTGGCAGACGTCAAGTCGCAAGCCCTGATGCTGCGGGTCTTTGTAGATCGCTGCATTGCAATGCACCTTGAGGGCAGGCTCGACGCAGTGGATGCGGCTGTGGTCAAACTGCTCTCATCAGAGATGCTGGGTAAACTGCTGGATGAGTGCCTGCAGCTGTTCGGTGGTTACGGTTACATGTGGGAGTATCCGATCGCCCGCGCCTGGGCCGATGCACGAATGAGCCGGATCGCCGGTGGCACCTGTGAGATCATGCGCGAGATCATCGGCCGAAGCATTGTAGGCAGAGGCTGATGCTGCGTATCGCAGACCACATTACCCGCCAGGCCCACCGCCACCCGGACCGGCCCGCAGTAACCTTTGGCCGGGAGATATTCACCTGGGCGGTATTTGAGAAACGCTGCTGGGGCGTCGCCGCCATGCTGCATGACCTGGGTATCCTGCCAGGCGACCGGGTCGCCTACCTGGGCCTGAATTCCCATCGTTATTTCGAGTGTTACTACGCACCCTCGCGCATCGGTGCGATCCTCGTGCCGCTCAACATCCGTCTGTCTGTCGCTGAACTGGTCGAGTGTGTCACCGACTGCACACCGAAAGCACTGATCGTCGATCCGGATCTTGTTAACGAGGGCCGATCGATTGCCAGTGCCTGCCCTTCAATTGAAGTACTGATCTGCGGTACTTCTGATCAGGGACCGGATGACATGTGCAGCTATGACCAGATCGTTGGGCAACATCAATCCGTCGATCCCCGCTGCTTCAACGAACTGGCGAGCCAGGACAGTGACACGATCATCATCTTCTACACCAGCGGTACCACTGGCCGGGCCAAAGGCGTGATGCTTTCGCACACCGGCCTTTTCACCAATGCCATCGGGGTTCCACCACTTTTCGGGCTCCGAGAAGGGGAGACACACCTGCTGGCCGGGCCGATGTTCCATCTGGGTGCGGGATCCCGCGTCTACTCGGCATTGATGCTGGGTGCGCACACCGTGCTCCTGCCGAAGTTCGACGTCGCCCAGGCCCTGATGGCCATCGAACAGCACCGAATCAATGTGATTGTGCTCGTACCGACTATGCTGGCGATGCTCCTGGAACATCCGCAATTTGGCGAATTCGACCTTTCGTCGCTGCGGCTCATCACCTACGGCGCGGCACCGATGCCGATAGCGCTCCTCGAACGGGCGATGGTGACGCTGCCAGACATCCAGTTCGGCCAGGCCTACGGCATGACCGAGGTCTCACCGGTACTGACCGTCCTGACCCCGGACGAACACGACCCGATAGGCAGGGCCGCCAACAGGTTAACCTCCGTCGGTCGCCCGCTTTCCTATGTTGACCTGCGAGTGGTCGACAGCACCGACCGGCCCCTTGAACACGGCGAAACGGGCGAGATCATCGTGCGCGGCCCGAACGTGATGAACGGCTACTGGAAACAGCCCGAACTCACTGCCGAGGCTCTACGGGGCGGATTTTTCCATACTGGCGACGCGGGCTACCTGGACGAGGACGGGTTTGTCTACCTGGTCGGCCGACTCAAGGAGATGATCATTACCGGAGCCGAAAACGTCTACCCGATCGAGATTGAAAATGTACTGTCACAGCATCCAGCGGTGGCTGCTTGCGCTGTTTTCGGCTTGCCGGACGACTTCTGGGGTGAGACAGTGCACGCGGTCGTTAGATCAAAGGCTGGTACAGCAACGGATGAAGCCACACTGATTGAACACTGCCGGTCTCATCTTGCACATTACAAATGCCCGCGGACGGTGAGCTTCCGATCCGAGGCAATGCCACTGTCGTCCTCCAACAAGATCGACAAATCGGCGTTGCGGCAATCGCTGCTGAACTCAAGGGAGTTCAGCACTATCACGGATACATGAACCTGGACGGATTAGCCCGACTCTCTCACTGCATCAACTCGGTGATAGCGACACGGACAACTACCGGCCGTTTCCCAAACCTCTACAATGCCGGCCACAACCCAACGCCAGTCGCTGATCCACAATTTAGGGTAAGACCCTGCGGTGACGCCCGGCGCAGGGTGCAGGCATAATTGACCAACAGGACTGATGACTATGGATCTTGGCATTCTCAGCTTCGGTGGTTACCTGCCGAAGGCGCGCCTGCAGCGCGCTGAAATCGCCCGTACCCACGCCTGGTTCAACCCCGCGCTCATGGCCCTCGCCAAGGGTGAGCGAACCATGGCCAACTGGGACGAAGACAGCGTGACCATGGCCGTGGAAGCCGGGCGCGACTGCCTGACCGGCATCGACCGCAGCATCGTGGCCGGTGCCTACATGGCTTCGACCAGCTTTCCGTTTCAGGACCGGCAGAACGCCGGTATCGTTGCCGATGCATTGAACCTCAATTCCGGCATCCAGACCATTGATCTGTCGTCCTCCCAGCGCGCTGGAAGCTCCAGCCTGATGGTTGCCCTGCAGGTCACTCGCGGTAATGGTCCGGTACTTGTTACCGCCAGTGAGAAACGGCGCACCAAAGCGGCGAGTTCTCTGGAACTCACGACCGGTGACGGTGCCGCGGCACTGCTGGTTGGTGAAGGTGAAGTGGTTGCCCGGTTGCTCGGTGGGCACACCGAGTCGGTGGATTTTGTCGACCACTACCGGGGCCAGGGTGAGTCTTACGACTATACCTGGGAGGAGCGCTGGATCCGGGACGAAGGGTATATGAAGATCGTCCCAGCGGCAGTCGGCACACTGCTGAAGAAGGTCGGTGTACAGGCCGCCGACATCACGACATTCTGCTTTCCAACAGCCATGCGTCGCGTGGCCGGTGGGTTGGCGACGAGACTTGGACTGGCCGACGATGTCGTGGCCGACAACCTGCAGGACCGCTGTGGGGAGACCGGCACGGCGCATCCGCTGGTACTGCTGGTGCATGCGCTCGAAACTGCCCGACCTGGGGAGAGAATTCTGGTTGCCGGTTTCGGTCAGGGGTGCGATGCGCTGCTGTTCGAGGTGACCGATGCCATCGACCAGGTCGCTGGTCGAATCGGCATCTCCGGCCACCTGGCCCGGGGGCGGGAGGAGAGTCGTTACAGCCGTTTTCTGGCGTTCAACGATCTCATGTCCATGGAACGCGGCATTCGCGCCGAGGTCGACAAGCAGACCGGGCTCAGCACACTTTACCGGAACAAGGAAATGACCCAGGAACTGATGGGTGGGCACTGTACGGCCTGTGGCACCAAACAGTTCCCGAAATCCAGGATCTGCGTCAACCCGGAGTGCGGGGAAACCGGTACCCAGGAAGGCGAACCATTTGCCGACAAACCGGCACAGCTCAATTCTTTTACTGCGGACCGCTTGATCTACTCACCGGATCCGCCAATGTATTTCGGCATGGTACAGTTCGAGGGCGGCGGAAGGCTGATGAGCGATTTCACCGATATCGACCCGGATGGCAGGCTCGAAGTAGGTATGCCCATGAAGATGGTCTTCCGGGTCAAAGACTATGATACTCAACGCGGTTTCAGGCGCTATTTTTGGAAGGCGACGCCGACAGACGGCGATCATTAAGGAGATACGACTATGGCAACCGGCATCAAGGATAAAGTCGCTATTCTGGGCATGGGCTGTTCTAAGTTCGGCGAACGGTGGAACGACAACGCCGAGGACCTGATAGTCGAAGCCTATACCGAGGCGCTGGAAGACAGCGGCATCGAAACCAGCCAGATCGAAGCGGCCTGGCTGGGCACTGCGATCGAAGAACAGCACGTCGGCAAATCTGGAATCCCGCTGGCCATGGCACTGCGGTTGCCCTATATCCCGGTCACCCGGGTCGAGAACTTCTGCGCCAGCGGGACCGAGGCGTTTCGCGGCGCTGTCTATGCTGTCGCATCAGGGGCCTGCGACATCGCACTTGCGGTTGGTGTTGAGAAACTCAAAGATACCGGTTACGGCGGCCTGCCACAGCGCGGAAGAGGATCAGTCAATGACCTTTTCTGGGCCAATGCCTCTGCGCCCGGGTCATTTGCCCAGCTGGCCACTGCTTACGCGGCCAAACATCACGTGCCGGCCGAAGATCTGAAACGGGCAATGGCACACGTTTCGGTCAAAAGTCATGACAACGGTTCACGCAACCCCAAAGCCCACCTGCGTAACAAGATCGATGAAGACCGGGTGATGAATGCACCGATGATTGCTGAACCGCTGGGCCTGTTTGACTGCTGTGGAGTGAGCGACGGTGCGGCCTGTGCGATCGTGACCAAACCGGATATCGCCCGAGGCCTGGGTAAGAAAGATCTCGTGACTGTCAAAGCCTTGCAGCTGGCCGTCTCGAATGGCACCGAAGCCCAGCACAATTCCTGGGACGGCAGTTACTTCGCGACCACCCGCAAGGCAGCCGAGCGCTCTTACAAGGAGGCAGGAATCGAGAAACCACGTGATCAGATCAGCATGTTCGAGGTGCATGACTGCTTCTCCATCACTGAACTGATCACGATGGAGGACCTCTACATCTCACCGGAAGGCGGCGCGGTCAAAGACATCATGGACGGCTTCTATGACGCCGACGGCAAGGTGCCCTGCCAGATCGATGGTGGCCTGAAGTGCTTTGGCCATCCCATCGGGGCCTCGGGCCTGCGCATGATCTATGAGATGTACCTGCAGATGAACGGCCGTGCTGATCAGCGGCAGCGGCAACAGGACCCAGTGTTCGGCATGACCCACAACCTGGGTGGCTTCCCGCATCAGAACGTATCCTCAGTGACGATCGTCGGTAAGGAAGGCGCCTGACTGGCACCTGGTGGTAAAGGATCTGTCAATACCAGATCCGGCGCAGACAACGGAGCACACCATAGATGAAAATAAAGGCAGCAGTACTTTATGAGCCAAACCAGCCGATGGCAGTGGAAACCATCGATCTCGATGAACCCCGCGAAGGTGAGGTCCTGGTGCGCATCGCCGCAGCCGGTGTCTGCTACTCCGACTATCACATCATGATTGGAGAGTGGACCCACCCCTTGCCAGTGGTACTCGGTCACGAAGGGGCCGGAGTGGTCGAGCGAGTGGGGCCGGGTGTTACTCGCCTGGTGCCCGGGCAGACCGTGATCCTCAATTTCCGGGCGAACTGCGGAACCTGTCATTACTGCATCATCGGCCGCCCGGTCCTGTGTGATGGCGTGGACGCACCGCGCAACACCATGTTCGATGGCAGCAGTCGCCTGAGCAAGGATGGTCAGACGATCCATCACATGGCCCGGACCTCCTGTTTTGCCGAATACGCCGTGGTACCGGAATCCGGTGCCGTACCAGTGCGTGCAGACATGCCGCTGGACAAAGGCTGCCTGGTCGGCTGCGCGGTAATGACCGGCGTCGGCTCAGTGGTCAACACAGCTCGCATCGAAGCAGGATCGTCGGTAGCGGTCATCGGCTGTGGCGGTGTTGGCCTCAATGCCGTACAGGGCGCGGTACTCGCCGGTGCCGGGCAGATCATCGCGGTCGACCTGCTCGACAACAAGCTGGAATACGCTCGGGAATTCGGTGCGACTGACCTCGTCAACGGCAGCAGTGGTGATGCGGTCAAGCAAGTCCTGAAACTGACTGGCCGGGGCGTGGATTATGCGTTTGAGGCCATTGGGAATGCCCAGACCATCCATCAGGCTTATCACATGCTTGCTCCGGGCGGCACTGCCGTCGTGGTCGGTATGGCACCCGAGAACGACGAGGTGTCGATCAACGCCCTGTCCTTTCCGAGGACTGAAAAGGCCATCGTCGGCTCGTGGTACGGCGGTGCACGGCCCTGGGTCGACCTGCCGAAAATTACCGATCTTTATCTCAGTGGAAAACTGAAAATCGACCCCCTGATCAGCCGGACCTATTCCCTCGACGACATCAACATCGCCTACGACGCGCTGGCAGCCGGGGAGGTTGCACGCAGTATTATCTCGTTCGAATAACTCGCGCAGGTTTCGCTGACTGCCAGATCATTGGCCCGGTCACGCTTGATCCTGGTCATGCAATCTGTCATCAGAACTTGAATACCAAAAGATTGATTCGGGATAATCTACTCGTTGAAAACTCCACTGGGTATTAACAAGATCCTGAATCCAGCCGGCCTGAGTCGGTCGGCCCACTCCAGCGTTCATGACATCACGGTCAGATAATTCCCGCTCGCGGTCCAGCCACTTCGATGTTCTTGTCATCGGTGCCGGCTTCGCCGGCCTTTACCTGCTCCACCGTTTGCGTGGCGCTGGTTTCAGCGCCCGTATCCTGGATAAAGCCGCGGACGTGGGAGGCACCTGGTACTGGAACCGATACCCCGGTGCCCGCTGCGATGTGGAAAGCATGCAGTACGCTTACAGCTTCTGCCCTGAACTTGAGCAGGAGTGGGTCTGGACCGAGAAATATGCCACCCAGCCTGAAATCCTGCGTTACGCCAACCACGTAGCTGAGCGCTTCGACCTGCGCCGGGACATCCAGTTCAACACTACGGTGTCGTCCGCAGTTTATGACGGGGATCGTCAACTCTGGGTCATCGGGACCGACAATGGTGAGCAAATATCGGCGAATTTCTGCGTGATGGCGACAGGCTGTCTGTCGACCACGAACACACCGGATTTCAAAGGGCTCGATTCCTTTGCCGGACCGGTATACCACACCGGTGAATGGCCGCAGGATGAGATTGACTTCATCGGTCAGACAGTAGGAGTCATCGGTACCGGGGCTTCAGCGATCCAGTCCATACCGATCATTGCCGAGCAGGCCAAACACCTATATGTTTTTCAACGCACGCCCCACTACAGTGTGCCGGCCTGGAACCGACCGCTCGCAAGTGAGCCAGGGACGCAGCATTCTGGCAGAAAAGCCTACGGTTACGATGCTGACCTGACGATTGAGGAGATCAAAGCGGATTACGCCGGGCTGCGGCAACGCGCCAGCAAAATGTTGAATGCATTGGCGTTCATTCCGAACCGGCAAGCAGCACTTGAAGTGAGCGACGATGAGCGGCAGGCAGAGTATGAAGCCTGGTGGGAGCGCGGTGGTGTGCCTTTTCTCGGCGCCTATACCGATCTTCTTAAAAGCCAGGAATCAAATGAGACGGCGGCCGAGTTCGTGCGCCAGAAGATTCGCCAAACAGTCAAGGATCCGGTGGTTGCCGAAGCGCTGGTACCCACCTACACCATCGGCTGCAAACGGCTGGCCGTGGATTCCGGCTACTACGAGACCTACAACCGCTCCAACGTAACCCTGGTCGATATCAGCGAATCACCGATCGAGCGGATCATCCCGACCGGAGTCTGTGCGCTGGGCCAGGAATACACTCTAGACGCATTGATCATGGCGACCGGATTCGATGCAATGACCGGCACCCTGATGAAAATCCATATCAAGGGTCGGGGGGGGTGTTCACTGAGTGACAAGTGGGCCGACGGGCCGCGCACCTATCTCGGCCTGGGTATGGCCGACTTTCCCAACCTTTTTACCATCACAGGTCCCGGCAGCCCCTCCGTACTGACCAACATGCTCCAATCAATTGAGCAACACGTCGACTGGGTCGTAGACTGCCTGAATTATCTACGGGCCAATGAGATAACCGAGATAGAAGCCACCCAGTCGGCCGAAGATGCATGGGTCGTCCATAACGATGAGGTGGCCGATGACCACATCCGAAATTCCTGCAGTTCCTGGTATATCGGTGCCAACATTGACGACAAACCCAGGGTGTTCATGCCCTACGTCGGTGGATTTCCACGCTATGTCGATAAATGCAACGAGATCGCAGCCAATGGTTACAGCGGATTCACACTGAGCTCGAGCTCCTCCTGAAATTCGGGCACCAGAGTCGCCGAAAGCGAATGAGTTGCTAAAGACCCATCTGGGCGAGTATCGCCCGGGTCAACGGGTCCCGGGCTTTACCGAGACGGCTGGTGATCGAGAAGTGATGATCGCCCGGTGTCGAGAGGTACTCTGCCTGAATGCGATGCCTCCTGAGGTGTGCCGCATACGCCAGCGACTGCCAGTGAAAGAGGTCGGGCTCGACGGACCCGACGGCAATGATCGACGGCGACCGGACGACCGGGGTCAGATACATCGGGCTCATCGCTTTCGCTTCTCTGGCCGTGAGGCGTATATCGCTTTGAAGCTGGGAGTGGCGGTGTGGCTCGATGTCAAACAAGCCGCTCAGGGGTGCAGTTCCACGAATCAGATCTCTGGGAAAACGTCCTTCCTTTGTCCAGTCGGTGGCAATCATCATCCCGGTCAGGTGTCCCCCTGCTGAATGCCCGGAAAGGTAGATGTTTTTTCGATCCCCGTTGTACTGCCCGATGTTTCTGTAAATCCAGACGACTGCGGCACGAATCTGAGCGACGATGTCCGTGATCCTGACCTCGGGGCACAGGTCATAATCCGGCACAACCACGGTCGCGCCCGCCGACACCATGGGAGCTGCGACATAGCTGTAGTGCGCCTTACTGATTTCCCGGGCTCGCCAGTATCCCCCGTGAATAAACACGTGTACCGGTGCGCCTTTTTGGTCTGCCGGGAAGACATCGAGCACCTGCCCTGCCGATGGACCGTAGGACAAATCAGTCACGCAGGCCAATTTTCGGCGTGCCCGTACGCTGCGTTCGGCCGATTTCCGCAGATACTGATCGGCATTTCTTACCGTGAGCCGCGGCAGGTACTGAAAGTTGATGTCTTCGATCTGTGCGCGGGTCAGTCGCTGTTTTGCCATTGGCTCTGTCCAGAACTAGGGTCGGCCTGATCTGGAGGATCGGGCGATATTGGTGTTGCCACAATCATACCCGCTGGGACCATAAAAGGCCCGACATTGCCCGTGCTCCCCTGCCCACTAGATGAATGGATGCTTCCGACCGATGGGTTGTGCCCTTTCAAACGCCCGGGCCGCCCGCAGGACCAGTGCATCACTGCCGTATGGGCCAACGATCTGCAGCCCCACCGGCCCGCCTCGGGGGGTAAACCCGCAAGGGACCGAGATAGCAGGCTGCCCGGTCAGATCAAAAGGCGTAGTAGTGGACATGAACTCGCCGTCCGAGGCGCACCAGCCTGGTGGCTGATCGTGACCCACAGTAAATGGCGCGCAGCTGAGCGTGGGGGCGATCAGCAGATCATAAGTCTCATGGAAGGCCGCCATTAGTGAGCGAAATCGGATCCGCTCCGCTTCGGCGTCGAGGAAGTCCACGGCACTCATCTTTTTCCCCATCGCGGCAGACGCTATCAGTTCGTCATTTGTGAGACGGCTCTTCTGCCGGCCCAGGTTTCTTTGAATACGGGCAGCCATCGGCCCGCAGATCCTATTGGCCACCTCGCGGGCCGCACCTAGATCAAGATCAACGGCAAAGACCCGGGCCCCCAGGCCGGTGAAGATCTTTCGGCTGGTCGCGATTACCCGTCGGACCTCATCGTCGATCCGCGGCACACCAAGATCAGGGGAAATGCCGATTTTCAGTCCCCGCACACCTTTCCCAAGACCTGACAGCACATCCGGGAAAAGCGCTTGAATCGCATAACCATCCCTGGGGTCACCACCGGCCATTACAGTGAAGGCCAGTGCCGCATCCTGCACAGTACGGGCCAGCGGACCACAGTGCTCCATCATCATCAGCGGGCTGGCCGGCCAGACCGGAACCCGTCCAAAGCTGGGTTTGAAACCGACCACGCTGCAAAAACTGGCCGGCCCCCGTATGGAGCCCCCCGAATCGGTCCCGGTGGCGAGGGTGGCCATACCTGTGGCCACAGCTGCAGCGGCCCCACCGCTGGAGCCTCCGGTTGTCCAGTCGAGGTTCCAGGGGTTACGCGTGACGCCGTGGAGTGTGCTCTCTGTTATTCCGCGCCAGGCAAATTCCGGTGTTTGGGTTTTGCCCAGGATCACGGCACCGTGGGCCTTGAGACGTTCAACGACGATCGCGTCTACAGGCCAGGGACCCTTTGGGTCGATGGCCAGAGAACCATTCAGCGTCGGCCAGCCCCGGGTCTCGGTGACGTCCTTGATCGCAACCGGCACACCGTCCAGCAACCCGCAGGGGTGACCGTCGGCCCATCGCCGGGTTGATGCCTGGGCCACGCGTCGAGCCCGACGCCTGTCTACCAGCCGCCAGGCATTGACCTGAGGCTCGCATTCATCCACCCGTGCGAGTACTGCAGCAAGGACATCAAGCGGCGTGAACCGGTGAGCCTTGTATCCGCGGACGAGTTGGGCGGCGCTCTTAAATGCGAGTGTCGAGGTGGGCATGTGGGTAACTCCAGGGATCGGACTGGAAACCAGGTGGAATCCGACGGTTAAGACAAATCAAGCAAAACCAAGACCACAGCAAGCGAGTCAGCACCGGGATTCAGCCGGCGCGGTCAGCGCAATCAACGCAGGTCCCCGTGGTTGGAATGAGCACCAGCCTGGCCGGCGCGATCTGCTCGCCGCAGCCAACACAGTACCCGTATTCTCCTGCAGCAATGCGGTTCAGGGTGGTCCTGATCGCCTGAATTTCATCAAGGCGACGCCTTTCGCTCTCCCGGGCCATCGCCTGTATCTGCATCGCATCCATACGGGACAGGCGGCCGACACTTTGCTGGTCCAGTTCGACCGGTGCACGCGATTCTCGGGCACCTTCAGACTGAGCTGTGAGTTCAGCAGCTCTCTCCCGTAATTGTGTTGCAATCCGGTTCATATCGATGTCATCGTGATGTTGCATGAAGCCTGTCCAGTCCGTTCCGGAGATTCCCGGGGAGATGTGGTTTGATCGAACACCGGTTAAACGCCTAGATTAACGCCAGTCCACCAAGGATAGAACCCCATGAAGCCCCATGCACCCATTACCCTGGAAGAAATTCATCAAGCACAAAAGCGCATCATAGATGCGGCGATCCGTACGCCACTGGTGCGGTTGAATGTGGACGATCCCAACCGGGAGATCTATCTCAAGCTGGAGAACCTACAGCCGATCGGCTCTTTCAAGCTGCGCGGCGCGGTCAACGCCATGCGTGCCGCCGATCCAGACACGCTGAAGGCCGGTGTCTGGACGGCCAGCGCCGGCAACATGGCCCAGGGTGTGGCATGGGGAGCCCGCAGACTGGGAATCGAGTGTACGGTGGTCGTACCGGACAACGCGGCCACGGCCAAACTGAATGCAATCACCGAACTGGGTGCAGGGATCATCAAAATTCCACCTGCAGACTGGTTCGATCTGGTTCTGCGTAGTCACGATTATCCAGGCATGTCAGGCCTTTTCATTCACCCGGCGAGCGACCGACACGTCATGGCCGGACAGGGAACAATTGGTCTGGAGATCGTGGAAGACCTGCCTGACGTGGATGCAGTGATTACCCCCTTTGGCGCCGGCGGACTGACCGCAGGGGTCGCCTCGGCGGTCCGGGCACTCAGGCCCGAAACACGGCTTTACGCCTGCGAACTGGAGACCGGAGCCCCGCTGGCACCATCGTTGAAAGCGGGAAAGCCCGTGACCATTGAAACGCGCCCTGCACCAGGCTTCGCGACCGGATTCAGTGGTGCCCCGACCGTTGCGGCTGAGATGTGGCCCATCTTGAGTCAGGTCATCGACGACTCGCTGGTCATGTCCGTTGCCGATCTGATCTCTGCCATCAGGCTGCTGGTCGAACGCAATCATGTCGTCGCCGAGGGCGCCGGTGCTGCCGCTGTCGCATCAGCTCTAGCCGGCGGCGCCGGTGAAGGCAAAATTGCCTGCGTAGTGTCGGGCGGCCACATCGACCGGGATCAGCTCATCGATGTGCTGGGACGAGGCTAGCTGGTTTTTCTCTGTGACCGGATTCCTGCTAATCCGCCCTTTGCAAGCCCGAGACCGCCTGCTCGAACGCATCCAGACACTCGTCCACGACAGCCTCATCCATTGCCGTCGACAGGCAGCTCAGGCCACGGTGAGAGATGATCACCCCCGCCTCCAACAACCGGCTCTGCAACTGATCAAGCCACTGGTTAGCAAGCGGGTCGGTCGGAATACTGCGGTAGTTCTCGATCGGCTGGTCGGTCGGCACGATCTGAAACAGCGACCCGTCTCCCGTCGCCTGAGCGCTCTGGCGTCCCGCTTGAAAAACAGCATTGATCCCGCTTCGCATACGCTCGCCCAGTGAATCCAGTCTGCCAAATACCTTCGCATCCAGTTTACCCAGCGTGGCCAGGCCTGCGGCTGCCGACAGGGGGTTGCCGCTGTAGGTCCCCCCGGACAGCACCATGTTCGACCCCGCATCTGGCCTCAGCAGGCTGAGTACATCAGCCCGGCCACCCACTGCACCGATCGGGATACCTCCACCGATGATCTTCCCGAAAGTGGTCAGATCAGGTGAACCGCCGTAACGGCCCTGGGCACCGTCCGTGCCCAGGCGAAACGCGATCACCTCATCGAACACCAGCAGGATGCCGTGCTGGTGGGTGATCTGACGGAGAAATTCATAGAAACCCGCCTCAGGCTGTGCCATACCTGATTTGTTCGACAGGGGCTCCACCAATAGCGCGGCAAGCCGATGCCCGTGCTGATCGAACAGTTGCTCCACCCCAGCGCGATCATTAAAGGGCATGATCAAGACCTCGTCGGCCACAGCGGGTGACAGCCCCCCGGAACTCGGAACGCTTTTGGGAGAACGCGACTCTCCCCAGTTCGCTGGTGTCGAACCCACTCCCATCTGAACGTAATCGTAGTAGCCGTGATAAGCCCCTTCGAATTTGGCAACAGCGTGGCGACCGGTGAAAGACCGCGCAAGTTTGATCGCCATCATCACGGCTTCCGTACCGGAACTGCGAAAGTGGATGCTCTCCACAGAAGGAACACGATCGACCATCATGTGGGCCAGCGCGATCTCTGGCTCTGAGGGTTCCGAGAAACTCACGCCTCGCTGGGCCTGGTCGACCACAGCTGCTGTCACATCCTGGTCGCAGTGACCGTGGATCAGTGCCGTCATGTTGTTCAGGCAGTCGATCCGCTCATCACCGTCGACATCGGTCAATCGGCACCCAGCACCACGGTGGGCATAGATCGGATAGGGTTCAAACACATAATGGAGTCGCGAAGTACCGGCAGGTATCACGCGGCTCGCTTCAGCATGCATCTGCCGGGTCGCAGAATCACCTTCCAGGTAGCGGTCCTTGTTGTGTCTCGGCTTCAGTTGTGTCGCCATGTTTTCTCCTCGCGTGGTCTGTTTGAGTACTCCGCTGATCCCTGGTTGTAGAGGTGGCTGTTTGGCATGCCCGCTAGAGCGCCGGCCGTAAATACCCGGGCTGCCGGCCAGGCTGGGTTGAGTTACGGTTAATTTAACTCACCCGGTAGACGAGGCACAAACCCTGCGGGGTTCAGCAGATCACTCTAATTGATTATCGAAGATTCAGTGGTCTGTGTGACCCAATGACATACTGTTCTTGACTTGAACAGGTCCGATGGGCTCTTGCAGTGGTTCAATTGTCTGGAGCCATTGGAAAACCCGGCCAACCGGCAAGAGGTGAGGATCCCCGGCACCCACAGGCAGATCACATCACAGGTGTCGAGCAGGTGACAGCGTAGAACGGACCAAGCCAATCGTTGGTGTAGTATTCTTCAGCCAGATGCCTGATCGATCACCAATACATCTTCACCTTGATGCTGTCGGCGGCGTGGCCGGGGACATGTTTGTCGCGGCTCTGCTGGATGCCGAACGTGAACTGGAAGAGGAATTACTGCGCGCCCTGAACCAAGCTGGCCTCGATTCCCTGGTTCGCGTGCAGCGCCATGACCACGACGACGGCACCCTGACCGGATCAAGGATCAGCGTAAAGCCCGTCTCTGATGATACCCGGGCGGATATGCATGATGACAATGTAGCGGCTGGGCAGGTACCACACGCCCACACCCACCGCAGCTGGAGGGACATCAGACAACTGCTCGAAGACGCGAACCTACCCGATGGTGCGCGGAGGCACACCCTGGATATTTTTCTGCGGCTGGCCGAAGCCGAGGCCAAGGTACATGGCACAGCTGTTGACGAAGTCTCTTTTCATGAGGTCGGCGCGTGGGACTCGATCGCCGATATCGTCATGGCAGGCTGGCTGATCGATCGCCTCAATATCAGAAGCTGCTCCGCTTCGAACCTACCCATGGGCCGTGGTCTGGTCAACACTGCCCACGGCCGCTTGCCCGTGCCCACACCGGCAACCACGCTGCTACTTGAAAACATGCCGCTTGTCGATGACGGGCTCGAAGGTGAGCGCATCACACCCACCGGTGCCGCAATTCTGAAGCATCTGGACCCGACCTTCACAGCCTCGGTTGTGCCCCGAACTCTCAAGGATAATGGCGTCGGCTTCGGCAACCGAGTATTTCCGGGTATCAGCAATATACTGCGCGCTGTGTTTTACACTGGCGGCGACACCCTCTATAAACAGGAACAGATCGCGTTGATCGAATTCGAACTTGACGACCAGACGCCCGAAGACCTGGCAGTGGGTCTCGACCACCTGCGCTCTACCGAAGGCGTCATGGATATTGTGCAGTCCACGGTAGCGGGAAAAAAGAACCGCTTGATGATTCGCGTACAGATTATTGCCAAGCCCAACCGCATCAATGACGTTCTCGTGAGCTGTTTCGCCGAGACCACGACACTGGGGGTTCGATGGCAACTGGTACAGCGCGCTGTGCTTGAGCGATCGACTGAAACCAGTCTGATCGATGAGCATAAGGTTGGGCTCAAACACGCCACCCGCCCCGACGGTCTTTCCACAGCCAAGGCAGAGATGGACGACCTGGCCAATGCTGGCGACCATAAACAACGTGAACAACTCCGGCGACAAGTCGAGGCGAAGTCTGAACATTGAATATCGGCAACATTATCCAGAACCTTGAGCAGACGATCACATCTGTCGGCCGTTCGGCGGTGGCCGTCAGTGGCGGGGTCGACAGCATGACGCTCGCTGTCGTGGCGCATCGCCAAGCGCCAGGCAAGGTAGAGATCTTCCACGCCGTCTCGCCCGCAGTTCCTTCGAACGCCACCGACCGCGTCCGGGCCTACGCGGCACAGGAGGGATGGGCGCTCAGGATACTCGATGCCGGTGAGTTCTCTGATGGGCATTACAGAGCGAACCCGGTCAATCGCTGTTTCTACTGCAAGACAAACCTTTATGGCAGCATGGCCAGTCGCACTGAGGCGACCCTGCTCTCCGGGGCCAATACCGACGATCTGGGCGATTACCGGCCGGGGCTGAAGGCTGCTGCGCAGCATGGTGTCCGGCATCCGTACATTGAGGCCGCTATCTGTAAACAGGAAGTACGGGCTATTGCGCGTCATCTGGAGCTTCAAGACATCGCCGAACTTCCGGCGGCGCCGTGCCTTTCGAGCCGGGTGGAGACCGGAATCCGCATTGATCCCGCACAGTTACTGAGCATCAACGCAGTCGAGAATCTTGTGCGAAAAAACCTGGCACCGGATACCGTCCGCTGCCGGTTGCGCCAGTCCGGCATCGTCATTGAACTAGACCGCGAGAGTCTCGAGTCGCTGGACAGTGCACAGCGCGAAACCCTCAGCCGTTCGATCGCCCGCAGGTTCGAATCGACCCACCCAGGCGCGCCCATCGAGTTTGCACAATATCGCATGGGTAGCGCGTTTCTGATGGAGGCCTAACAGGAGATCATGGCTGATCGAGACCACGTCCCCGACGAGAGTCGCTCGCACAGAATCGGGATCGACGAGGCCGTACTTTGTGCCGACAAGCGCATCGAGAACCTTGACCGTATTATCAAGGACGCCAAATCAGCCAATCGGCGGCTCCTGTTGACCCGCCTCAGCGAGGAGAAATTCGCTGCCCTGGCCGACATCCACCGTGAGCAGATCGACTATGAGGCAGTGTCTCGAACCGGCTGGCTCGGCGATGCCACTCCGGAGACGGATCAGACACCACAGGTTGCAGTCGTCACTGCGGGAACCTCCGATGTGCCAGTTGCCCGCGAGGCGGTCCGGACGCTGGAATTCAACGGGGTGGCATGCAAAGAGGTATATGACGTTGGTGTCGCCGGTTTGTGGCGGCTCATGGACCGGGTCGAAGAGCTGGCCCGCTATCCGGTCCTGATTGCGGCAGCCGGAATGGATGCAGCACTTCCGAGCGTGCTGGGCGGCCTGGTACCCGGCTTGATCATCGCCGTACCGACCTCGGTCGGTTACGGTGTGGCCGCCGGTGGCCTGACAGCGCTCAATACACTGCTTGCCAGCTGCGCACCGGGCATCACAGTTGTCAACATCGACAATGGTTATGGTGCGGCCTGTGCGGCGCTCCGCTCGCTCCGCGGCCGGAATCCCTCCTGACTATCAGGTGCCAAGCCCAAACAAAGAAGTCAGCTTCGCGTCCTGTTCAAACCGCGCCATAATTTCATCGGCTGGCTTGGCTTCATAACGTGCTGCCGCATCCAGCACTTTCGGCAGAAGCGTGACGTCACCGACAGTGTTGATGAAAATTCCTGGGCGTGACAGGCACCAATGTACAGCCTTGTCGATCTCCTGCTGATCTGACAGCGGCTCGTACCACGTGTTGTAGGTCGCGGGCTTGGTGGCCCATGGGCCACGCGCGATCGATTTGATCGTCTGTACGGCAAAGTTCCGCTTTTCAGCAAGCTTCATGATGTCGTCGAACTCTTCGGCATAGCGCGGGTTGGCATAGAAGACCCGGTTGTAGGGCAGCAGCACTGAGTCGAAATCAAATGCCGCAAGAGATCGCTTGTGCATGGCTGCGATCGTCCAGCCATGGCCAGTAATGCCGATGTACCTGACCAGGCCCTCCTCGCGCGCGTCGACCAAGGCTCGAAGAACACCGTCTTCACCGAATGCCGTATCCCACTCGTCGGGGTGATACAGCGCGTGCATCTGAATCAGATCGACACAGTCGGTCTTCAGGCGGTCCAGCGAGACGGCCAGCTGGTCTCTGGCGGCGCGCCCGGTACGTTGCTCGGTTTTCGTCGCCAGAAAGAAGTCTTTACGGTGTCCACTCATCCAGGGGCCGATCCGCTCTTCGGCGATCCCGTAACGTGGCGCCACATCAATGTGGTTCACACCGTATTCAAGGAGGATGTCGAGTGTCTTGTCGGCAGTGGATTGATCGACGTTCTTGAGTGCAGCAGCGCCAAAAAGGGTTACGCTGCTCATGTGTCCGGTCCGACCAAAGGGGCGCTTTTCGATGTTTCTGACCACAGCAAAGGTTCGTCGTTTGAGGCATGCAAAATCGTTGATTTGAGGTTGATTATAATGAGGTCTTTAGCGCCTGACCGAAATCTGAAACCCCGAAGACAAAGGCCAACACAGTGAACATCACCTTGAACTATGGCCGGGACGGCCTTGAGGTCACTCTGCCGGATGAGGCCGATGTCACGGTCATCCGCAAGCCACCCATGCCGCTAGTCGACCAGCCAACCGATGCCGTGATCAAAGCACTGGGTGACCCGGTCGGAACGGCACCGCTTTCCGAGCTTGCAAAGAACGCAGGCAGCGCCTGTATCGTGATCTGTGACATCACCCGCCCGGTACCCAACGGTCTTTTCCTGCGACCGATGATCGAGATACTCATGGCCAGTGGTATCTCTGCAGACCGGATCACCGTACTGGTCGCGACGGGACTACACCGTCCTAACGAGGGAGATGAACTGGCCGAACTGGTGGGCGATCCCTGGGTACTGGAAACCGTACGGGTGCAAAATCACTTTGCCCGAAACGATGAAGATCACGTCTCGCTTGGTGTCACCGCCACCCGCGGCACGGTTGTCCGCCTGGACCGACGAATCGTCGAGTCAGACCTCAAGATCGCCACCGGCCTCGTTGAGCCACACTTCATGGCCGGCTACTCGGGTGGTCGCAAGGTGATCGCCCCGGGCATTGCCCACGCCGAAACGATCACGACCTTTCACAGCGCACGCTTCATGGCCGACCCGAATGCTGCTAACTGTGTTTTTCAGAACAATCCGCTCCACGAAGAACAGCTCGAGATCATCAGAATGCTGGGTGGCGCGCTGGCGCTGAATACCGTCATCGACGAACAACGCCGGCTCTCTTTTGTCAATTTCGGAGAGATCCTCTCGAGCCACACGGCAGCAGTCGACTATGTGCGAACCTACTGTGAGGTGCCTGTTAACAAACGCTTTGGCACGGTGGTCACCAGCGCTGCCGGGTACCCGCTGGACACGAACTACTACCAGACAGTCAAGGGTATGGTCGGGGCTATGGAGATCCTGCAACCCGGTGGAAATCTGATCATCGCCTCGGAATGTTCCGAAGGGATCGGCTCCAGGGAGTTTGCAGATGCCCAAAGACGCCTGGTAGAGCTTGGGCCGGATGAGTTTCTCGAGAGCATCCTCAAGAAATCCCACGCCAGTATCGACGAGTGGCAGACCCAGATGCAGCTAAAACCCATGGCCATTGGCAACGTTCATCTGGTCACCTCTGGTCTTTCCAAGAAAGAGCTGGCGTTGACGGGTGTCAACATTGCAACCTCTGTAGAAGAGGCCATCACCCACAGTTTGGGAACATCAGCTGATCGATCCATCGCCGTGATCCCTGAAGGACCCTATCTCGTTCCCTTCTATCAGGCCCCTGAGTTACGGAGCGCTGCCGCCTGAAGCGGCACCTGATCGTGAAACTCGACGACGCTGGACTGGACTAGGCCTGAGCTTCCGTAGCGCCAGGCGGCTCAGAGGAATCTAAGCCTACGTAGGGCTCGCCGAATCCAGCTCAGAGTCCAGTTGTGTGAGAAGCTGCTCGGCCCTGATTCGCTTCTCCGAGTCAGCGTCGCGCTGGACGATCCGCAATAAAGAATCCCTGGCAGCCAGATCACCACGTTCGGCCATCTCGAAGGCCATTTGATCGCGCCGCTCATGGTAACTGGTATCCAGCGGCACGACCTTTACAGCAAAATCCCGCCAGTAATATTGCTGATCGTCTGACTTCCATCCGGCATACACGTTCTCCCAGGTGCCGCATCCGGAGTAAGTCCTCATGTTGGTCTCCGCGACCTGCTGTGTGGCCGGCTGATAGCGCGCATCAAATGACATACGGATCTCATTGGTCCGATTCGACAGTGCCCGGTGCACCGTGGTGTCGGTAAAAATGAGGGCGTCACCCGCCTCCAACGATCCGGTGACCCAGGTACCCGGGATGGGGACACAAATATCCATACCCCCGGCACCGGAACCAACCTTGGTGTCTAGAACCCCCGTTCGATGGGAGCCTGCGGCCACGGCCAGCGAGCCTTTCTCTGTCGAACAGTCGCCAAGCGGCACCCACATGGCGTGATTCGTGGCACCTCCTATATGGACTTTGTCCTGGTGGATACCGGTAGTGAAATCAAACCGCTCACTTTTCGGAAAAATATTCCGCTGGACGAACATGGGGTGAACGAAGGCTGGCTCGTCGAAGATCCGGTCGAAAAACCCCATCACATTCGGGTGGGTTCGAAGCCGGTGCAGTGTCTCGTCGGCCCACAGGCCACGGAAGACCCGCATGTAGGTCTCTTCGGGATCTTTGCACGCGGCAGAGGGATTGGCGACACCCCGTTCGACCGGGCTGGCCGGGTCGAGCCACCCGCCTTGCGCAGCCTTGTCGAGAAGTCGCCGACGGGTGTCGAGAATGCTTGAACGCGGCAACAGACCGCGCACGAAAAGATAACCGTCGCGTTTCAGTCGCTCGGAAAGTGCGGCACCGTTGTCGAGAAGATCAGTCGAATCCAGAAATGATTGCATAGTCTGTATTGGCTTGTCAGAAAATAAGCATTAATAAGGCCGCCAGCAAAAGTCTTGAAAGGGCTGCGTAATGATCACCTTAATCATACTCCACCGATCGATATCAAGCACGGCCAGAGCCGACACCACGATGGCTTTTTGAGATTTTCAGTCCGATGTGCTCACCGGCCGTAATAGCTGGATAAATCGGTGCTTTCCCCGAATCCAGGCATGATGGGATGCACTCGATCTCGGCATCGAAATTGGGGTGAGCGAAGAAACCGATCGACTGACGCTCGCTGTCCGTAGCGCGGATCTGGGGTGGATTGACAACCCGATGTAGCGTGGAAGCCCAGCGATCATTCGTCCAGCGCGCCATCATGTCTCCAAGGTTAATCACCAAAGATCCAGGGGGCGGCTTCACAGCTGACCACCGATTGTCTGGCAGTCGTACTTCCAGTCCTCCCGGGGCGTCGGCGATCGCCAGGATCGTAAAAGCCCCAAAGTCTGTGTGCGCACCTGTCCGCAACTGACCCACCGCCGGGTCATCAACCAGTGGCGGGTAGTAGTGGCTACTGAGAATACTGAAATGACGGTCAAACTTGCCAGCGAAGAACGCTTCGGGAAGATTGAGGGCAACGGCGAAGACCCTGAAAAGTTCACCTGCCAGATACTCATAAGCCCGGTACACGGCGATCAGTGCACCTGTAAGCTCAGCGGGTTCATCCGGGTAGATGTTGGGCGCGTAGGCGGTCTCTGACTCTGGATAAGCGGCAAAGAACGCGCGATGATCATCGACTGGGCCGAGAAACAGAGTCTCCCGCAGATCCGGCGGCGCCTGCTGGTCCAGGGTGTACGCCAAACCACGGGTCGCCAAAGCATGGTATCCACGCTGCCGGGCCGCACCCTTCGGGTGCCATTGGTCCTTTTTGTTCTGTTGCAGGCCAAAGAACCTGCGGCTGAGCCGGAACGCATCGTCAAAAACAAGCTGGGGAATCCCGTGCCCGCTGACGACAAGAAACCCGGTGGCCTCACAGACCTGTCTGATTCGGTCAGCCGTTTGCTGCTTGGCCGCAACGTTACCTGAGAGGAAGCCGCTGAGGTCAATAACCGGGATCTCTGGTGGGGAAGACAATGTTAATTCCTTAATATCGATCTATGCCGTGGGATTCCCTGTCTGTACATCCGCAAAACCTTTCGCAATCGCCCGCTGGTAGGGCACATCGTAACTGATCAGTCCGCCGGAAAGTAACGATGTTTTAAGGCGCACGAACGCAGAAACCGGCACTTCAGGCGACTCGGACCACAGCCCAGCAGCCTGGTACGACTCGATAATACGCGCCAGACATCTAAGATCAAGATCCGGAAAATAACGCGAGACAATCTTTGCGGCTTCTACTGCGGGGCTCTCCTTCAGCCACTTTTGTGTTTGTGTCATCGCCCGCGTCAGTGCCTGACAGGTTTCCCAATGCGATTCAACGAACTGTCGGGTCGTGTAGAACGTGGTGTACGCGATCTCACCGCGAATCGAAAAACGGTGCCACAGATGACCGTCCCCGGTTGAGATCAGGTCATCAGCATAGGGGTCGAGAAGCTGGACCACGTCGACTTTCCCTTCACGAAGCGCGCTGACGTTCTCTGACATCGAAAGCCTCTGACCACGGTCGATCAACGAGGGGTCCAGGCCTGCGCGGTGCAGGTCTTCCTGAAAGGTCATCCAGGGTGTCGGGACTTCGCCGGCAATTCCGACTCGAAGCCCCTCCAGATCACTGAAACGAAAAGTCGAATTCGGCTCCCGCCCTACCAGAAGGAAAGGATCCCGAGCGACGACTTGACAGAAACAGACCAACGGACATTCAGGGTCTTCGTCGTGATGCATCATCACTCGCATGGGGCCACCCCAGGCGATGTCTGCCCGGCCTTCAAGTAATCCACGGGCCGTCTCGACTGTTGAAGGAGAAAGCTTAAGGTCAAGTTCCAACCCTTCGCCTGTGAAAGCGCCCTGGGCTTGCGCCAGGTAAAACGGCACATAGGGAAGTGCCCGCATGTTCTCATAGAGGATGATTCTTTCCATCAAATATGCCTCACTCCGACGGAGTTAAGTCAGGTTTCTGGAGGCTGTCAGAGGGTGGTCGGCTACCACAACTGCCGCGAAGCTACCGCGGCCCCTTCGACCAGCGAGGCCAGTTTCGCCCAGGCGATTTCAGGATCGACCGCCGGCCGCTCGGCAAAGGTGGCAAATCCGCAGTCGGTGCCGGCGATGACCCGTTCCCGTCCGACCTTGTTCGCATAACGACAGATGCGCTGGGCAACCAACTCCGGATGCTCGATGAAATTGGAGGTTGAATCGATCACACCCGGGATCACTATCTTCTCATCGGGCAGAGGATGCTTGTCGAACACGGCCCATTCATGTTCGTGCCGCGGGTTGGCGGCTTCCATGGAAATGGCGTGGGGCCGTGCCCGGTAGACGAGGTCCAGAATATCGGAAAGATCAATGTCGTGGTGGTGGGGCCCCTGGTAATTACCCCAGCACAGGTGAATGCGCATGGACTCGGGACTGATATTCGCCGTGGCCGCATTCAGCACTTCGACGTGATGGGCTACGACACGGCGAAATTCAGCCACGCTCTTTTTTCGGTGCACGACGTGACGTCCCATGGCAAGGTCCGGGCAGTCCAGTTGCAGGGTCACACCCGCTGCGACAATAGCCTCGTACTCTTCTTTCAGGATGCCTGCCAGCGCCTCGAGGTACGCATCGTCGTCCGGGTAATACTGGTTCTGCAAGAAGACCGAGACCACACCCGGTGAGGATGCGGTCAGAAAACCTTCGGTGGGCTGATGCGCCCTGATCGCTGCGGTGAAGTTGGTCAGGTCCTTTTGCAGTGGTGCAGCGTCCCGCACCGACAATGGCCCGTCACAGGCCGGCCCCTGCAGGCTGCGCTCTGTGCCGCCCTGCTCGACCAGGCGGCGAGCGTAACCGATAAAATCAACCAAATCAGCTGCCGCGCGATTCTCGGTTGCCGTTCCGTTGAAACCGTTCAGCCGATCCTTCAGGTAGGTGGCATAACTGATCTTACTCATCTCACCATCGCTGACCAGATCGATCTTTGCAGCCACCTGCCGGGCGACGATTTTGTCAACAGATTGCGCAACACATCGATCGAATTGCGCCTGATCATAAGCCTCGCCTTTCTCTTTAAGGTGAAGCATCCTGACCAAGTCATCGGACCTGGGCAGACTGCCGACATGGGTGGTCAGAATCCGTTCGGTCGAGCTCTTCATTAGGGATGTCAGATAAGTAGAAAATCTACAGCTGTGCCGTCTGATGCCTGAATCGCATCAGGGAAAGCAACGCTTTGCGGTCACGGCGCAACCGACAGACCATCGATCCCATGACGTTCGATCAACTGAGCAATGAGACCGGATGCCTTGGCCTTGTCGACGAAATCCCGAAGGTAGGCGCTGCTAGCAGCGCGCTCTATCGGGGTACCAACCGCCTGCTGCACGGCTGTGAACCGGCCATCGAGTATGCGTGCGTTGTCGATCTTTTGAACATCGTCCAGCAGTCGGGGCCTGAGACCCGCCAGGGCATCAAGGTCTTCAGCCACAAAAAGCTCGTACGATGCGTCCAGGCCACTCGCACGCACCAGTTCGGCGTGCTCCAGATGCCGGCTGAGATAAAGATCGTAGGCACTTCGTTCCGACACCGCGATACGCACGCCAGGCTGGTCTACATCACCGATAGCCTGGATGCTGGAACCACCCGGAACCAGGTAGGTGGCCTCGATCTCGACGTATGCCTGAGTGAAGTCGATGTGCTCGGCACGCGCAGGTTCAGCACCGATCAGACCAACATCCCAGACCTGTTGAGTGACCGCGTCTGCCAGCTCCCCGGGAGACTTGAACGTGATATAGGTAACACCCACACCGAGGTCCTCAGCAATACAGGCTGCAAGATCCGGCGCAACTCCCTCGGGATCGCCGTTCGCCTTGTGGCCACTGACCAGAAGAAAATTCGACAGGTTGATCGCGGCACGCAGGGTGCCGGTTGGTGCAAGTTCAGAGGCTACTGAGGCTGGCATTCAGATTGCTCCTTATGGCGACGAATCACGCATTGTATGTTCGAAACACTCGGACGTCTGCTACGTTACGCTTATCGTCGACTAGGCAGTGATGTCGGGTATCGGACGTCGGGTCGTCTCACCTTGCTGCAACAGTTTCTCAATCGAAGCCGCAGCTGCCAGGGTGAAAGCGTCACTGTGCCGGCGCGGGCCTACGACCTGCATCCCCATGGGCGTACCCGTGTGATCGAGCCCGATCGGCACAAGAGTAACAGGATGACCGGTCAGGGTGATCGCGGAGGCAATACCGAGCCACTCGACGTAATTCTGTGTCTTTTTGCCATTGATCTCGTCGCAATAGAGCTGTTCGACAGGAAAAGGCGGCACAGCGTTGCCTGGACACAGGAGCAGGTCGATGCCCTCAAAAAAGGTTTGAAAGCCGCGATAAAGGCGCGTCTGTTCCGCCGTTGCCCAGGCGATCTCCTCGGCGGTCATTTCAAGACCGGAGACTACGTTACCGGCGACATTCGGCCCCAGTTTGTCGGGAAAGTTCCGGTAGTTCTCCAACTGCGCGGCCACAAAGTGGACACCGCGAATGATCCAGAAGGTCTCAAGAGCGTTTGTCATGTCCGGGTCACGACGCTCGCAACTGCGAAAAGCCGACGCCACAGACCCTACGCGTTCGGCAAAAAGACGGGCGATCGTATTGTCGACCGGAACCGAACCAAGATCCGGTGACCAGGCCACACGCAACTGGCTCAAGTCCACGTCGGAGAGACGGGCAAAGGCACCCGATTCCACGGGGCCGGCCAGCGGATCACAGCTGAGATTTGAGGCCATCACAGAGAGCATGAGCGCGGCATCGGGCACGTTGCGGGCCATCGGGCCCTGAACGTTATAAGTCGTCAGACCAATCACCCGGCGGTCGGAAGGCACAAGACCTGGCGTCCCTCGGTGTGCGGCCACGCCGCAGAACGAGGCAGGCGTACGGAGACTACCCCCGGTGTCCGAGCCCGTCGCAATTGGCACCATTCCGCAGGCCAGCGCGACGGCCGAACCGCCGGATGAACCGCCACAGATTCTGGCGGGGTCAAACGGGTTACCGGTGGGGCCATAGACCCGGTTGGTGGTATTGGCACCGGCACCGAATTCTGGCGTGTTGGTCTTGCCCAAGACGATCGCTCCGGCCCGCCGAAGATCAGCGATGATGCGCTCATCTTGGGCCGGCACAAAATCAACGTGCAGTTCAGAGCCGAAGGTTGTTCGAACACCTTCAGTGACATTCAGATCCTTCACACCCAGGGGTAACCCGTGCAGACGACCCAGATGATCACCCTGCATCACGGCTTTTTCAGCGGTCCTGGCTTCATCCCGGGCCCTGTCATAACAGGTCGTGACCATAGCGTTGAGCGCAGGGTCAACCTGTTCAATACGGGCGATACAGGAATCGACCAACTCGACCGGCGACAGGACTTTATCTCCGATCATCCGCCTGGCCTGCAGCGCAGTCAGGTCACAAGCATCGGTCATGACCCTGCACCTTGATGAGTGCCATCTGTCAGTCTGGAAAGATCGGGCACGGGGCGTGCCAGATCGAGGTCACTTGAAAACAGTTGCTCCAACGCCGCAGCGACCCCGAGCGTGAACCAGTCCCCATGCATAGGCCCCACCAGCTGCAAACCAAAAGGCATACCCGTGTGATCAAGACCACAGGGGATTGCGACACAAGGGTTGCCTGCCAGCGTCAAGGATGAGGTCAGTGCCGACGCATGCATATAGTTGTCCATGGGTAGATCGTCAATCATGGTCACGTTACGCTGATCGACGGGGGTCGGTGTAATGGGCTGACCCGGCGTGATGAGTAGATCGTAGTCTTCAAACAGGGTCTGAAACTGCCGGTAGAGTCGCGTGTGCTCTGCATGCGCCCAGCCAATCTCCTCAGCGGTCAGCTTCAAACCGGACTCGACGTTGACGACGATATTCGATCCCAACTGGTCGCGATGATGACGGTAGTGATCGAGATGCCCGATTAGAAAATTCACTCCACGCAGGATCCAGAACACGTCGAGTGCGGTGTCCAGCTCTGGGTCGTGAAACTCGCAGCACCGGAAAATTCCCCGGAATTTTCCCAGCCTTTCGAGAAACGTCGCGCGTATCGCCGATGCTACAGGTGCGAACCCAAGATCGACGCTGACCGCGATCCGCAGCCCTGAAAGATCGATCACCGGTAACTCCCGGTAATCACCACCAGGGACGTTGAATGCCATCGGATCTTGAGAGTGGTTGCCGGCCATGACCGAGAGCATCAGAGCGCAATCCCTGGCTGTTCGTGCCATCGGCCCCTGGACGCCGAAATTAGTCAATCCAACACGTCGCGTGTCCGAGGGCACCAACCCAGTGGTCGGTCGTATTGCGCTAACGCCGGAGAAAGTCGCCGGTTTGCGCAGACTCCCGCCACTGTCTGAACCCGTACACAATGGCAACATGCCACAGGCGAGAGCCACCCCGGATCCACCAGACGAACCGCCACAGGCGCGCGAAGGATCAAACGCATTTCCGGTGTAACCATGAACCGGATTGACGGTGGTATTACCCCCGGCACCGAATTCGGGCGTCGCTGTCTTGCCCACGACGATGGCACCGGCCTTGCGTAATCTCGCAACCAGCAGCTCGTCCTCATCCGGCACGTGGTCACGGTAAAGCGGTGAACCGTATGTCGTGACCAGACCTTCGGTGTCTTCCAGGTCCTTGACACCCAGCGGCAAACCGAACAGTGGGGCGAGCTCTCGGCCTTTCATCAGATGGTCCGTCTGTACCTGTGCCTCTTCCCGGGCACGCTCGTAACAGGTGGCCACCACGGCATTGACACTGGGATTGACACTCTCGATACGCTCGATGCATGAATCGAGCAATTCTATGGGTGACAACTGCCGTGATCCGATCAACCGACGGGCTTCAAAGGCACTCAGATCGCAGGGTTTGTTCATTTGGATCAATTGGACCAGCAGATTGTTCGTGAACAGCCGCAGAGCATAAACACCCTACCCAGCCGGTGCAATTGCATCGAAAGTATCTATTTCCTTCGGGTGGCCTTGTTGGGCCAATGAGAAACTATTTCGGCGAGATGATCGGTAATCCCATCAACCGGGGCAACCTGGATACGAACTGATGTCCAGGTGCTAGACTAGATCAAAGGCCGGAGAATGGTTAAGGCCCTGATCAACAGGAGATCGATTATGACCAGTGAGATCATCGTAATCCCCGCCCGCAGTGGTAAAGCGGTGTCGATCCGTGAAGGACAGGCGGTTAAAGTCATCAATACTCACGGCGAGCAGGTGGTGGACACCTGGGCATTCAATTCAGGCGATATAAGCGAATTCATGTCAATGGACGCGACTCGGGCGACGCTGGTCAAACTCCGGGCAGAGACCGGCGACAGTTACTACTCAAACCGGCGTCGACCCATACTCACGGTCATTGAGGACACCACACCAGGTGTTCACGACACCTTGATGGCAGCCTGTGACAATGAACGCTACGGACTCCTCGGATGCACCGAATATCACGACAACTGTTCTGACAATCTTCGTGCAGGCCTGAAGGTGCTGGGCATCGAGGCCAGCTGGATCCCGTCGCCACTGAATCTTTTCATGAACATCCCGTGGACCCAGGAAGGGGCTCTGTCATTCGAGGCCCCGGTGAGCAAACCTGGCGACTTTGTGGTTCTGCGTGCGGAACAGGACGTCATTGTCGCGTTTTCGGCATGCCCACAGGACATCCTGCCAATCAATGGCCGGCACACCGCACCGACCGAGGCCCACTTCGAAGTCATTGATATCTGACGCCGGTAGCTCGCCCGGCCAGACGATCTTTGATAACTGTTTAGGCCATCATTGCTGATTCGGGTTTTCAGCCGAGGTGAAATCGGGCGGTGACGCCTCTGATTTCCTTGAGGATTTCCCTTTTTCGATCCGCAGATGCAAAACTCGCCTTGACAGAATTAACCGCGTATTGGGTAAGCGCGGCCCGGTCGAGGCCGAATGCACGCTGCACGCTCGCATAGTTGGCGTTGATATAGCCGCCAAAGTAAGCGGGATCGTCTGAATTAGCGAATCCATGGATTTCATGTTATTCGGATAATCGCGCCCGTGTACAGAAGAAGCCGGCCCTCACATGCCTTAGATTCAGAAAAAATATTGATTATCAGCAAGGACTACTGCAGATTGTTCCCGGAGATAAATTCCAGAGGTTTCAAGCTTCTACTGTCTTCTGAAAGGGTAGCCTATGACCGGGATGGCCAAAACACCGGATATCGGATTGGACGACGTTCGCGTTAACTACAACGCCATCGGAATCGATCTGATCGAGGCGATGTACACCGATGATTACCTTTCCATGGGCGGGATCGCATCTACCGATATCCTCGCCAGGAAATCCGGAATCGGCAAAGACAGTCGGATCCTCGATGTGGGCAGCGGGCTCGGCGGCCCTGCCCTGCACCTGGCAGCTGTCTATGGCTGCCGCGTCACCGGGCTCGATGTCATCGAGTTGAATATTCTCGAGGCTGAAAAAAGAGCAAAGACCAGACAATTGGATCATCTTGTCGATTTCACGCTAGGCGACGCCACGGACATGCCGTTCTCGAACGGTACCTACGACGTCATCCTGGGACAAGATGCCTGGTGTCATATCGGTGAGAAAAACCAACTGATAGAAGAGTGCGCCCGGGTCCTGGCACCGAACGGTACGATCGCCTTTACTGACTGGCTGCAGACCGGCCAGATGGATGACCAGTTTCAGAGAGAAATCCTTTCCGCATTCGCCTCCCCGGGCTTGGCCACTCTTGAGAGTTATCACACCTTGCTGACAAATCACGGCTTCAGCAACATCGAACAAGAGGATATCGGCGAAGATTTCGTCAACGAGTACCGCCGCACGGTGACCCGGCTCAAGAACATGGAAGAGCAAGTGACCCGAAAGTACAGCTCCAGGGTATTCCAGATCGTCCTTGAGAAAAACAGCTTGATTCTCAGGGCCCTGGAAGAGGACAAAATGGGCGGTGGTCGATTTGTAGGCAACAAACAGTCGGTGTGAATGAATCAACAGAATAAGGCCTAGAGACTGTGCGCCCGACTGGGTATTCTCTGGTGATCATCGTTGTCCAGATTCCGCCAAAACACCCTTTGTTTATAGACTTAATCGATGAGTGGCTATTCTGTCCAACTGCCGCTGCCGGGATACAGACAAGGTCTACTACAACCGCTACTGGTCAGGGTGAGAGGTTTTGACCCTCCGGCACTAAAGCAGAAGCAACTGATTGGTTAAAAAGTTCACGCGGATACCTGCGACCGATAGGGTATCCGTAATCAATGTAGCTGCGGCGAGTTCAGCGAGTCTGACCGGTTCACCGACTGAACCGTGAGATCAAGCATCTCGCCATCGCGCGACAGGGTTAGCGGGATACCGACGCCCGCCTCGCCGATCGCCCAGACTCGGCGAAACATTTCGGCCAGTTCCTTGACGGGCTGACCACCAACACCAAGAATGAAGTCGCCGATCCGCACATCGGCGCGTTGCGCTGGCCCTCCCTCCGCGACGCCGGCGACGACCAACGCGTCATCCATCTCAGTCGTCATCATGCCAAGCCAAGGACGCGCCGGTTTCTGAGTCCTTCCGTAGGTCAACAACTCGTCCATGATCGGTTTCAATATATCGATCGGAACAACCATATTGCCGTTGACCGAATCGCCGCCAGAGATGACCTGCTGCACGAACAGGGAACCGATACCGCGCAATGTGCCGTCATGACCGATCAGTCCGGTCCCACCCCAACTGGGGTGTGGTGGAGCGGTAAAAATCGCTTCATCGAGGAGATATTCCCAATAGCCAGCGAATTCGCGCTTGGCCTGTACTCGCGCCGAGATGGCGTTTTCACGGCCACCATGACCTGCCAATACCACCGACTCACCTTCACTGACGTCGGCCGAACTGCCCATTTCGAGCGTCGGCAGATCTACCCGTCCCAAAGCCTGGATCAGGCCAAAACCGGTTTCCTGATCGTAGGCGACAGTATGAGCGTTGGTCGCACCGCCCTTGTTGTCGATGAGCCAAATAGTCTCCGCCTCTGTCACCAGATATCCGATCGTCACGATCAACCCGTTTTCCCGAATCAGCACGCCGTGGCCCGCCCGTTCCGTGCCGAGTATCCTGGCCGTCATCGCAGTTTCAGGAATCTGCGTTCGGACGGACACGATAGCGGACAGCGCCCGTTTCAAATCGTAAGAAAGTTCTTCCTGACGCGGTTGCGCAGTTTGTGGTATTTCTGACATCGTTTCCTTATTTCCGTTTTCGCCATTTAATAGTCTCGGCACCAACCCCAACAGATAACATCAACAACAGAATTGAAAGAAGGCGGTTCATACCAGCACTATATAGAGAGAAGTGGGATCTATTGGTCTAGGACATTGCCCTATAGCCTGGTGAAAACACGATTTGTGCACCATGCACCCCCTAGGGGTATCGAGTTAACTCGAAAGAACGTAACTTATTCAAGTGGTTGGTCGGGATTGTACGCAGTTAGCGAGAATCAAAATAGAAATGGTCCTGCTACGCTTAAGGTAAGGAATATCCATGAAACGACGTAGTATCCAGAGTGCGACGAGTACCCGCACCTCTGAGGCTACATCGTAGACCTCAAACCTTCTCATACTAACCCAGTCCCTCCTCCAAATCTGCTGCTCTTAGCTAAGGTGTCTTAATAACTTAGGATAGGCGTATGAAGCGATCTGTCTTTATAGCCTGCCCGATTAGCCTCTCAGCTCTATTTGTATCCACCTCATCGTAGTCATCGCTGAGAACTCGTTGAAGTTTCAACACTCGACTCTGAACAAGAATCCTAAAACATTGTAGGTACTACGGGAGTTCTGGTGCCGAGTTACAGTTCCTCTAGACAGACAGTGGCGAAGTCGTATCTCCTGCGGTATGGTTAAAACTCACCTACAACTAAGACAGGAGGCTCCAATATGTTTATCTCGAACTGGATTTTTCGGAGTGCACCCGGCACTCAGGCACAGGTGTTAGAGGACAGCCAAGACTACAAAAGACTCTGGGAAAAGCATGGTGCCAATGAGTGCCATCTATTCACAATTCAGGGTGGTGACATGGGCTGTATGTCTTTTATCGCACAGTTTGATAGTGCCGAAGCATTTGGAAAGACTAACGACTCAATAGCTGTTGATCCTGAGTTCCAGGCATTGGTTGCTCAAACGGCTTCGTTAGGTGGTCAGTGGGTACGGCACAACCTTGCCCGTGCAGTATTTTGAATAAAGCTCGGTTCAAATAGCCAGTAATGAAGAGCCTCACTCGTTGGGGCTTTTTGTTTGGGGCCTGAATTGGGATACTGGTAAAAATGATGTGTTTCCCACACCCACACATCCCTCTCCATTACTGGTAACACCTTTCCACTGTGACGGGTATCACATTGTGTGGTGGATATCTCTGGTAAGTAGATGAAAAATGCAATGATGGCAACATATCCGTTGCTGCATTGGTTGCCTTGGGTGCAGAGAATGGATGCGACTTTACTTTCGAGAATTTACTAGAAACTGCCGAGTTGAGTGAGAAAGAGTTGGATGGCCCCGTAACTTGCTGTGACCTCAATCATATCCTTGGCCCGAAAGTCAGTGCCTGGACATCCGCTGAAGGTCAACCAGTACCGGCGCCTGAAGCTGCTGTGTTTCGCCCCGTCCATAGAATCAGACCCAGGGAAACCACACCGAACACCATGAAGCCCGTGATCACCGGCACGACGGTGCCATCATAGGCACGTCCAATGGGGACGCCGATAAGAAACGAGGTAAAAGATGACAAGAAACCAACCAGGGCAGCGCCCAGGCCGGCGACCTGCCCAAGTGGCTCCATGGCCAGGGCGTTGATATTACCGATGACAAGACCGATCCCCAGAAAGCACAGAACACCCCACAGCATAAATGACATCAGGCTGGGTGTGTCGACCGACAGGCAATACATAAAATATGCCGCCGATACCAGAGTTGCAAAAGCCATCGCTGAGCTGACGATTATTTTCATTCCAAATCGAACGACAATACGGGAATTCACCAGTGATGCAACGCCAAATGAGACAGCCAGAATTGCGAACAGGAAAGGGAACTGGTCACCGACTTGGAAAGTATCCTGAAAGATCTGCTGCACCGAACTCAGAAACCCGACAAAAGCACCAAACATCGCTCCCATCGCCAGGGTATAACCTACCGTGACTCGGCTACGACAGACGATCATCAAACCGCCGGCCAGCGTCGCTATTTTCAAGGGTCGACGGGCCGATTCTGGCAGAGTCTCCGGTTGTCTGATCAGCAGCCAGAACAGTGCGACAAACCCAGTCAGGAAAAACGTGCCAAAAATATACCGCCAGCTGGCGACCCAGAGTATCGCCTGACCGACGGCAGGTGCGATGATCGGCACGAGAATAAAAATGCTCATCGAAATGGACATGATCCTGGCCATCGCCGTACCGACATAAAGATCCCGTACCATTGACACCATAACCGTCCGTGGCCCTGCGGCCCCCAGCCCCTGAAGCAGTCGCCCAATCAACAGCCAAGAAAAACTCTGGGAAACGACCGCCACCAGGCATCCAAATAAGAACAAAATGAGCCCGGCGACGATGACACGTTTTCGGCCAAACGAGTCAGACAGCGGCCCGAACAACAATTGACCAAAGGCATTACCCAGAAAAAAAACACCGATGACCAGCTGCGCATCATTTCGGTTGGCGACTCCAAGGTCCGTAGCGATCTGGGTTATGGCCGGTAACATGGCATCTATCGACAACGCGACCAGGCTGAAGAGCATCGCGGCGAGCGAGGCAAATTCAGCGACACTGAGTCGATTTGGTGTCTGCTTCATGTCGTTATGACCACATATCCAATGGACCTCGAAACCCCCGCTGGAAGACCTCTGTCAACAACAAAAGGAAGCCCCGACGCCAGGGTCGGGGCTTCAGGAAACGTAGGCTCAATACCTGAAAGCCTCGTCTCGTTGCTTACAACCATTCAATCCTGTTCTGGTTCAAATTCACCATTCCTGATGATCACTAAATAGCACTCAGGATCTGGGCAGTTCGCAGTTCGCCGAGTTCGGAGGCTTCTTCAGCCAGAGCCCGAAATTCACTGGACAGGCCGACTTCATCCAACGCTTTACCGCTGCTCTCAAAGGACCGGAACTGATACACGGCCGTCATGGCACTCATCTCAGGACCAGTTACGGGAACAGCAGCGATGAGGTTGGTGTCGTCGCCCGTAAGGTTGTCGACCTTAGCAAGGATGTCCAAGGCTTTGCTGAGATTATGTACTGGCAGATGGTACGAGCGCTGCAGGCTGACTGGATAGTCACTCCAGTTCGGCTCGCCATATACCGTTCGATAGATATTGCGGGACACGATTTCGACTGCCGGGTCACTTTGTCTCTGGGACATCAGTTCCTGATAATCCGGGTCTTTGATGAAACTCGCGTAACCTTTGCCAAAGCTGGTGAAATCTTTCGCCATGGCTTGAAGACCGATGCAATCCGCATTGGGACCAGAAGCATACTGAACAACACGGGCCTGGAAGCCGTGCTTTTCACGTATTGTGGCCATCTGCCTGACTCGTGAAACCGCCAGATCTGTCTTGGACAAAATGGGCTTGGCGACGATGTTGGCGATAATTGCCATGCTGTTTATACCTCCTGTTATTGTCGTTGAAAACAACGCCGATTATCACATAGCCAAATGGGACCCGTGGTCGGGCTCGAGAGCAGGTCAAAATTGACTCAGAAGTAACGGATAGGTCTGTGCCAAACCCAACAACGCACCGCCGTAACACCAGAATCTGACTAAAGCCTAACCGGCAGGTGTTCCACGGGCAGGTTGTTTCCCCTCACACTACCCCATCACGCACGAAAGGATAAATCCGCATCTGGTCCTGCCGGGGGTCGGCCGCCGCGAACGCCGCGACAATTTCATAAGCCCTTGCGATTGCCGCATTTGGAGTCCCCTCCGCATTCGCACCATCAACAAACAGGCCGAGGTCTTTTTCCAGAATGTGGGCGTCAGCGCCCGACGCATCGTAATTTCCTGTGGCCACGTACTTCGGGAAGATCTGCGCGGTTGCAAAGTTCTGCCCTGAGCTGGCATTGAGCACTTCAAGCATGGTGTCTATATCGAGCCCGCCGCGCTCCCCGTAGGCCAGTGCCTCGGAAGTCGTGATGTAGGCTGAGATACACAAGGCGTTGTTGACCACCTTCATCCGTTGGCCCTGGCCGGCATCCGTTCCCACATGGTAGAGCACACGAGAATACCCCTCGATCAGCGGTCTGGCTCGCTCGACTGGTTCCTTGGCACCCGCGGTCATGCTGGCGAGCGTACCTTCCTCGGCGCGAAACTTCAGGCCAGAGACCGGGCTGTCAACGTACTCGATCCCGACCGCTTCGAGGATTCGGGCATTGCCGGCGGCGGCTTCCGAGCCGATCGTGCAGGTGTCGACAACCACTGAGCCTGTCTGCCCAACTTCGGCTATCTCGTTGACCACCTGGCGATTGGCCTCGACCGTCGGAAGCGACAGGGCAATGACCCCGGCACGTTTAGCGATATCGCTGTTCGACCCCGCCACCTCGGCACCTTCCGGAGCACGCTCCACCGTACCGGCGATGTCGTGGACGATCATCGTGTGACCTTTCTCTTGAACATTGCGGGCCATCGGCTGCCCCATATTGCCCAATCCGATGAATCCATAGATCTCGTCTGACATGACTTCCTCCCGTTTTCTTCTACATCACCGCCTATTCAGTCTTAAGCCCGAACAGCACCATAACACCGTGCAACCGGGTCAGGCCCTCTCCGACTTGCGAACAAAAAGTAGAACTTTAAGACTCACTTTTATGCACTTTCGAAGTTGTTCAGATTATTGGTCCAGCTGGGATGTCTAATCTAGGTGGATAGTACTTTACTGAAACTGGGCGACTGATTCAGATTCCATTCATATCCATCGAATACCGCCCTTGATTTCAAGACATTTGAAGTGATACTAGGACGCTGGATTTTTCGAATTCCTACAAGTGCCTTATCCAAG
>MPLX02371891.1_pt1 | contig 43733 bp, 39 predicted proteins | sample 1617341 | NCBI WGS metagenome assembly MPLX02 (sample SAMN05944804, study PRJNA350692) | marine metagenome | biome: marine; feature: ODZ; material: water; isolation source: 120 m water sample filtered on 0.2 um supor filter | place: Pacific Ocean | collected 2012-04-08 | depth 120m m | reverse complement strand
TGTAGCTTCTGTCACAAAAAATGTGCGCTTGGGTACGGGAGTGGTAATTCTACCCATGAATCACCCGTTAAGACTGGCCGAGGACTACGCATTTCTCGACTTGATGAGCGATGGCCGCGTTGATTTCGGCATGGGTCGTGGTTATCAACCACTTGAGTTTCAACGTTACGGCATCGACCAAGCCACCACCCGTGGCCGGTTTGAAGAGTGTGTCGATGTGATCAAGATGGCCTGGCAGGGCGGCGTAGTCGACTTCCATGGCGAATTCTACGATTTCACCGACGTTCCGGTTAGGCCCAGCCCCCTACAAAAACCCCAAATCCCTATGTGGATGGCCTGCCTGTCGCCAGAAACCTTTGAGATGGCAGGGGCCTACGGGCATAACCTGTTGTTGGGCACTGTGTTCGGCCTAAACCCTGAAAACGCAGTGAAGCGACGGATTGACTACTACCGAGGTCTGGCCCGGAGTGGACACTCTGCAGAAGATAAGCAGGTTGGATGCCTAATGATGGTTTACGTGGCCGAAACTAAGGAGAAAGCTGAGGCCGAATACCGAGAAGCATGCCAATGGTACTTCAATACTGTGGCAAAATATTTGGCAGCAGATGGTGACAAGCCGATTAAGACCTACGAGACCTACAACAACCTGAGAGACGTGGCAGCTTCTGCTGACTTTGACACGTTAAGAGAAGCTGGTTTTGTCGTCTGTGGATCACCTGATCAGGTCGTCGAAGAACTAACTCAAGCCCAACAGGATTATGCAATGACTGAGTTACTGTGCTGGACCCGCCTAGGCGGCCTCGACAACAACAAAGTTCTCAAATCTATGGAGTTGATGCGAGACAGGGTCTTCCCTCATCTACGCGATCTCTCCCCACCTCCAATTCCCGAATTTGAAGACACAGAGTTAGCTTCTACAAGTTGATTTTAGTTCCCGAAGATTCTGACCTTTGCACCCAGTCTGATCTTTGAAACTCCAAGACTTCGATACATGGATTGAGCTTGGTCAATGTCAAGCCAAGAAGTCTCGGACCCTGGAGCGACTAAGGATCAGGTGTTCCGTAAAGACTGCCTGACCTACGCATGGTTTGTCGGGCTGAGAGGATTTGAACTCGGGACCTTCGGTCCCCAGACTGGTTCAGTCGGGCTCCGGGCTGCTGGCGGCGTCGGATGCCACGTTGACGAAAACGTCAACCGGGCCTTGCTCTGAGGCGACAAGGTCGACGCCACCACGGACCGCATCAAGGTCGGCAACGTCCATGGCGAAACCCACGTGCCCTGATCCCGACATGGAGCCGGCCACCTCCATGGCCGATTCCACATTCAGGTCGGCGACAGCCACCTTTAGGCCCATATTGGCGAGCCAAAGGCAGACGGCGGCACCTATTGCGCCAGCTCCGCCGGTTACCAGGACGATCCCACCGTCGGGGGTCATCGCCACGGCGAGAAGTCGGGGTGACGCTTCTCGTTGAAGGCGGCCACACCCTCAGCCGCTTCCGGGGATGTGACGAACTGGTCGAGGTGTGCCCATGCCATGGAGCTCAACCCGATGATTGAGGCGCTGTCGGCGTTGAAACTCTGCTTGACCACGCGGAGCGAGGTTGGGCTGAGGGCCAACGCGTCATCGGCCCAGGCTCGGACAGCGGACCTGAGTTCACCGGGTTCGACCACCTCGTTGACGAGCCCCCAGTCCATGGCCTTTTCCGCGTCGTACTGTCGGCAGAACATCCATACCTCCCTTGCCCGCTTCTCGCCGATGAGGCGTGCCAGGTAGGCGGTGCCGAAGCCGGCGTCGAACGAACCGACCCGCGGTCCCCTCTGGCCGAACACGGCATTGCTCGACGCAATGGTGATGTCACAAAGCACGTGGAGTACGTGGCCACCGCCGATGGCGTACCCGTTTACGGCGGCGATTACCGGCTTGGGAATGTCGCGGATGAGACGGTGGAGTTGCTCGACCTCGAACAGGCCGGTCTCCGACGGTCCGTAGTCGCCTGTCTCGGCCCGCTGCTTCTGGTCACCACCTGCACAGAATGCCCTGTCCCCGGCCCCGGTGAGCGACACGACACCCACCTCGGAATCCACCCACGCTGCCTTGAAGGCGGCTATGAGCTCGTCAATGGTGCGGGCTCGGAAGGAGTTGAACCTGTCCGGCCGGTCAATGACGATCCATGCCAGGCCGTCGTCAACCTCGTATCTGACGTCTGTGAACTCGCTGACCTCCAAGGAACCCTCCATCTATCGCCACCCATGGGTGCCAACAAGACACCGGGTGTTCTACTGACCGCAGCCCCAACCGTGCCACAGGCTGCTACTGACCGCCTCATCAGGATCAGGACAAGGCCTGCTTCGATGGAGACGACCTGTGACCCTCCCCCAGAGTTCCAACCCGACATGCGCTCTTCCAGTTATGGCCGTTGGGCGTGGGCAGAGGTATTTCCAACGAAATGGCGGATGGTTGACTCATGCCAGCACCACCTACTGCCATTGCCGGGTAATTGCACGTAAGGACATAGTCGAGAAGGAGGCGCTGACAGTCCGAGGGCTGGTACTTGTCTCAGGCCGTTAGTTCTGCACTCCACCACCCTGTGATCCGCGAGCGGGAACATCTCCAACCGGCCCGACAAGCCTACTTACGGCAGATCCTCCCACACGTGGCCAGTCCGACCCTTTGGTTAGCCTGCCGGGGTGAGAATGCTCGTACGCAACCGGCCGGCAAGGCGGTCAGCTACCGGTTTCTATGGCTGGCAGATGGTCGGACTTGCCAGCCTCGTGGGAGTCCTCACCGGTCCTGGGCAGTCGATCGGGGTCTCTGTCTTTCGCCAACACCTCTCTGACGGACTCCACATCTCTGACTCGGCCATCGCCACCGCATACCTGGTGGGCACCCTGTTGTCCTCCACCTTTCAGCCGAGGATCGGCCGCTGGGTCGACAAGGTTGGTGTGCGGCGGGCATCAACTGTGTTCGGTGCCGTCTTCGCCCTGACGCTCACCCACATGTCGCTGGTTCGAGGTGCCGTCTGGCTCGCAGTCGGATTCTTTGGCATTCGGCTGCTCGGACAGGGCGCCCTCAGCATGACTTCAACCGTTTCGGTCATGCACTGGTTCGAACGACGTCGCGGATTTGCCCTGGGTCTAAAGATGACGCTCACGATGGGAGGCATCTCCGTCGTACCGGTTCTTCTGGCTCTCGCAATCGATGCCTGGGGTTGGCGCCTGGCGTGGTTGGCCGCAGCGGCCGTGGTCGTCCTCACTGCAGTACCCATTAGCTGGTTCGGCTACGTGAACCGACCCGCCGACCTGGGCCAGCAACCCGACGGTTGGCTTCGGCCTGACGATGACCAACCCGGGCCCACGCTCCCGGTGGTCACAAGATCAATGGCACTCCGGTTTCCAGCTTTCTGGATCCTCTCAGCGGTTACCGCCACCAACGCTCTCTTTGGCACCGGCCTCTTGTTCCACCAGACCAATCTGTTCGGTGAAGTCGGCTATTCGAATACGCAGGCTGCAGCAATGTTCCTTCCGCAGGCGGCTGGTGCCGTGGCCGGTGGCCTCACGTTCGGATGGCTGGCTGACCGAAAGGTCCGACGGAGCCTCCCGGCGGCCGTGGCGCTATTGCTGGCAACCACGATGCTTCTGGGAGGTACAGCGACGACCTTCCCCACCATCTTGCTCTACTCGGTGATTCTGGGTGTGACGATGGGAAGCGGAGCCACCGTGCAGAGTTCCCTGCTGCCAGCACTCTTCGGCGTTGGCCACATCGGCTCCATTTCCGGCACCCTCGGCCTGGTGGGCGTGTTCGCTTCAGCGATGGGCGCACTGACCCTTTCGATCGGAAGCACCGTGTATGGCAGTTACCGGAGTGCCAGCCTGTGGCTCAGCGTGCTTCCACTGCTGATCGCCCTGCTGGCAACCGTGTTCAGGCGACATTTCATTACGGATGATCACTCCTGAGGAACCCGTACCATCAGAAATCTGGAATTGAGAAGAAAACACCAGAACCCCCTGCTCAGCAGGGGGTTCACGTGGAGCGGACGACGAGATTCGAACCCGCGACCCTCACCTTGGCAAGGTGATGCTCTACCAGCTGAGCTACGTCCGCGTCGGGGCGTAACTGTAGCGGGCATAGTCGTCCATGCGACCCGTCAGGGGCCGTACCAGAGGGCCTCAGCCTCCGTCGCTGCTGCTCAGGTCGGTACGCAGGGTGAGGATGCCCTCCTCAAGCGTCGCTTCAGCATCTCCGATGATCGCGAAATCCATAAAGTCAACTTGGGCCTGATCTAGGAACCTCTGCCGCTCTTCTCCGCCGATAGGCGGCATGTTTCGTGAACGGACCGCTTCAGCCCTCTCCCGGAACCGGGCCAGCATTGCGTTGGTATCCAGTTCGGGTTCTTTCACCTGCTCACCCAGTTTCGACTGTCATGCCGGTGTCGGCTGGCACCTCGACGCCCAAGTGAAGTGAGAGCAGATCCTCCAACTCCGGATCGGTGGGCACGACCTCCTCAGCCGGGGCTTCTTCACCTACGGTCTCGACATCTGCTACGACGAGACCTTCGGTGTCAACCCTACGGCCAGGTCGAGTGTGCCACCAGAATGCGACCGTGATCACCAAAAGAATAATGGCAATAATTCTGACTGAGAACACGATCTGATCAATGCGTTCTCCAGCCGTCAAGCCATTTTCATCAACTACGGGTGGGATCGTCTCGATCGTGGTCACCTGTGCGAACACGGGGTCCACGACGAAGAACAGCACGGCCGCCGCCGAACCGATGGCAAGCAGTGCTGAGACCATCCTGCGTAACGGTGTATGCGCCAACTCCCCCATCCTCAACGATCAGTCTCGGCACGTGATCGTAGTGGACCAACAAGCACTCCTGTTACCCGATAGGCATTCAACCGGCAACCGCCAAGGCCCCTTCGAAGTCTGCCACGATGTCACCTGAGTCCTCAAGGCCACACGAGACCCTGATAGTTCCCGGCCCGATTCCGGTGGCAGCCTGCTCCACTTCGGTCAAACCCACGTGGGTCGTACTAGCGGGATGGGTAATCAATGTCTCGGGTCCTCCCAGTGTGGATGCCAAGATCGCCACCGAAGTCGATTCCACGAACCGCTCCCCCGCCTTGCTGCCACCAGCCAGGTCAAATGTCAACAGCCCACCCATTGAACTCATCTGCCGCTGTGCCAGGTGGTGTTGCGGATGCGACTCCAAACCGGGGTAGGCAACACGGCACACTGATCCGTGACCCTCCAGGAACTCCGCTAGGCGCTGGGCGGAATCGGACTGCTTGGCCAAACGTACGCCCAGCGTGCGGACACCACGATGAGCGTTGAGGGCATCGAACGGCGAAGCATTGGCTCCGTGAAGCACAGCAAAGTTCCAGAGCCATGTCATCAACTCCTCAGAACCTGACACGACACCGATGGTGGCATCGTTGTGGCCAGCAATGGCCTTGGTTGCCGAATGGAGGACCAAGTCAACACCGTGGGCTATCGGCTGTTGACCCAACGGCGTAGCAAATGTCGAATCAACCACGGTCATCGGACCGACAAGGGCACCCACTTCATCTAGGTCTACAAGATCTAGGTACGGGTTGGCCGGAGTCTCGGCAATAACGAGCATCGTCTTACCCGGGCGTATGGCCTCAGCAAAGGCACCCGGACGCGTCCCGTCCACGAATGTCACGTCAATACCGAAACGTGGACAAACGGTCTGAAGCAGCAGTTGAGTGCCGCCGTACTGCTGTTGCTGGGCGACGATGTGGTCACCTGTCGAACAGAACCCCATCACTACAGCACTCATCGCTCCCATCCCAGATGCGAATGCACGAGACGCCTCCGCACCCTCAAGCTCAGCAATTGTCGCTTCAAAAGCATTGACGGTGGGGTTGCCGTAGCGGGAGTAGAAGCGCTCGGGAGCTGGCTCAGTGGCCAAGCTATAGCCCTGCCCAACTGAGTCATATGCAAATGCCGTCGTCGCCCACAAGATGGGAGCCAGGCCCCCTTGGTTGGAGTCTCGGCCGGCCAAGATCGCCATTGTCTCTGGTTCCCAGTCCCTAGACACCTTGCCTCGTTCAGCCATGCCCACTCACCTCCTTAAGAAAATCAGCCAGATGTGCCCCTACCTCACGGGTTGCGAGGAGGAAACCGTCATGCCCATCAGGGCTCTTGATCACGTGATGCTCACAGCTTCCACCGGCAGCCACCACGACGTCTCTCATGTGCACCTGCTGGTGTACCGGGTACAACATGTCCGAGTCGATACTCACCGTCATCAACGGAACCGATGAGAACCTATCCACAGCAGCCTCCAGACTGCCCCGATCCCTTCCGATGTCATGCAGATCCATGGACCTGTTGAGGACCATGTAGCTGTTGGCGTCGAACCGTCGAGCCAACTTGGTGCCGTGGTAATCGAGGTATGACTCGACTTGGAAGCGGTCCCACAGGTCATATAAGGATCGCGGCTCTACGAGCTCACGCGAGAACCTTTCGGTGAACACCTCATCACTGCGATAGGTGACCTGCGCTACCGACCGTGCCACAGCAAGGCCCGCAGCGGGCCCATTCCCTGGTTCAGCTTCGTAGTAGTCGCCACCGCGAAAGCGCGGGTCCAGAGCAAGGGCTGTCCTCCCGACGGCACTCCACGCGATCTGTTGGGCACTTGCAGCCAACGTGGTCGCAAGAGGTGCAAGCGAGTGCACCCGATCAGGAAACATCACACCCCACTCCAAGACCTGCATTCCCCCCATCGAACCACCAACCACGTTCAACCAACGGTCGATCCCTAGGTGGTCCGCTACTCCGGCCTGGCATCGCACCATATCCCGAGCCGTGACGGTGGGGAAGTTGGAACCGTACGGGCGACCTGTCGAGGAGTCGATCGAAGCCGGACCTGTCGAGCCCTGACAACCACCCAAGACGTTTACGCACACGATGAAGTGGTTGGCAGGGTCGAGAGCACACCCGGGACCGATTACACCATTCCACCAACCGGGAGTCGCATGGCCGTACCCACTACGACCAAACGCATGAGAGTCACCAGTCAGCGCGTGACAGACCAGGACAGCGTTGTCGGCATCCGGGGTCAGTTCGCCCCAAGTCTCATAAGCCATGGTGATCTCTTCAAGAACACCACCACCTTCCAACACAAAGGGCCTTCCGTGGGCGACGTCTACGAAACGACGACCACCTACCGGGTCACCAGGTTGCCACGCTCCCGAAGCCGGCAGGTCGTCAGCGTAGGCGCGCGGGTGCCTGGGTAGGTCGCAGGAACCAGTCCCTCTTCCACTCCACACGTCGCGCGCCATTGTGTCCTCCGGGGGGGGGACAACTTTCCGGGCTCTGCGCCAGTAGAACGACGCTCACGCCGTCACCGGACACTTAGTTGTCCGTTGCGGGACCGCATTCCCGCCCCGGAGGGGCAGGCGAGCACCTTGGGTGTCCGTCCCAGGTTGCCGGACCCGGCGAGCCGGGCCACTCATGATGTCTTTGGAAAGAGTCTAGGGGCCCTCAGACAATCTCAGGTCAAACTCTTCCAGGATGATGTTCCCACCACCACTCCAGAACCGGTGTTTCCATCACCCCATAGGCACGGCACATGGCCGATCCGAAGGCTAGCCAGGTCCCTGAACTGGCGCTTCCCGCTGATTCCCATATCTGATGCGCCAAAGCCTCCCCCTCGGACCATGCCCGGTCATCCATTGGCAAAGGCAGTTCAGAAGCCTGGTGGGCCGACAACTTGATCCGACCAGATGCCCTCGCCGCCCCAATGGTCAGTTTGGCTACCCACGCCGTCACCGGTGGTGCCGACAACGCCGCAGCCAGCTTCCACAGGTCCTCTTCCTCGGGTTCGAGTATCACCAGTGGCGTGACAGGAACCATGTCTCCGGTCACGTCCACTACCACCTCGATGACCCTTGTCTGGCTAGCCAGCAGCAACTTCGGCCGAAGGCGAGCCTCAATCCATTCTCCAACTGCCAAGTCTTCGGCCAAGACCAAGTCGGTCTCAACGACGGGGGCCGTCCATGCCCGCCCGGCAAACCGCGCATACCGCTTGGACCATTTGCAGTGGAGCGGATCGACAAGACCCGTGGTGATCAGCCTGGGAGATTCATCAAAAGCTCCGGCATGCTCCCTAACAGCTGGAACGAGCCCATAGTAGTGCTGCCTGAACCCTGCGGTGACGGCTGCAAGGTCACCGACCCGGCCAACACCAGAACACGATCTAGCCAAGTCGACAGATGGAATCCCGATTAACCCTGCAACCAGTCCTCCCCACTGGATGCCGGCCTCCGGAGCCGCTACCTCGCCTGCAGGTACAACCTCACGATCAACCAGCAGTCGCACTGACCTGCTACAGGAGCTACGTTCCACGATTAGTGCACACACCTCTGTGTTGCCGGCGAACACTTTGGAACGGTCAAACCAGAGGGCCTCTAAGCACCCTCTATTGCGGAGATCGATGCGAAGTGGCTCAGCATCCCTGGCGGCAAGTACAGACTGCGGCTGAATGAGAGCCATCCGGGCCCCCTTCGCCAGCAATTCCATCCCTAGTGCTAAGAACAGCCAAGCCGTGTCGGTGTAGGCACCTACAAGGTCCCCAAACCTCGCCTTGAGGTCCTCCCGTTCGGCGGCATTCCGGACAGTTGTACCCCTGAGTTGTCCCAGAAAGGGTGGGTTGCCGACCACTGCATCAAAGCCTCCCACCGGTCCGTCACCCCATACAGCCATACCATTTCGGAGTGGATCACCGGCGACAATACCAGTCACCTCGTCAACCGAGATTCCAGCCCAAGAGGCCAGGTTCCAGCGGCACACGGCCACAGCGAGAGGGTCAATATCGGCCCCAAACAACCTCTCCTTCACGATCTCCGCTGGCGAACCGACCCCCAGGTCAAAGAGCTTGCGGGCAGCTGCCTGCAAGAACACTCCACTGCCACAAGCAGGATCCACAACGGTTCCATCAATCACCACCTGAGCCACCAGCCCAGCAGCCACCTCAGTTGGTGTGTAGAACGCTCCTAGGCTTCGCCGATCATCCGATTCGAGCAGGCTCTCGTAGAGACGACCCAAACCGCCATCAGCGATCAGTTCGACTGGTTGATCGAGTGCAACCGGCTCGACGACATTTCCGTCAACGATGAATGTAGGACCACCCGATCCCGCTGCCGCAGAGGCAAGCACCACCTCGATTGGAATCCCGGCACTTAGGACGGTGCGTGCCCCGGATGTGGTAGAGCCACCCACCGGTCTGGTCAAGCAGCTTCCTCGGTCGGGTCCCAGGCGTGAAGGTCGGAAAGACGGTCATCGTTGGAGAAAACCTCCACAATCGGGAACTTCATACCAAGTCGGCGAAGTAACTTGCGGACCTCGAGCTCCTCATTCCAGATGACAAGGCTGACCACCATCCCTGACTCACCTGCGCGCGCAGTCCTACCCGACCGGTGTAGGTAGGTTTTCGCATCAGAAGGTGGGTCGTAGTGGATGACCACATCGACGTCGTCGACGTGGATCCCACGGGCTGCCACATCGGTTGCAACCAAAGCCTTCACCTTTCCCTTGGCAAAGTCGGCAAGGGCCTTCTCCCTCTGGCTCTGGCGCAGATCACCGTGGATCGCTGCGGCCTTCACACCCTCCTCGATCAACTTACGGGTCAGCTTGTCGGCCCCCCACTTTGTCCGGGAAAACACAATTGTCCGGTTGGATGCGTTGATGATGGTCGCTGCAACCTTCACCCGGTCCATCTCGTGGACGGCTAGGAAGCGATGTTCCATTTCCTCGACTGTCGCTTCACCCGCAGCTATCTCGTGCATGACGGGGTTGCTCTGATATCGGGTGATCAGCCCACCGACCATGCCATCGAGTGTCGCTGAAAACAAGAAGGTCTGGTGGTCGGCCTCGGCGCGACGTAAAACCCATTCGACCTGGGGCATGAAGCCCATGTCGGCCATCCGGTCTGCCTCGTCAATAACCACGCGTTCGATGTCGCAGACCGAGAGTTCCTGGCGTTCGATCAGATCGATAATGCGTCCCGGGGTTGCGACGACCAGTTCGACTCCCTTTTCTAGGGCCGCTATCTGCTTTTCGATCGGTGCTCCGCCGTAGACCGCTAAGACCGAGATATCTCTGACCTTCGCCAGAGGCTCAAGTTCACGACAAACCTGCACTGCCAACTCACGGGTTGGCACAAGGGTAAGGCCGGTTGGCCGACCCGGGCGAGCCTTTGGGAGCAACTGCACGAGAGGAAGACCAAAAGCCAATGTCTTACCAGACCCCGTCTTGGCACGGCCACAAACGTCTCGACCAGCGAGGCCATCCGGGATGGTGAGGGTCTGGATTTCAAACGGGACAGAAATACCACGATCGATCAGAACATCGACCAGGTCCTGGTCGACACCCAGATCGGCGAATTGGGTCGTCGTCATGTGTTGCCATTTCTCGGCGGTCAGACCGCCGGGTCCGTCACCCGCTATCTCGTGCGGGTATCGCCACCACCGTTCACGGGCGACGACTCCGGTCCGGGGTCGAAACACAAGCGATCGACTTGGCCCGGACGGGCAGAGCTAAGCCTACCTCCACTAGCAGCGTGTTGTCAGAAACCCCGATGCCTAGCCTGCCACTACCCTCCCATCAACTACACGAACACCCTCGTCTCCCAGTTTCCGTGCCTGTTCGGCTTCGAGTCCCGGAACCAGCCGACCCGTAGAGGTAACGACCCTCCACCACGGCCACTCGTCACTGTCACTCAACAGGCGCCCAACAGCTCGGTGGGCACCGGGATGACCCGCCTCGGCAGCAATCTCGCCATAGGTCATGACCTCGCCGGGTAGAAGTCGTCCCATCACCTCGGCCACCGCCAACTCGAACGACGGTCCGTTCGCAGGCATCGGAATCAGTTCGATGTTTCGGTTGCTACCAACCGGACTAGTTCAATTGGTTCGGCGAAGCCACTGATCTGGTGTGGTCCAAGGTTCTCGTTGGTGGTGTTCACGAGAAGGCCTGAAACCATGGTGGCAGGTGCAAGCACCTCGTGAGGTTGTGCCTTGTCACAGAGCCGGGCAGCCATGTTTACCGCATCGCCGATGTGATCCTCACCCTCGATCAGCAGAACCCATCCACGGGCGATGCCTGCCCTGAGTGGCAGCACGGATCCGGCAGCGTCAACACACGCCTCAATCTCAACGACAGTCTCCACGAGTGGCTCAGGCTCCACCCCAACGAGCATCGCGCCGTCACCTAGGAACTTAGCCACTCGAACCCCTCGGTCACCCGCGATGCGACGGACAACGGCCCTAAAGCCGGTGATCACGTCCATCGACGGCCCGTCACCCTCGGTGTCCATGAATGTCGTAAAGCCAGACAGGTCGATGAACGCAAAGGTTCGGTCAACGCGCTTCCCGACGCTTCTGGCCGTCTGATCCACATCTGTCATGTCGCGAAGGCTAGTTAAGGTCCGACCCGGGTCTGGCAGCGGACCTATCCGTGCGTCCGACCAAGGTGACTGCAGCTCCGACGATGATTGCCAGAAGGCTCACCCAGATGTTGATGCGCAGCCCCCAAACCAGATACGCGGCATCAACCCGGATCGTCTCCACCCAAAGCCGGCCCAAGCCGTACCCGAACACCCACAGGCCCACGAGCCAACCCGGTCTCAGGACACCACGGTGATCGACACGTACCAGTAACCACGCAAGGATTAGGTTCCACAAGCCTTCGTAGAGGAAGGTGGGGTGGAATGTCGTGGAAGCGACGTACTCAACCGGACGGTGGGCCTCGTCAATCCGCAGGCCCCATGGCAGGCCTGTCGGCCTACCAAACACCTCCTGGTTGAACCAGTTCCCCCACCTCCCGATCGCTTGGGCGATTGGGAGTGTCGGAATGAGGGAATCCAGGACTCCGGGTACGTCGATTCTGTGTCGGTGAGCTACCAAGACGCCAACGATCACCCCTGCAGCGAGTCCTCCGGGTATACCTAGGCCACCCTGCCAAATAGCGAACATGTCACCCCAACGACCTGTGAAACGCTTCCAGTCCGTGGCTACGTGGTAAAGCCTGGAGCCGATCAATCCCGCAGGTACTGCCCACATGGCAATCGATGAGATGTCGCCTGGATCACCACCCTTGGCCACCCAGCGCCTCTGACCTACCCATACCGCTGCCATGACACCTAGAGCAATCATCAGCCCATAGGCACGCAACTGGACCGGTCCAAGGTGCACAGACCCTGAAGACGGGCTGGGGATATAACCGAGCAGCATCCCCAGTTGGCCAGACGTCAGTAGTGGGGAGAGCACCGTCGTCTACAACGTCGCGGTCAGACCGAGAAGCCGTCAGCCGAGATAGCGAAAAGATCCTCTGCGCCGGCGGTCACAGCACCCAGTTGGGCCCGCGCTATCGGGAGCAACTGCTCCGCATAGAACCTGGCGGCCACGATCTTTCCCTCAAGGTGTCCGGTGTTACCAACACCTTCATCAAGCCGACGACGTGCCCCGAGGGCCAAACGAGCCAGAAGCCATCCACCTACCACCTGACCAAACATTTTCAGGTATGGCGTGGCTGCAGCAAGTGCCGCGTTGGGGTCATCGACCCCGTTGGAGATAATCCAGGTTGTTGCTTCACGAAGCGCCGCCAGTCCATCGGCCAGATTCGAACGGATCGAGTCGAACTCTTCACCTGCTACCGCTAGTGCAGCGTCGAGTGCGGCAATCTCATCGAGAAGATCGCCCATCACACCCCCGGCACGCAAGGACAACTTGCGACCCACTAGGTCGATTGCCTGAATGCCGTTGGTTCCCTCGTAGATCGGTGAGATCCGCGCGTCTCTGTAGTGCTGGGCTGCACCGGTCTCCTCGATGTAGCCATAGCCTCCATGTACCTGAATGCCGATCGATGCCATCTCGACGCCGATATCGGTGCACCATGCCTTTGAGATGGGAGTGAGCAACTCGGCCCGCTCTGAGGCCGCCTGGCTTATCTCGGGGTCTGGGTGATGGCCAGCTGTGTCAAGTGCTGATGAGTTGAGGTAGAGGAGGCATCGCATGGCATCCGTATATGCCCTCATGGTCAAGAGCATCCGACGCACGTCAGCGTGTTCGACGATTACCGACTGCTCCCCACGTGGCGCTCCTACCGCTGTTCCCTGGCGGCGCTCAAGTGCAAACTCCGCCGCCTGCTGGAGGGCTCTTTCTGTAACAGCAAGGCCCTCAACGCCGACACCCAGACGAGCATTGTTCATCATCTTGAACATGTAGCGCATCCCCTGGTGTTCCTCACCTATCAGGTAACCCACGGCTCCATCTCCGGATTCCCCATATGACAAGACACAGGTAGGGCTGGCATGCAGTCCCAACTTGTGTTCAAGGGAGATACACGTGTAGTCGTTGCGCTCGCCCAGGGAGCCGTCGTCGGCAACCAGATACTTGGGAACGATGAATAGCGATATGCCACGAGTGCCCGGTGGACTCTCTGGCGTACGGGCTAGGACCAACTGGATGATATTGCCAGCCAGCTCATGCTCTCCGAAGGTGATGAAGATCTTGGTGCCAAAGATCCGATAAGTGCCGTCATCTTGTGGCACGGCCCTAGTCGTCAGAGCTCCGACGTCAGAGCCCGCCTGGGGCTCCGTGAGGTTCATGGTCCCGGACCACTCGGCCGTGACCATCTTCGGCATGTAGGTCTCCTTTTGGCCTTCGTCGGCAAAGTTGTGGATTGCATCAATGGCACCGACGGTAAGCATTGGCCCCATTGACCAAGATCTGCTGGCAGTGGCGAGCAACTCTGTTAGGACGGTCTGGATGGACCCAGGAAAGCCACCGCCTCCATATTCGGGATCCTGGGAAATGGCACCCCAGCCAGAAGCCACATACTGATCCCAAGCCCTGTGGAACTCCTCGGGAACCGTAACCACACCGTCAGTGACCGAACAGCCCTGCTCATCACCTATGCGATTGGTGGGAGCTACCACCTCGGCCACAAAGCGACCCAGTTCGTCGAGCACCCCATCGATGGTGTCCATGTCTACATGGTCGAAGTCAGGGAAGCCACAGACCTCCTGGATGTCACATATCTCCTCCAGCACGAGGCGGATGTCCTCAAGTGGTGGCTTGTAGTCACTCATGGGCGAAGGGTAACCGCGGTCCGCCCTAGCCTCCCGGTCAGGCGGGCAGGTTCAGCCAGCCTGCTCGGCCAAAATGCTCCGAATGGCCCGATCAGTCTCGGTATTTCCCGAATCACCAGAAACCCAGTGCCTGCGGCACCGCAGGTCGTAGGTGACCTGATGGTTCTCTGGGTCATCCACCACGAACAACTCACCGTCGTATACCTGCACCCCGTCAACGAGGCGAGCATTATGGGTGGCCTGCGACCCACACCAGCACCGAGCTTCGACCTGTACCTCAACACTTTCGTCAGCCAGCTCCAGGAGGCGTCTCGTACCATCAAACAGGAGGCCCTGGAATGAGGTGAGCAGGCCAAATGCGTAGACGTCAGCTCCCAACTCATCGACGATGCGCGCCAACTGATCGACCTGTTCAATCAAGTAGAACTGAGCCTCGTCACAGACCATGTAGTCGAGGTGCCCGTGCCGCTCCCTCATCGCCAAAGCTAACTCATACAGGTTCAGCTTGGGGCCGACCTCAACTGCATCAGCCGAGACGCCTAGCGCACTCGAAACCTTGCCATCAGCCCTATCAAGCTGGCTGCACAGCAGGCCCTTAAGACCGCGTGATGCGAGGTTGTGGTGGATCTGGAGAGCCAGCGTGCTCTTGCCAGAGCCCATCGTTCCGAATGAAAAGCGCAACCTCGCCATCAGTCCATGCCTTCTACAGGCCCACTCATGAACACCCGCTGGTCGCACCGCAGTCGGTGCACACGTAGCAGGATCCGGCTCGCTGCATGGCCACACCACACTGCATGCACATTGGAGCGGAACTCGAGATGGTGGTGGTGAGGTGGGCAGCAAACTGCGATGCCGACGGGACAGTCGGAGGATCAGGTGGAATGTCACTGCCCTGGCAAGTTTCGGTGGTGGACTCCTCCACCCCTGGAAGGGTCAGCTGGATGCGCTCGCTGCTCGTGAGGATGTTCATCTCGGCACGCTCTTCGGGTGTCAGGTACTCCACCGCCAGACGTCGGAACAGATAATCGATGAGGCTCGTGGCAAGTCGCAGTTCAGGATCATCGGTCATGCCTGCAGGCTCAAAGCGCATACCGGTGTAGGCCTCGACGAATGCCCGGAGCGGCACGCCGTACTGGAGGCCGTGACTGAGTGATATGGCGAAGGCATCCATAATCCCAGCGAGGGTTGAACCCTGCTTTGAGACCCGGACGAAGATCTCACCCGGACGACCATCTTCGTATTCGCCAACGGTCACGAAACCCTTGCAGTCAGCGACACGGAAGTCGAATGTAAGCGACTTGCGACTCCGTGGCATCTTGCGGCGAACAGGCTCACCGGGTGGTGTGACCTCCAACACCTGGTCAGCTGGCTGGTTCTCTCCCTTGCCCGAGGAAAGTGGCTGGCCCACCTTGCAGTTATCGCGATAGATGGCAACGGCCTTGAGGCCCAACTTCCAGGACTCCATGAACAGTTCCTGGACGTCGTCGACTGAGACATCTTCGGGCATGTTGCAGGTCTTAGAAATCGCTCCCGAGAGGAACGGCTGGACTGCTCCCATCATTTTGATGTGACCCATGTGGTGGATCGGGTTGTCACCCATCGAGGTGGCAAACACGGCGGTGTGTTCCGGTTTCAAGTCGGAACAGCCGATTACAGAATGGTTGTCGTCGATGTAGTTGACGATCGCTGACGACTCTTCATCGGAATATCCCAGTCGCGCTAATGCCCGTGGAACAGTTCGGTTGACGATGGACATGGTCCCACCTCCAACCAGGCGCTTGATCTTCACGAGACCCAGGTCGGGCTCAATACCCGTGGTGTCACAGTCCATCAGCAGGCCGATAGTTCCGGTCGGCGCCAGCACGGTGGCCTGGCTGTTTCGCACCCCGACGCGCTGGGCGAGGGCACAGGCCTCGAACCAGGCCTGGCGACCTGCGATGACAATGGCAGGTGCGATGGCATCGTCAAGCAGTTCGGCTGCCTCACGGTGGCGCTCCAGTACCCCCAGGGTCGGTTCCCTGTTCACCTCAAAACCGGTGAAAGCACCCATGCGGTCTGCAAGGCGAGCCGAAGCCCGATAGGCCTGACCTGTCATCAGCGATGTGACAGAAGCTGCAACGGCACGACCATCATCGCTGTCGTAGGGCATGCCCAGTGCCATGAGCATGGCGCCCAGGTTGGCATAACCCAGACCTAACTGGCGGTAAGCCCGAGTGTTCTCTCCGATGGGGGCTGTCGGATAGTCGGCATTGCCCACCAGTATCTCCTGAGCCGTGAACACGACATCGACGGCGTGACCGAATCCCTCGATATCGAAGCCACCAATGGCTGAGGAATCATCTCCCTGGTCAAGGAACGCCAACAGGTTCAGGCTTGCGAGGTTGCAGGCCGAGTTGTCAAGGTGAACATATTCACTGCATGGGTTACTTGCCGTGATTCGACCAGTGTTGGACGCTGTGTTCCAAGAGTTGATGGTGGTGTCGAACTGCAGACCTGGGTCGGCGCACTCCCATGCGGCCTGGGAGATCTGATGGAACAAGTCGCGGGCCCTCACTGTCTCTATTACCGACCCGTCGGTGACAGCCAGGAGGTCCCAATCGGCATCGGCATCAACCGCTGCCATGAACTCGTCAGTCACCCTGACCGAGTTGTTGGCGTTCTGGTACTGAATGGAGTGGCTGTCAGTGCCATCAAAACCCACGTCGAAACCGGCCTCTTTGAGCACGCGGATCTTGTTTTCCTCACGTGCTTTGCACCAGATGAAGTCCTCGACATCGGGATGGGCAACGTCAAGGATGACCATCTTGGCCGCCCTCCGCGTCTTGCCTCCACTCTTAATGGTTCCCGCTGAGGCATCGGCGCCACGCATGAAGCTGACAGGGCCACTGGCAGAACCACCACCTGCCAGGTGCTCACGCGAGGAACGTATGCGACTCAGGTTCACACCCGCTCCTGAACCACCCTTGAAGATGGTTCCCTCCTCTACGTACCAGTTCAAGATCGATGACATCTGGTCATCAACGGAGAGGATGAAGCAAGCAGAGGCCTGCTGGGGAACACCGGCTACACCGATGTTGAACCAGACAGGTGAGTTGAAAGCGGCCCGCTGTGAGACGATCAGGAACTTGAGCTCATCGGCGAAAGTTGCTGCCTCGGTGTCATCCACGAAATAGCCATCACGCAGGCCCCACTCGGCGATGGTGTCGACCACCCGGTCGGCGACCTGCCGAAGTGAGGTCTCGCGCTCTGGGGTGCCGAGAGAACCACGGAAATACTTCTGGGCCAAGATATTGGTGGCATTCACCGACCAGTTTGTTGGAACCTCAACATCGAGTTGTTCAAACGCCACGCTGCCATCACGGTGATCGACCAGACGGGAATCGCGCCGCTCCCACTCAACTGCGTCGTAGGGGTCCGATCCTGCACTCGTGAAATGCCGGCAGATTCCGATCACTCCCTGATCCGGTACCAACGTCATTGAGAGCTCCTGGTTCGTCTATTGCCATCTGGGTCTGCCGGCGCCGGGTGTCTCCCGAAATGGAGCCGGGGTCTGACTGTACGGCCCGTGGACGACAACCTCCGGGACCCTCCCCGAGATGACCGCCTTCGCACCATACGGAGTTGGCCCTGTGGACGGCTAGGGGACTTGTTGTGGATTTCGCGAAAGACAGAAACCTCCTGCAAGCGACACCCACACTGACATCCTGATGCCCCCGTGGTGCAACGCGGTTACGGTCAGAGTCGTGCAGCAGGTGTTCCCCGCCGACGATGGTGTGACAACCGTTGACCCGATCGACCTCTTCCACCGCGACGTCCGCCAAACCGACGGGACACGTCCGTGGATACTCATGAACATGATCTCCTCGGCCGACGGTGCAACAGCCGTAGACGGTGTGTCCAACGGCCTCAGCGGTGATGCTGATCGGAGCCTGCTTGGCACGCTGCGCGGCCTCGCCGACGTGATCCTGGTCGGTGCCAGCACAGTGAGAGCAGAGAACTACAGGGCTCCCAGAACTCCCGAGGATCGGGTTGGTGTACTACGTGCAACCAGTGGCAGGCCACCCAGACCGCGTCTAGCAGTGGTCTCGGCGAGCCTCTCTTTGGATCCAACCGCCATGATTTTCAGCCCTGTTGACCCAGCTGACCCACCACCGCTCATCTACACGGCTAGCGGAGCACCTGGCAAAGAGAGCCAGGCCCTGGCCAGGGTGGCCGAGGTAGTCGAAGCCGGGGTGGGTGACCGGGTGAATATCAACTTGGTCATGGCAGACCTCACCAACCGTGGTGTTGGGGTGGTTCTGGTTGAAGGAGGGCCCTCGCTCAACCATCAGGTCGTAGCTGCGGGTCTGGTCGATGAATTTAACCTTACGGTCTCACCCCTCCTGGCAGGAGGAAAATCAAAGAGGATCTTGGCTGGCCCAGCCCTTGAGATGCCCGCCAGCTTGAAACTAGAGCGGGTACTGAGCGACGACGGCTTCCTGTTCTGCCGTTACCTGATCGACTGAGACCCGGTGCACAGGCCATGACTGCTCACAGACCTGTGGGCAAAGTTATGCGCTGCCCTGGCCGGAGAAGTGGTCCACCAGCTGCTGTCGCAAGACGATCAACCGTGTAGCGCAAGTCGACGCCGGGAGAGCCAATGCGCTCTGCTATCTCCCAAAGGGTGTCACCCGGCTGGACCACGTAGACGACAGGTTCACCGGCTGCTCCAACCAGTGTCGAACCGGGAGAGCCGTTGACATGACCTACAAGCTCAGTTGCCACAAGCGATACCAGAAACACGACAGTAGCCAGAGTGGCCACTGCGAGGGTGCGCCGACGCCGGTATACCGAGGTCGGCAGTGGGCGTATCAGACCACGTGTCGGGTCCTCAAAATGGAGCCCGTTAACTGTGCCTGTCGTATGGGTAACTGCAGTCATTGTTTACATCCTGGAGGTGGGGTGTGACAGCGTCCGTTGAGAACAGCCCACATAGTGAAGCAATGGTCCTTGACACGGAACGCCTGTTCGGGGAACATATGTGCGACGTACAAGTGTTCGATCACATCAACCAGTGTATCGAACACTTGTTCGATTACAAGTATTTTCAAGTTATCCCTGTAATCAAGCCCGAGAGTGAGCAGCAACAATGAGTCAAAAGGCCCTCACCGATAGGCAGCGCCAGATCCTGCACTTCATCGACTCTCACACCGGAGAGCACGGATACCCGCCGTCTGTCCGTGAGATCTGCACAGCCGTGGGCCTCACCTCCCCCTCCACGGTCCACTCACACCTTGCCACCCTCCAAGACCGCGGCTACCTGCGCCGTGACCCCAGCAAGCCACGTGCCATTGAGGTCCGCTTCGACCCCACTACTGGTGTGGCCGTCGATCGGGGATCTGTCCGCCACGTTCCACTCGTCGGTGACATCGCCGCCGGTACGGGAGTGCTGGGAGTTGAGAACATCGAGGAATCTGTACCGATGCCATCCGATTTCACCGGAAGTGGGGAGTTGTTCATGCTTCGGGTCAGGGGTGAATCCATGATCGATGCAGGCATCTTTGACGGCGACTGCGTCGTCGCCCGCGTACAGCCCACTGCCGATTCCGGCGACCTCGTTGTTGCTGGGATTCCCGGAGGAGAGGCAACTGTCAAATACCTGCGAATCGAAGGCGAAACTGTCATTTTGGTCCCCTCCAACCCGGATGTCGACGAACTGCGCTACCCGGCAGATGAGGTCGCCATCTACGGCCGGGTGGTGACTGTCTTGCGCAGGGTCTGACGTAGCAACAAAGGCCTCAGGTTCCGGCACCTAGGAGTCTGGCGAGGGTGTCGAAGCAGGCTTCCAAGGCCTTCCTCTCAATTCGTTCATCCGCAGTGTGGGCGAGGGTGGGATCACCAGGCCCAAAGTTCACCGCCGGCATTCCCCTAGCAGCGAAGAACGCCACATCGGTCCACCCCAACTTCGCCCGTACGTCAAGTCCGCCATCTTCTACCAGCCTCGTCAGTAGGGGGTGGTCAAGGCCGGGTAGCGCAGCTGGGGCATGATTGACTAAGACCACCTCATCTCCGTCGCCAATGAAAGGTGATAGGACCTCTCTGACATGGGTCTCGGCCTCGTCTTTAGTGCGATCCGGGGAATACCGGTGATTGATGATGAGTTCGACCCGGTCGGGGATCACATTTCCGGCGACCCCACCCTCGATATGGACCACCTGAAGGGCTTCACGGAAACGGCATCCGTCTATTTCGGGTTCCCGGTATCTGTAATCCTCGATCGCACTCAGTAACCCACCCGCACGGTGGATGGCATTGACCCCCATCCAGGGCCGCGCCGAATGTGCACGCGTGCCGGACAGGGTCACCTTGAAGCGCATGGTCCCCTGACAGCCGGCCTCTATTGCAGCGCTAGTCGGCTCGCCCAGGATCGCCACATCACCTTCGAGGAGATGTGGCGCCTCCGAGAGAACCTCCAAGAGGCCGTTGAGGTCGCCCGCCACCTCTTCACGAGCGTAAAAGATCCAGGTAACGTCGACCGAAGGTCTAGTCATGGACCGTGCCAACTCCAACATGACCGCCAAGCCACCTTTCATGTCAGCGCTACCGAGGCCGATACAGGTGTCATCGCTGATTCGAGCACCGGCAGCGGTATCACCGGGGACGGTGTCGGTGTGGCCAGCAAGCACAAGTCTCTGCGATCGTCCTAACTGTGTTCTGGCGACCAGGTTGTCACCAACCCTTTCAATACTCAGCCCAGGCACGGACCTAAGTTCGGCCTCTATCAGGGCGACTACAGCCGCTTCCTCGTGGCTAACTGACGGAACGGAGACCAGTTCGGCAGTCAGGGTCAAAAGGTCTGTCATGGCAGGCACATGGGTCTCTTGAGCATCCCGGCTGTCAGGTGGTAACGCCGTGGGAACGAAGGATGTCATTGAGCGCTGATTTGTCGTGCCGCTCTCCTGGGTCGAGTCGCCTGATGACGAGCACGCACGGCAGGCCGAACTGGCCACCCTCGAAGTCACGCACCCTGCTGGCTTGCACGGCCACGCACCATGAGGGCACTTCGCCCCTACTCAACTCGTCGCCAGTCTCAGCGTCGATGACCGGGATCGAACCCGTCAGGACCGCACCAGCTCCAAGAACCACTCCATCGCCGATGCGCGCCCCCTCGGCCACGATGCACCGGCTCCCAATCAGGCAATCGTCCCCCACCACGACTGGAACGGCATTCGGTGGCTCCAAGACACCACCAATTCCCACACCTCCTGAAAGGTGCACATTGCTGCCAATCTGGGCACACGAGCCCACCGTTGCCCAGGTGTCAACCATGGTGTTGGGCCCCACGTAGGCACCGATGTTGATGTAACTGGGCATCATGATCACACCGGGGCCCTGATAGCTGCCCCACCGGGCAGATGCACCGGGTACGACTCGGACCCCACGTGATGCATAGTCGGTCTTGAGCGGAATCTTGTCGGCAAACTCAAACGGTCCGACCTCTACGGTCGATATCTGTGCTTGGCTGAAAAGGAGAAGGATGGCCTGCTTCAGCCATTCATTGACCACCATGCCACCATCAGTGGCAGGTTCGGCGACACGGGCCTCTCCGGTGTCAAGTAGGTCAATAGCGGCATGGATCGCAGAGTTGGCACCCTCGTCGTCGGCATCTAGCGAATCGCGAGTGGACCAGATTTCTTCGATCTTCGTACTGAGGTCTGACATGGCGCTGAGGCTACAGCCCGAGTTGCACTCGCCGGGAACGAGTTCGATCAGATACGAGCCCTCTCCCTCAAAAGGTCTATGTGCTCATCGCTGGCTACAGCCGCCAAGCGCACATGGCCAGCACCCGCCTCGCCGAAGAGTTCACCTGGGCTGACAACCATACCGAGCTCGTCAGCGAGCACTCTGGCGAAACCCCAGGCATCACCGGCAGGAGCAGGTGCCCAAAGGTAAAAGGCGCCATCGGGCATCGAGACTGCGACATTCATGGCTGCCATCACCTCAACTAGTGACTCCAGCCGGCGCCTGTACCGGTCGCGCTGGACGTCCACATGAGACTGGTCCGATAGAGCTGCTACCGCAGCCACCTGCGCCGGCCCCGAGACCATGAAGCCCTGGTGCTTGCGCACTTCTTGAAGGTAGAGGACAAGGTCCGGGTCGCCGGCGTAGTAGCCGACCCGCAAGCCCGCCAGGTTTGAGCGCTTTGACAACGAGTGGACCGCCAACACGCCTTTCGAACCGTGCTGGAGAACCGACCTGGGTGGACCCTCCCAGGTGAACTCTGCATAGCACTCGTCGGAAAGGACCATCACGTCGTATGAACGTCCCCACGATGCAGCAGCCTCCAGATCATCGAGTCCTCCGGCAGGGTTGCCCGGGGTATTCACCCACAGGGCCAGTGCCCTCTCCGCATCTGACTCGTCGATCGCCGACAGATCTAGGCACCATTTCCCGTCTACAGGAACTGCAACTGCCCTACAACCGGCCAGTTCTGCCCCCATTGCGTAGGACGGATAAGACACGGCCGGATACAGGATCGTGTCTCGTCCCGGGGTTCTCAGCTTAAGTAGGTGGGGCAGGCCCGTAACAAGTTCCTTGGTTCCGATACATACCCCAGTCTCAGCAGGATTGAGGCCTACACCAAAGCTCCTCTCGACCCAACCGACTACCGCCTGGCGCAGGTCACTACTGCCGATCGAAGGCGGATACGTACGGGCCGGGTCCGGCTCGGCTAGAGCAGTAGCCACAACTTCAGGCACCGGATCACAGGGATTCCCAATGGACAGGTCTACCAGCCCACTGGGCTGTGACGCAGCCATCTTCCTCAGGTCGTCAATCCGTTCGAACGGGTATGGAGGTGGGTGAAAGCCGATCGTCATATCATCTCCAATTCGCTCAACCGGACGATCCGGACTGGTCGGGATCCACGACGAACTCGGCAAGGCGCCCTGCCGACCCTTCATCCAGCCGAGCTTCGACTAGCCATCCAAGTTCATCGGCGGCCTCTGACAGAACCTCGCCCTCACGGTGTGTCATGGCCAAGATGTCGCCCCTGTCGAATGGGATCAGCAAAGAAAGGAGTCTTGTGAAAACACGCAGCCTGCTCCCTATCTCGGTAAGTATTCCTTCGATTCCCTCACCTGTTGTTGCAGACACTATGACCGAGTCGGGCTCACGGGATGCCAGTCTGGCAGCCTCAACTGGGGCCAAGTCTGCCTTGTTGAACACATACAACTCGGGCACGCTGTCAGCTCCGATTTCCCGCAAGACGTAGTGCACGGCGTCGATACTGCCTATCGGATCAGGGTCGGATGAGTCGACAACATGGAGCAACAGATCAGCATCGACTACCACATCGAGAGTCGACTTGAATGCGTCTACCAGTTGATGTGGCAACTTTCGCACGAAGCCGACGGTGTCTGTCATGTAGACCGACTCACCACCGGGAAGGTCAAGTCGCCGGGTCGTTGCATCGAGGGTGGCAAACAGGCGGTCCTCAACAAGAACGCCAGCATCGGTTAGCTGGTTCAACAGCGTGGACTTGCCGGAGTTCGTGTACCCGACAATTGCCACCGACTGGTTACTGGTACGCCGTCGAGCCTTGGATTGGGTGGCACGGTGCCTTCTGACCCGTTTGAGGTCGGCTTCAAGGCGACTGACTCTGCGCATTAGGCGTCGCCTGTCAACCTCAAGCTGGGTCTCGCCAGGGCCTCTCGTGCCAATGCCACCACCCTGCTGGCTGAGCACCTTACCCATTCCCCGGAGTCTCGGAAGCCGGTAACGCAACTGGGCCAACTCAACCTGTGCCTTGCCTTCGAGGCTGCTGGCATTCTGGGCGAAGATGTCCAGAATCACCGCAGTTCGGTCCAGGGCTGACCTCTTCAGGATGGCCGTCAAGTTCCCCTGTTGTGCCGGACTCAGCTCGTCGTCAAAAACAACAGTGTCGGCGTCATGCTCCTCTGAGACTTCGCGTATCTCCTCTGCCTTGCCGCTGCCCACGAAGGTGGCGGCATCGGGGCTCTCTCGCGATTGGTGAACACGTGCGACTGCATCTGCACCTGCCGTATCGACCAACTGGGCCAACTCGTCAAGTGACGCCTCGGTTGTCTCCTGGTCCCCGCGGCGCAGGGTGACCCCCGCGAGGACGATGCGCTCCCGAAAGGCGCGATCGATGAGTCCGGTGCTTTCGCCTCCGAATTCACCAAAGGCTCCGCGGTGTGACTCTTCCCCCCGACGAGTTGGAGCATCACCCATCAGCAACCTCACGATCGCCTACATAGGTTGATGTGACACTCAACACAATCGGATCTCCAAGCGAAACGTTTGTAATTCCGCCCGGCATGCGGACCTCAACCTCGTCGCCAACAGCACCCCACTCCTGGGCCGAGGCGGCTACAGCACAGGCACCGCTCCCGCACGCCTTGGTCGCGCCTGCCCCACGCTCCCAAGTTCGAAGGTGCAACGTGGAGTCGTCAAGCACCGAGACCATATGGATGTTGCATCCAATGGGCTCGAAGTGAGCTTCAAGTGCTGGGCCGACGACAGCCAAGTCAACTCCACCAGGGTCGTCCACCTCAACCACCAGGTGTGGGTTTCCCATGTCGACGCTTGCCACACGACCGACCTCTGGACCACCAACCTCCACTGACAACCCCGAGAAGTCGGGACCGTCAGTGGCAGTTCCCATCTCCACGGCTACCGACACCTCTGCATCGGCAGCACTGCCAAACACCCGGATGCGCCTGGGTCCTGCAGCAGTATCGACCACGACATCCAAACCCTCATTTTGCTGCATGGTCCGGAGGATCGCATGGCCGAAACAGGCAAGCCCATTTCCGCTCACCTCGGCACTACTTCCGTCACTGTTGAACAGGGTGAAGGTGAGCCGCTCCGACTGTCCGGGGATCGTAGGGGTCCCAAAGATCAGACCATCGACTCCGATGCCGTTTAAGGGGGTACAGAGGTCTTGGGCGCGCTCAGCCCCGTCAGTGGGTACCTCATCGATGAAGGCAACTAGGAACTGGTTGCCAAGACCATGGCAGTGGATCAGCTTCACGGGACCAGTCTCGCTCAAGAGAAGGCCACCGCCACGCACGGTTAGCGTCATCGTCTGTAGGCACATCCGTCGAAGTACGCCAGCAGTTGCTCCATTACCTCTAGTGGGTCCTCCTCGGCGTCCATCCACGTGATCCGTGGATCCCGCCTGAACCAGCGCTCCTGTCGCCGAGCAAAGCGGCGTGTCGCCACAACGGCGGTGTGAATGGCCTCCTCAAGGCTGCATTTTCCCTCCAGGTGGTCAAGGACCTGCCTGTAACCGAGTGCTTGACTGGCACTACGTGACAGCCCACCAGGTCGGGCGGCTAGGGAAGCCACCTCCTCAACGAACCCCTCAGAGACCTGCCTCTCGTAGCGCTCGGCAATTCGCCTATCCACCTCTGGCCTCGGAAGGCGAATGCCGACCTGGGTAAACGGTGTGGACGGATAGTGGTCCAAACCAGGGCCCAACGAAGAAAAGGGATGACCGGATCCAATGCACACTTCGAGAGCCCTTACAATTCGGCGGCGATTCGAAGACTCCATCCTCTCAGCTGCCACGGGGTCAAGAGCGTTCAGCCGGCTATACAGAACTGCAGTATCGGACTCTGTCTCTAGACCCTCCCTAACCTCCTTGAAGCGACCGGGGATGTCCAAGTTGTCCACCACTGCACGAACGTGGAGGCCGGTACCACCGACCAGAACGCCACGAACACCCCTATCACCAAGATCGGCTAGGACTGCGGTACACCTTTCTTTGAAGGCCGACACCGTGAACTCCTCGACTGGATCCACGACGTCTAGAAGGTGATGCGGTACCTCTTTACGATCGATCGGACTTGGGGTTGCAGTGCCTATGTCCATTCCGCGGTAGAGCTGCATGGAATCCATGGACACCAACTCGACGCTGGCCCGCGCACGGGCGACTTCCATCGCCAGTGCCGACTTGCCCGAAGCGGTGGTACCGACGAGCACAAGGTGCCCGTTGGACATGGTCATTGTCCTAGGGTCGCCAATTCTCAGGCCGCTTCCACAGGGATCCGGCTCCGATGGAGCGGAGACGCAGTCACTTGGAGCAGTTCACCGTGCAGATAGTGGGCGGCGGCTCCCGTGATCTCCACATCTGCATATGCACCCTTGCGTAAGCCTTCAGTGGCAGCGAGGTGTACGAGTTTGTTCTGTCGGGTACGGCCTGTCATCTGATCAGGCTCACGCTTAGCCGGTCCCTCTATCAGGATTTCCTCAATTCGGCCGACCCTGGCCTCATGACGGATCCACGCCGATCGCTGCAGAACCTCCTGGAGGCGCTCGAAACGGTCTACGGCTACCGAGTGGTCCACAAAGTCACTGGTCATCTTGGCAGCCTCGGTGCCACCCCTCGGTGAAAATACGAACGCGTAGGCTGAGTCGTAGTTGGCCTCGGTGACTACCTCCAGTGTCGCCTTAAAGTCGGCTTCGGTCTCGCCTGGGAACCCGACAATCAGGTCGGTACTCACAGCTAGATCCGAAATACCCAACCGAGCACTTGCGAGCCGTTCTAGATAGCGCTCGGCCGTGTACCCCCGGTGCATGGCGGCCAACACCCTGTCACTGCCAGCCTGAAGGGGCAGGTGGAGGTGTTCGCACACAGCCGGTGTAGTGGCCATGGCCAAAACGGTCTCTGGTCGCAGGTCCTTAGGGTGAGGGCTCGTGTAGCGCACCCGACGGATTCCATTTACGGAACCCACCGCCGAAAGAAGATCAGCAAACAGCGGCCGTGGGCGGCGCTTTCCCTCGGCAGCCCATACCGGGCCTGCTTCAACCTCGTCAACCGGGCCGGGCTCATTGGATCTGAGGCGCTTTGTCAGGTCCCGACCGTAAGAATTTACGTTCTGGCCGAGCAGGGTCACTTCAGTCACACCGTCGGCTACGAGCGCCTCTACCTCTGCGAGTAGGGCACTGAAAGGACGACTCATCTCAGGCCCACGTACCGACGGCACGATGCAAAAGGCACAACTGTTGTCACAGCCGATCTGGATGGCCACCCAGGCTCTGTGATCCTGTCCACTCCGCGCAGCAAGTACCGACGGAAATGCATCGGCATCCTCCCGCACCGTCTCCTCCAGGATCTCCATCACAGGCCCATGTTTTCGAGCTTGCCTTAAGAGGTCGGCGACCATGTGCACGTTGTGAGTTCCAAGGACCACGTCAACGTGACCCGCCCTCTTCTGAATGAGGTCCCGATCCTTTTGAGCGAGACACCCGGCTACGGCCACCTGTAAGCCGGGCCTAGCCTCCTTTTCGGCCTTCAGATTGCCGAGTGCTCCATAGAGCCTGTTCTCGGCATTCTCCCTGATGCAACAGGTGTTCAAGACAATTACATCGGCCTCGCCCTCCGATGCAGCCGGCCTCATTCCATCGGCCTCAAGTAGGCCGGCGATGCGCTCACTGTCATGCTCGTTCATCTGGCACCCGTAGGTACGCAGGGTGTAAGAGCGACTCATACACCTCAGGCTAGATGTTGTAGACCCGCCGGCCCCTCCGGGAGTTACCGATTGAAGTTTCCGACCGGGCCGTCGCCCCAGGAGGGGGAACGGGACGACGACCGTCGGCCGGAGGTATTTGCTGGGGACAGATCAGTCCCCTATCGAGATTGGCTCATCGTCAGCCGGTGTGAACTCATCGCTGGCCTCGGCTTCCGGGGGAGGCGCCTCCTCAACTTTGATCTCCGGGTCCTCGGGGGCCACCTCGCGCCAAACCCGATCAGTTATCTCGACCATGACCTCCGGGTTGTCGACTAGGAACGTTTTGGCATTCTCGCGACCCTGGCCCAACTGTTCGCCCTCGTAGGTGTACCAAGCACCTGACTTCTTGACGATGTCAAGGTCCACGGCTAAGTCGATGACCGATCCCTCACGGCTAATTCCCTTCCCGTACATGATGTCAAACTCGGCCTGACGGAAGGGCGGAGCACACTTGTTCTTGACAACCTTCACGCGGGTGCGGTTGCCAACTACCTCAACCCCGTCCTTGATGGCTTCGATGCGACGAATATCAAGACGGACAGAGGAATAGAACTTGAGGGCCCTGCCACCTGGCGTGGTTTCGGGTGAACCGAACATGACACCGATCTTCTCGCGCAACTGATTAATGAAGATGCAGATGGTGTTCGACTTGTTGAGGTTCGAGGTCAGCTTGCGCAGCGCCTGTGACATAAGCCGGGCTTGCAGACCTACATGTGTGTCACCCATCTCGCCTTCGATCTCGGCCCGTGGGGTGAGCGCTGCCACCGAATCGATGACGATTACGTCAATCGCACCTGAACGGATGAGCATGTCGGTGATCTCCAACGCCTGCTCACCTGTATCTGGCTGGGATATCAGGAGCTCGTCAACATCGACACCGATGGCCCTGGCATAGACGGGGTCCATGGCGTGTTCTGCATCCACATAGGCACAGATACCACCGTTACGTTGAGCCTCAGCCACCACGTGGATCGCCAAAGTGGTCTTTCCGGAACCCTCGGGGCCGTAGATCTCGGCCACCCTGCCCCTTGGAAGACCACCTATTCCGAGTGCTAGGTCAAGTGCCAGAGCTCCGGTAGGAACTGACTCGATAGCCATGGAACCCTTGTCGCCCATCTTCATCACGGCACCTTGGCCAAACTGCTTCTCGATCTGCCCCAACGCCATGTCGAGAGCCTTCTCACGCCCCTCGGGGGAGGCTTGGAGCACCTGGTCTGTACTCCCGTTTCTGGTTCTGTTGCTCTTTGCCATCGTGGTTCTCCGTTTCCGATGATCTTTCGCGAATCGTTGCGTGATGTGATGTGGTTGGGTCGACTGCAGACGAACCTATGTACGGGGTGTGACAGCGATCCCATACGAATCCACCTCAGCGAATGACATCATCGTAATTGCGAACAGGCGTTCGATGCAAGCATTCTCGATACTTCATAGCAATCTCCTACTCCATAGCACTACCTTCGGTACCCATGGGTACCGATGAAACAGACGAGCAGCTCCGTTCGCGCCTGACGTCCATGCAGTACCACTGCACCCAGGAGGCTGGAACCGAAGCTCCATTCACTGGCGAGTACTGGGACGATGAGAGGTCTGGCACCTACTGCTGCATCGTCTGTGATGAGCCCCTCTTCGCCAGTACCAAAAAGTTCGATGCCGGCTGCGGCTGGCCCAGCTTCTGGGAACCCCTCAGCACAGGCCTTGTTTCCGAGAGCCCAGACCACAGTCTGGGGCGGGTACGCACTGAGACCACATGCAGTTCGTGCGGCGCCCACCTGGGCCATGTCTTTCCTGATGGCCCCCAGCCAACTGGTGACCGCTATTGCATCAACTCGGCCTGCATAACCCTTGAGCCTGACGACGGCCAGACCAACTGATCAGCAACTTCCCGCCAGTCAGCCTCCCCGACGCTTCAGGAGGCGCAAGCGAAGCAAGTTCAGCACCGAAATCACCGTGAACTGACGTGTCCTCACGCGATCGAAAGGAAATACGACCTTCACTGTCTCGGTCTCGCCGTCAACACACGTGGCCATCCAGACCGTACCGGGCTCCTGGCCATCCTGTGGATCAGGACCCGCAACACCGCTCACCGCTACTGAGACGTCAGCATCGAGCACCCGACACACAGCCGATGCCATGGCAGAAACTGCCTCCTCACTCACCACCGGACCATCGGTGACATCCAGCAATTCTCGCTTGACGTCACCGGCATAGGCGACCACTGAGCCGCGAAAGGCACGACTGGAGCCGGGCACATCGGTGAGGCGGGATCCAATGAGGCCGCCGGTGAGGGACTCGGCCACTGCCAAAGTGAGGCCTTGGGAAACGAGTTCGTCCAGCACTACCGACTCCATGTTTGCCCCGTCTAGACCGAACACGATGGGGCCAATGATTGAACTTACTCTGGCTTCCTCATCATCAAGAATCGCCTCGACCTCGCCTGGAGTGGGGGCCTTTGCCGTAATTCGGACCTTCAAACCCTCGATACCACTGGCCAGGAATGCCAGTGTGGGACCACCCTCCACATCAAGGCGGTCGATCTCGTCAGCCAACATTTCAGCTAGGCCCGACTCGGACTGCCCCCACGTGCGCAGCGTCCGCGAGCCGATGACCGACACGGTTCCAGCTCTGCGTCGCAGGTCAGGCAAGACTGTTCCCTTAAGCATCTCCTTCATCTCCCATGGAACACCGGGAACCGTGTAGAGCACCTTGTCACCCACAGGACATACCAGGCCCGGTGCGGTTCCCGGCAGTTCAAGCATCGGCGTGGCACCCACCGGTACGTCGGCCTGTCGCAGATTGTTGGCTGGCATCTTTCGACCCCTCCCAGCGAACCGAGACTTGATTCGGTCAGCCAGTCCATGGTCGCGCTCCATCGTCACACCCATCAGTTCGGCCACCACCTCACGAGTGATGTCATCTTGTGTGGGGCCCAGCCCACCGGTCACAATCACGGCATCGGCCCGATCTAGCGCCTCGCGGAATGCCGCCATCATGCGCTCACGATTGTCACCCACTGTTGTGTGACGGTGGCAATCGATCCCCGACAGGGCCAACTGCTCCCCGATCCACGCCGAGTTTGTGTCTACGATCTGCCCGAGCAGCAACTCGGTGCCAACTGCGACGATCTCACACTGCACGGTCCGGTCTCCTCCCTACGCCCCGGTCCGACTGGTAGCACGGTTGCCGTCAACTAGGTACTGAACCCCCGAAACCAGGGTGAAGGCAACTGCAATCCAGAGAACAGCTTCAACAAGGAGGTCTGCTCCCTCGAGCGGCGGCAGCACAGCCAACATCAGGGCCAAGCCCTGGACACTGGTCTTCCACTTGGCCGACCTACGGGCGGGAACCGCCAAACCTCGGCGGACGTACCAGAGTCGGTAGAACGTGATCACCACTTCGCGGAGAGTCAACAGCATCACCGGTAGAAGGGAGTAGCGCTCCACCACCACGAGACTGACCGCCACCCCGATCACAACCACCTTGTCGGCCAGTGGGTCAAGGAATGCTCCCCATCGGCTGACTGTGCCGCGGCGGCGCGCGAGCACCCCATCGAAGAAGTCTGAGGCGCCGAGCACTCCGCCCAGCAGGAACCCGCCCCAGGAGGTACCCGCAGTGTCCTCAGCCGCCAGCACCATCCCAAACAGCACCGGGGCAAACACCAGACGCGCCAGTGTGACCAAGTTGGCAGGACTGACAACCGTGCCCAGATGGCGTGTGATCCTCACGTGGCCTCCAAGTCTGGCCCCAGGGCACCTGTGGCCAAGACAGTGGCAAACTCCCCCACGGGAAGCTCGCGGGATACATGCACCACACCATCGATTTCGGGGGCCTCACGGTGGGTGCGTCCAACACCAGGCTCATCAACCAGCACGACGAGCTCGCCACCAATAAGGGCGTCTCGTCGTTTCGCTGTAATGGCATCCTGCAACTCGCTCAACTCCCGCAAGCGCTCAGCCACCAAACCCGGAGAGACCTTGTCGGAAAGGCCGACTGCGTGCGTCCCAGCCTCCTCGCTAAATGCGAAAAAGCCACACCAGTCCAGCCTGGCGTTCTCGACAAAGGCCAGCAGTTCATCGTGATCTTCCTCGGTCTCGCCGGGGTACCCCACGATGAAGTTGGACCTGAAAGTGGCTGTCGCATCAAGGTTCCTGATGTAGTCGATCCTTTCACGGAAACGTCTGCCGTCGCCCCACCTGCGCATGTTTCGCAGGAGTCGTCGTGAAACGTGCTGGAGGGAGAGGTCGAAGTATGGAACACCAGTTGCGAGCACTGCTTCCACAAGGCCATCGGTCAGGTCAGACGGATAGAGGTACAACAGTCGCACCCTGTCTACACGGTCGGCGGTGGCCTCTATCAACGGAATGATTGCTCGCTCACCGGTCCCCTGGTCAAGCCCGAAAGAAGCTAGATCCTGGGCAACCAGCACTACCTCACGAACCCCGAGGGCATCCACCTCGTCAAGTATCGAAGAAACGGGGCGGCTGCGTTGCGGGCCGCGAAATGTCGGAATGGCGCAAAAACCACACGACCGATCGCAACCCTCAGCAACTTTCACATATGCCCAGGGTCGTGGGCTTGAAGGTCTGGGCAGGTTCAACAGGTCCAACATGGGCATAGGTCCCGCGCTGACTCTGCGCCCCAGCGTGACTGGTATTCCAAAACCACTAACCGAATCAGCCTCAGGCAGTGTCCCGGCCAGTTCATCGCCGTAGCGCTCGGCCATACAACCGGTAACGACCAGGCGTGCCCCATCGCGCCGTACGTCAGCGAGGGCCAGAACCGTATCGATCGACTCCTGCCTAGCTTCCTCGATGAACGCGCACGTATTGACCACGATCAGGTCCGCGTCGTCAGGAACATCACTCTCCACCATGCCATCGGCCACCAACGTTCCTGCCAACTTGTCTGAGTCGACCTGGTTCTTAGGACAGCCCAGGGTCACCAGGTGGTAGCGCTTCTCGGACATACCTGGGCAAGGCTACGGGAGGCGACAACGGGCAGGTCACCCTTCTTGGCATCAGTCGACAATCACGGGAGCAAGACCACCTGTCTCCCGTAGCAGCCTAAAGGCCCTGCTCGTTCAGGTTCTGGAGACCCTCGTTTCCTAGTAGGACCTCGCGTGCCTTAGAACCCGTGGATGGCCCCACTACGCCGGCCTCCTCCAGTTGGTCCATGAGTCGGCCGGCCCGGGCGAACCCGACACGTAGTTTCCGCTGGAGCATGGATGTGGACCCCAACTGACTGGACACCACAAGTTCACGGGCCTGCTCGAAGAGGTCATCCTCCTCCCCACCACTGTCCACCAGTGAGCGGGTCGAGTCGTCAGTAATCGAATCAGTTGGTGAATCCGGAACGGGAAACTTGGTCGTCACCGGGGTGCCTTCATCGCCTTGGAGAATGTCGTCTACCTGACACGACCACGCGGACACAACCTGTCTCACCTCGATCTCACTTACCCACGCACCCTGGATCCGCTGTGCTGTGTTGGAACTAGGTCCAAGCAGCAGCATGTCGCCCTGACCGACAAGGCGCTCGGCACCAGGCTGATCAAGGATCACCCTGCTGTCGGCCAAACTGGAGACCGCGAATGCCAGACGTGCAGGAATGTTGGCCTTGATCACCCCTGTGATGACATTCACTGAGGGTCGCTGCGTGGCTACTACCAAGTGGATTCCGACAGCTCTGGCCATCTGGGCGAGGCGGCAGATCGAATCCTCGACATCGCGCGCTGCCACCATCATCAGGTCAGACAACTCATCGACGACTATCAGGATGAAGGGCAGCCTCTGGTACACCAACGGCTCATCTTCGTCAGTCATTCCGAGCGGTGCTGACAGCTCACCGCGGTCATAGGCCGCGTTGTAGCCAGCGATATCACGGAACCCGCAGTCTGATAACAGACCGTAACGGCGCTCCATCTCGCGCACTGCCCAGTGGAGGGAGTTAGCGGCCTTCTTGGGATCGGTCACTGGGGCCGTAAGCAGGTGTGGCACGCCCTCGTATTGACCCATCTCAACTCTCTTGGGGTCTATCAAGATCAAACGGACCTGTTCAGGGGTGGAACGCATCAGCACGGAGGTGACAAGCGAGTTGATGCACGATGACTTACCGGCACCCGTGGCTCCGGCGATGAGCAGGTGAGGCATGGTTGCGAGGTTCAACAGCACGGGTTTACCGTCGATATCGCGCCCAACTGCAGCCTCAAGAGGGTGGTGGGCCTTGGCTGCCACCACAGACGACAAGATGTCGCCGAGTGCAACAACCTCACGCTCCTCGTTGGGAACCTCGATTCCAATTGCTTGCTGTCCAGGAATCGGAGCCAAGATGCGCACGTCGGCTGCCGCCAACGCGTAAGCAATGTCCTTGTTCAGGCTCGTCACCCGGGCCACCTTCACCCCGTCACCCAACTGGAGTGCATAGCGGGTAACGGTGGGGCCGACGGTCATGTCAATCAACCGGGTCTCGACCCCATGAGCGGAAAGAGCCTCTTGGAGATGACGGCCTCGCTCTTCAATGGCTTTGGCGTCAATGTCGTGGGTCTCGCTGCGCGACAGGATCGACAAGGGCGGAAGACGCCAAGTTGAACCTGCTACTGCCGTGCCCAGTTTGATGGTGAGCTGCTCTCCACTGTCCGCTGATGCCTTTGTTCGACGTCTACGCTTTTCTGGGACGGGTTTCGGGTCTGGAGCGTCCTCGTTGGAGCCAGTCGATTCCGGAACCAGCTCTGGCTCAGGTGCAGGCTTGTAGACCTGCTGTGGTAGGTGCGGAGGCTGCTCATGGTGGCTGACCACCTGTGGGTCATCAGAGCCTGGAGCACTGAGCAGGCTCTGCACCCAGTTCCTCAATGAGCGACCCAACGGAACCAGCCCTGCCAAGACAACCCGCCCCGCCTGACGAACAACCACTATGAGGCCACGTGCAGCCTGGCTGGCCGAGGTTCGGGTAATGACCGCTAAGGCAACGAGTCCTGTTCCCACAAGGACCAATACCGCTCCAAGGGTCGCCAACGCTGCATCCAAGCTACCTCCCACAGCTAGGCCCAGAAGGCCTCCACCGGCACCCAGGCCGTCTGCTCCTTCGGAGAGGCCCGGCTTTCCTCTTCCAAGGTGAAGCAGGCCTGTGATGCTCAACAGGGCCATGAATAACCCAACGGGGAGACGCTTGCTGATCTCACCGAACTCGCTGCGCTCACGAAACATTGCGAGGCCCGTGGCAACCATGGCTACGGGAAGACCGACCTTGGTCATTCCGACAGTCCAACCGGTGCCACTGTCGATCACCCTGCCGACGATGCCCGCCTTTTCGAGGTAGATCGAGAGGCCGGTCAGCAGACCACCCAGGACAAGGCCGAGGCCCACCAGTTCATCGGCCCGCCCAGCGAAAGCGGCCCTCCCCATTCGATGCAGGAGAGACTCACTCGGGACCCTGCGGCTATCCGACCGTCGCCCACCGGGGGCGTCTGACAGCTCGGGACCATCGTCGCGGCCCTTGCGGTTTCGGCTTCCACGTTGCGTAGCGTCAGGCTTGCCGGATGATCCTGAACGCGCTGATTTTCTGCCCACGGCAGCCTCAACGTACCACCGGCCAGTGACCCCGCTGGTGCACGTCCAAGGTCGGAACGCGTCAGCGGACCTCCACTACCGGCACAAGGGCGGGGCGTCGACCGGTCCGGCGCGACACCAGGCGGCCAGTAGCCCGCCGCGCTAGGCGAGCCAATTCCTTGGAGTCCCGTTCCCCTTCGGCAACGACCGGCTTCAGCGCACCAGAAACCGCCTCGGCCACCTCACGACACCAGCTGTCATGCTCCGACGGTTCAACCCAGCCCCTTGTCTCAACGAAGGGCTCACCTACCAGTCGCCCTTTTCGACCGTCGACAACCACTCTCACGACGACAAAACCCTCACCCGCGAGCTTGCGCCTCTCCTCAACCAAGTCGTCGCTCACCGGGTTGCCTGATTCATCGACCATCACATAGGTGTCTGGAACACGCCCACTATGTGAAATTCCATCGTCATCAAGGACCACACGGTCGCCATCGGTACACCGCAGCACCCGATCGGCAGGCATGCCGCGCTCCAATGCCAACTCGTGGTGTGCGACAAGGTGTGAGTACTCGCCGTGGACTGGAATGAACAGGTCGGGGTCAGCCGCGTTGTGTAATGCCATGAGTTCCTCAGCCTTACCGTGCCCGGTCGTGTGGATGCCGATCTGGCCGCTGTGAACCAGTTGTGCACCCCTGCGGGCCAGCGCGTTGTGGAGGCGCCCAATGCCGGCCTCATTTCCCGGAATCGGATGTGACGAAAAGACCACGGTGTCCATGTCGCCGATGGTCACAAAGCGGTGACGCCCCTGTCCCATCAGCGAAAGTGCTGCCCTGGTCTCACCCTGTGACCCAGTGCAAACAATGCAGGTCTGAGCAGGATCCAGGTCACCCAGATCATCCTCCGTAGCGAATACGGCCTCTGGAATCTTCAACAGACCCAGATCTCGCGCGAGTCCTACATTTCGCACCATCGACGGGCCCAAAACCACCAAGCGGCGGCCTGTTGCCACTACGGCATCGACGATTTGCTGGATCCTATGCACGTGACTGGAAAACGCTCCCACGATGATGCGGCGACCCGCATGCTCCTCGAAGACCGACAACAGAACCGGGCCTATCTCGGACTCGGAACTGGACGCACCGGCTGAGCCAGCATTGGTCGAGTCCGCCAACAGGAGGCGTATCCCATCTCCGGCAGCGAGTTCCCGCAACCGAGGCAGGTCAGTCACCCGTCCGTCAATGGGACTGTCATCCAACTTGAAGTCGCTGGAATGAAGAATCTGACCCTGCGGTGTACCAAACAGCGTCATCAGGCCACTCGGGGTCGAATGGGTAACTGGCAGAAACTCACAGTCAAACGGCCCAATCTTGTGCCTTTCGTGATCATGGAGTTCAACAAGTTCTGGTACAGACACACCGGCAGCCCTTAGTTTTCCACTCACCATTCCAAGTGTGAACGGCGACCCGTAGATCGGAAACGACATCTCCGAGAGCAGGTAAGGAAGACCGCCGATGTGATCCTCATGGGCATGGGTGACAATGCAGGCCTCTATGCGGTCTGCCCTCTCCCGCAGCCACGTGAAGTCGGGAAGTACAGCGTCGACCCCCGGGAGGTCATCAGGGAACAGTTGGCCACAGTCCAATATGACGATTCGACCGTTTGCCTCCAGAGCGGCACAGTTACGGCCGATCTCACCGAGACCGCCCAAGAACGTCAGGTGTACGGGTGCTGCCAAGGTCGTGTCTCGGGTTGCCCGAAGCAGCCTCAGCCGCGGCCGAGACCCACGAGCACCCGACGGGCCTCGTCTTGAAGGCCATCGGGTTCAGGTCCCATCGGGAGACGGCAGTCGCCGCCGGGAAGGCCCAAGACTTTCATCATGGCCTTGGTTGGAACCGGGTTGGGTCGGAGGTCACCCGACTCAAAGTCGTAGGAAGGAATCAACCTACGGTTGATTGCTGCGGCCCCGGCAACATCCCCGCTGAAGAAGGCTTCCATCATCAACGAGGTCTCAGGGGTGCACCAGTGCGACGCCACACTCACTGTTCCCACTGCGCCAACAGCCAAAAGCGAGAGCGTGAGGCAGTCCTCGCCGCTGTAGACCTCAAAGCCATCAGGGGCGGCAGCTATCAGGCGCGCCGTCTCAGCCACGTCACCGGCGGCATCCTTTACCGCAACGATGTTGTCGACCTCGTCAGCGAGCCTCAGAATCGTGTCGGTCTCAATCTTGCGGCCCGACCTGGGTGGGATGTCATAGAGCATCACCGGTAGGTCCGTGGAAGAAGCCGTGGTCCTAAAGTGTTCGATCAGCCCGGCCTGTGATGGCCTGTTGTAGTAAGGGGTTACATCCAAGATGCCGGCGGCGCCAGCCTCGGCACACCTCTCGGCGTTACTGACAGCAGACCTTGTGTCGTTACTGCCGGCCCCGGCTACAACCGGAATATCCACGGCCTCACTGACTGCAGCGATTATTTCGACCTGCTCATCTTGGGTAAGGGTCGGAGACTCGCCGGTGGTCCCGGCCAGTACCAGGCCGTCGTTTCCCTGCTCCTCCAACCACTTGGCAAGGGTCACAGCGCCCTCTAGGTCCAGGGTGCCGTCGGAGGCAAAGGGGCTGATCATGGCGGTCAGTACACGTCCGAACCTGGGTTCCATCAAGATCCTCTCCAGCCTCCGTCAGATGGCCTGTGCCTCGCTTGCCCTCGGTATCCCAAGGGTCGCAAGGAAATTTTCGTGTAACTCGAACCAGACCGTGTGATACGACTCGATCATCGGCTTCGTGAACCAATCATGGTCTCCAGCCCGAACGCGCTCCAGTGCATCTCCAAACCGTCGACCGTAGCCGTCAAAACGGTGCAGGAGGGTCGCCAACTCAGATGCGATCGGCTGGACCACCTCGTTGACCTCAACCAAGCGGCCGATCACCGCCGCATCGTGGTCTGGGTCGGAGTGGTCGTTGACGACCTTTTCGCCAGTCGGATCATGGGCTGGTGTCCGCAACTGCCAGTCGGTGCACAACTCCAGGAATCCGTGGTTAACGGCAAGGAAGTCCTGATAGGCGGAGTGAACTCCGTCGCGACAGCCTGATGCTTCAAGTTCTTCTTCAAGAAGCGACTCGGCCCGACTCCTGCCCTCGGTCGTAAGCATCCATCCTGACATCCGGCCTTCCCTGTAACGAACATCTCCTGTCGACTCCAAGTGGACAAGCCATCCCTCGACTTCGGGAATCTCCATGATGGTGGCGTCAGCCACCAGGTGGGCAGCACTGAACCCCCGAACGCGTAGCGAATGCAGGACGCGTACCTCCGGATGGCTCTGGTGTGGCATAGTGTCCACGCTAGCAACTGGCCGTTAGGTGGCTTCAACCCCGAGCCGGACGTCTCTGGCTATTCGAGTTAGCACCAGCGGGTAACCGATCAGGGCGATCACCGCGAACACGAACCACTGGACGGCGTATCCGAGGTGAGGGCCGCCGGTAAGGTCGGGAAGTTGGGGACCTAGGGGGTAGTCGGCAACAGTCGCACCAGAAATAGCCTCGATGTACACGGGCAACAAGGGCACTGTCCAGTGTTCTGAGAGTTTGGCCAAGTCGATCACGTCTATCTCGTCACCGATCCCTCCTCGACTATTTCGAGTTGTCCGAACCTGCCCGGTCACGATCACCTCATCTCCTGGTGTTGCCCAGTACCTGTAATCGCCACCGAGATACGCCTGCCTAGGCAGGAACCCACGATCTACCGCCAAGGCACCAGAATCAAACTCGAAAAGAGTCACCACATTTACACCAGGTCGACCATCACGGGTGCGGTTCGCCACATACACCTCCTTTCCTGGTTCAAAGATCCCCGAGGCCTCAACGGTCATGTGGACGGAGGCTTCGGGCTCAGCAAGATCGACTACCTCTAGGAGCGCCCCTGCAGGCTGGGCCATGCGCTCCTCTATGAGTTTGTTCTCTGTCTGACGGTCATCAAGGCGACGTAACTGCCATATCCCTAGGCCGGTCATCACGAAGATCGCGGCCACCACCAGCAGATGGGTGAGTAGCCACGCAGGACGCAGGAGTTGGCTGACAGGCACTCGGTGTGGGGCCTTAGAGCCCCAACAGGCCATCTAGGCCGACTGTCACACTGGACAGACCTGCGATGCTGCGAACGGCCAGTAGGACGCCGGGCATGAACGAACCGCGATCTGTGGTGTCGTGTCTTATTACTAGCGTCTGCCCGGTCGTACCAAGCACGACTTCCTGATGAGCAACCATTCCGCGCATACGTACTGAATGGATCCTGATGTCGGCGGGTCCAATGCCGCCGCGGACACCCGATATCACCTCGTACCTAGTCGGATCTTCTACCCAGTCAGTTGAAGCTGCAGCCATGCGCTCAACCGTGGACAAGGCTGTTCCCGACGGAGCGTCAACCTTTTGGTCATGGTGAAACTCGATCACCTCGGCGGTCTCGAACCACGGTGCCGCTATCTCAGCGAAGCGCTGCATCAAAACGGCACCAATGGCGAAGTTGGACACCACCAGACAGTTGCTCGCTGTGAATACCGACTGGAGTTCTAACAGGTCGTCATCTGTCAGACCAGAGGTGCCGACGACTGCGTGTACACCTGCACTGGCGAGTACCGGAAGGTTCTGTCGACTGGCATCCGCAGTGCTGAAGTCGACAGCAACGTCGATGTCCGCGTCAACCATGCCCCCGATCTCCTTCTCGACGGTCACACCGTTTAGGGCCTCACCAACTGCAGACGGAGCTACAGCCACAACGAGGGCCATGTCGTCGGCACCGGCAACTGCTTCACACACAGCAGCACCCATTCGGCCTCCCGCACCTATCACCCCAACACGGATCCCTCCGGCGGATCGATCTGCAATTTCGCTCATACCACCGAGGCTAGCGGTCGGCAGCTCAGCCAGAGGAGCCGGTTATACGAAACAGTGCTCAGTGAGAGGGGCCAACCTGTGCAGTTGTCGCTGCCGGAGTGAAGACCTCGGCAAGAACCGTGTTCACATCATCGAGCGTTATCTCCCGCAACAACAACACGTACTCATCTAGCGGTAGAACTCGCCCTAGGAGACTCTGACTCGTCCCCAGCCTGGCCATCCGGCTACCAGTACCCTCGAGACCCAACAGGATCGATCCCTCAAAACCATCCTTGGCAATTTCCAACTCCTCTGCCGTGATCCCCTGGCCTGCCACCTCACGAACCTCAGCAGCAATGACGGTGGAAAGTTCATCTGCCTTTTCAGGAGACGTCCCTGCATTCACTGTCACAAGGCCCGTGTCCTGGTAGCCACTCATACCGGCAAAGATGCTGTAGGCAAGACCGCGGTCCTCCCTGACCGTCTGGAAGAGCCGGCTGGAGAGCCCGCCACCCAATACGTGGACCCCAAGGGAAAGAGCGTGACGCCTCGGATCATCACGGCAAAGACCCCTCCATCCCCAGGCCATATGAACTGCCTCGGTCTGACGGGAGACCGACCGCCCCTCACCAGCCTCGGTGAGCAGGTCGCTACGGGCCGGGCGCTCAACCCCTAAGCGGTCTCCAAATGCCTCAGAAACCTGGTCAACCAACATGGTGTGATCCACGTCTCCGGCAGCTGCCACCACCAGATTGGGCGACCTGTACCAGCGGTTGTGGAAGTCAACGATGTCATCTCGCTGCATCGCGATCACAGATTCTGAGGTTCCGAGGACCTCGCGACCGAGTGGATGGTCTGGAAACATCTCCTCGTAGAGGAGGCTCCCGACAACGTCGTCAGGGTCATCGGCTGCCAGGTTCAACTCCTCGAGAATGACCCGGCGTTCGCTGTCTACGTCCTCGGAGCGAAGAGCAGGAGAGGTGATGACATCACACAGCAGCGAAGTTGCAAGCTCTTGTCCGCCAGCGGGCACACGTGCGTAAAAGGCCGTGTACTCCTTAGCAGTGAAGGCATTCATCTCACCACCGGTGCCATCCACCAACTCAGCTATGGAGCGCGAGGACCTGGTGTCGGTTCCCTTGAACAGAAGGTGTTCGAGGAAGTGAGACGCACCAGCGATCTTGTCGTGTTCGTCACGTCCACCGACCCCCACCCAGACACCCACGGATACTGAGTGGGCATCCGGCATTCGCTCGGACACCACACTCGGGCCATCGGTGGAGCCGTCAGGGGGCGCAGTCAACTCAACCACCGAAATGGTGGCCGACCTGAGGCCCCGTGGAGAGCCCGTGCCAGTGTTGGTGCTCAGCGACTCCGCCTGCGCCGACCACCACCACGGTTCGTGGGTGCGGCGACACCGAGATCGCCGTGGACGGCCTCCAGTTCGGCACTAAACGCCGCTTCAAAGCCAACCTCGACCCGGCCAGCAGGAGTCGGTTCCTCCTCGACACTGTTGTAGTCATCGTCATCATCGGATGACGTACCGATCTCGTTGTCAGCCGGGTCACTATCGGACGAATCGAGGTCAACCTCTATGGCCTTCTCGACAGGATCGTCAGTGACTCCTTCAACAACTTCAACATCCCCAGCAGGATCATCGCCTGCCAGCATCAAGGAGATCTTTCCGTTCGGGTCTACATCCTCGACGACAACCGCCAGGGCTTGTCCCAACTCCAGGACGTCCTCAACCTTGTTGATGCGCTTACCACCACCCAACTTGGAGATATGCACCAGGCCATCCCGGCCGGGAAGGATGTTGACGAACGCACCAAACTTGGTGATATTCACGACACGACCTTCGTAGACGGCACCAACCTCCGCTGTCGGCGGATCCACGATCAACTGGATCTGGCGCTCGGCCTCGGCCACGGCACCACGATCGGGTGAGGCGACAGACACGATGCCTACCATGCCGTCGTCATCGACACTGATGTCGGCACCAGTCTCAGCCTGAATAGTGTTGATCATCTTGCCCTTCGGGCCGATGACCTCACCGATCTTTTCGATCGGAATCTCAAAGCTGACAATCTTCGGGGCATTCTCACCTACATCATCACGTGGCCCATCCAGTGCTTCGGACATGGATGCCAAAATCTGCTGACGTGCCTCCTTGGCCTGGTTCAGGGCCGCCGCTAGGACGTCAGCGGGAATGCCGTCGATCTTGGTGTCAAGCTGCAGGGCCGTCACGAAGTCAGCCGTACCAGCCACCTTGAAGTCCATATCGCCAAAGGCGTCCTCGGCTCCAAGGATGTCCGTGAGGGTCACGTACTCACCATCTAGGTAGACGAGGCCCATGGCAATTCCGGCAACAGGAGCCTTAATCGGCACACCTGCATCCATCATTGAAAGGCTCGAGGAACAGACCGAAGCCATCGATGTCGAGCCGTTTGATGACAGAACCTCTGAAACGAGACGCAGTGTGTAGGGGAACTCGTCGAAAGCTGGAATGACCGGTACGAGGGCACGCTCAGCGAGAGCACCGTGGCCGATCTCACGTCGCTTCGGACCACGCATGAAACCGGTCTCACCGGTTGAAAACGGGGGGAAGTTGTAGTGGTGCATGTAGCGCTTGCGGTCGACGGGGTCAATTCCATCGATCATCTGGTCCATGCGGCCGGTGCCGAGAGTGGTGAAGTTAAGTACCTGGGTCTCCCCCCGCTGGAACAGACCTGAACCGTGTGCAGTTGGGATGACTGCCACGTCAGACGAGAGTGGCCGCAAGTCAGAGGTTCCACGTCCATCGATGCGTACCCCCTCGGACACGATGCGAGCCCTGACAACATCCTTAGTGACTGACCTAATAGCGGCACTGATCTGGCTATCGGCTCCGTCTACCTCCGAGAACTGTGGAAGAAGCTCCTCGACAAGTGTGGCTTTGACTTCTGCCTCTGCAATACCACGATCAGCTTTCACCGCGATGGTCTGGGTCTCGGCGATGCGATCCCTACCAGCGGTCTCCACGGCTGCCCTGATCTCGTCGCTGTAGTCAACGGTGACCTCGTAGGGCATCGTCTCGGGCGCACCGACAGCTTTGATGAGCTCAAGCTGCAGTTCAATGACCTCGCGGATGTACTGCTTGGAGAATTCCAAACCATCGGCCAGTACTGCCTCATCGACCTTCGGGGCACCCGCCTCGTAAACATCGTAGGTGGATGCGGTGCCACCGGCCTCGACCATCATCACGGCGACGTCACCGTCGTTGAGCAGGCGACCAGCCACGACCATCTCGAATGCCGATTCAGAGCCCTCTTCATAGGTGGGGTGTGGAATCCACTCGCCGGCAGCGGACCATGCGATGCGCACGGCGCCGATGGGGCCGTCGAACGGAATGCCGGACAGCATCAACGCTGCCGAGGCGCCGTTCAGGGCCAGGACATCGTGTGGGTTCTCCATGTCGGCGCCCATGACGGTGCCGACGATGTGTACCTCATTGCGGAACCCGTCGGGGAACATCGGCCGCAGCGGGCGGTCGATGAGACGACAGGTCAGGATCGCCGACTCGGGCGCACGGCCCTCACGACGGAAGAACGAGCCGGGAATCTTGCCGGCGGCGTACATCCGCTCCTCGATGTCGACGGTAAGCGGGAAGAAGCTCGCACCCGGTCGGGGTGACCTCGCTCCGGTGGCGGTCACC
>MPLX02265877.1_pt1 | contig 44015 bp, 40 predicted proteins | sample 1617341 | NCBI WGS metagenome assembly MPLX02 (sample SAMN05944804, study PRJNA350692) | marine metagenome | biome: marine; feature: ODZ; material: water; isolation source: 120 m water sample filtered on 0.2 um supor filter | place: Pacific Ocean | collected 2012-04-08 | depth 120m m | reverse complement strand
AATCGACCTCGGCGGCAGCTATGCCACCTCTATTGTGATCGATGCCTACGAGGCGTTAAAACAGCATCTCAATCTCACGCACGAGACCGGGGTACTGTCGAGAATGTACCAGCTGGCCTATCCTGATGATTCGATACTGGAGTACTTTGACGTCGACACCCGTCCTATCAATCCCGGTGCCTACCAGGGTGGCCACGTCAAAACTGTCGACGAACTCACCTATATTGACCATCTTGGTGTTACGTTCAAGAGAACCACTGGAACCCAAGACAAGCACTTCCTCGCTAAAGATGGGCCGTTCTGGGGCGGTAAGCTCAGCCGCGACAGGATCGACGCCTTCGACTGGCCTGACCCCGACAACCCGGGCATCATCGCGGGTGTTGCTGAGCAGGTCGCACGACACAAGGCGGCCGGCGATTACTGCCTGGTGCTAAATGTTCCCGGCCAGATCATCCATTCCGGTTATACCATGCGCGGCATGGAGGACTTTCTCAAGGATTTTTACAAGAATCCGGAAGTGGTCTGCTATTTGATGGACCGACTGACAGACTATTGCGTGCGCGCCACAGAGAACATGATTGAGGCGGCCGGCCCCGAGAACATCGACATTATATTTTTCGGTGAGGACCTCGGCACCCAGGACGGCTGTATGTTTGATCCCGAAGGGATTTATGCTCGCTACATCAAACCACGGCACGAGCGGGTAATCCAGTCAGCCAAGGCGCTGACCGGCGGCCTATCGCTTTTCCATTGCTGCGGCTCTGCCTACCACTTCATCGATCATCTGGTCGATATCGGTGTCAACGCTCTTAATCCGGTGCAGGTAACAGCGAAGAACATGGAGCCCGAACGCCTCAAGAGCGAGTTCGGCGAGCGCATGGCTTTCTGGGGCGGCTTCAACACCCAGCAGATTCTGCCTTACGGCACCGTCGAAGAAGTCACTGCGGAAGCCCACCGGGTGATCGATATCTTCGGTAAGGGCGGCGGCTATGTTCTCAATTCGGTCCATAACATTCAGTCGGAAGTTCCGCCGGAAAACATCGTCGCCATGTTTCAGGCTGGCCTGAACCACCCTTTCAAGCAGGCGACCTGACTGTTCAGCAACAAATTTGGATCGCCGCGGCTAAACGGGAGGGAAAGACAGACCAGGTTGACCGCTTTTGTAATTACTTCAGGGGCGAATATCTGGTTGGTCCGAGGAACACGCTGTTCGACTTAGACACGATTGGCCCCGAGGTCGCATACTTGGCGCGCCCCCCTACCCATTCTGGATCTACCCAGAACTGATCCCAGGCTTTTTGGCGAGCCCCCATATCTTCATAGCCCAACATGTAGATCAGCGCACTTTCATCATCACCCACGACCGGAGACCACGCCCCTACAAATGTCATTCCCAATCTTTCAAAAATCGGTATTGCCAACTCTTCCATAAGCTTGTTCAAGTTGCCGATCTGTCCTGGAAAGCAATCATATCGGCGCATTTCATAAATCATTTCGGGTCTCCTTTTTGATGGCTCGGTTGACTGTAAATGGTGAGATTCCTGATTTTACTTTAAGGCAGGCATCACCTCTTCGGCAAAATTTGAAAGTGTTTCTTTGTGCTCAGCGACCGTATCAGCAGCGATATGCAAAAGATTAAAGTGTTGAATACCCCTGTCCTTCAGGCTGCCCATCTTATCGATGATCTGTTGCACCGACCCGACCCAATTCTGCGCAACGAAAGAATCAAGATCCTGCCGGCCTAGCCGAAATTGGCCGTGCCTGGTTTTTTTATAGCGGCCAATAGCGGCTTCAACACTCGCACCAATCACGAATTCACCTTCTGCCACCGCGTCCAATGTATCGGGGTCCCAGCCTTCAAGCTCCAGCATCGGCCGAAGTGCCTCGACATGCTCCGGCACCGAGGGAGCAGGAGCTGTAATACCCAGCCCCCACCTGGCGACACGTGGGTAGGCCATGGCATTGCGACAGGGAACATAAATTGGAAATATATCTTGTTGTGGCTTTGGATACAGATTGGCACCAGCGACAGCGTGATATCTTCCGTCAAATCTTACATCGACTTCATCGCTGAAAAACCGCCTCATCAGACCGATACACTCATCCATCATCTGCCCACGGTGTGCCTTGATCTGTCTGGGCCTTAGGGCCTCGAACTCATCCCGGCACATGCCAAGACCCAGTCCAATAAAAAGCCGCCCGCTGCAGAAATGATCTATCGTCGCGACCTGCTTGGCCAGGATTACAGGATCCCGAAATGGAGCCAGAATTAACCCTGAGCCCAACCTGATCTTGGTCGTCTGCGCAGCACAGTATGCAATCGTCGCAAGGGGTTCATACCAATTTGGTTTTTCCCCATCAGGAATGCCGTATTCAGGCGTTGGCGAGATAAAATCTGTTGCCCAAAGAGCGTCGTATCCGAGTGTTTCAGACAGCTGCGCCACTTCAACGATATCTTTGGGTGTTGCAAAATTTGAGGGCACAAATACCCCCTCTCGACAATTGGGTAACTCGACATCGAATTTCATAAAACAGCTCCTCTACAACTGTAATTTAAGTGCCTTTTGACCGCGCCCCATGTGTGCCAGAGTCTCCACTGTACTTAAGGTAATCCCAATCCACAATCCGTCGACTCAAGCACCAAATGGAAATTGACAGCAAAAAAACTTGCCCCGAACCTGCCTCAAGCAGGCTGTTTCTAGTCCGATGAAGATATCTTGGCCAACGGTAGTGTCGTGAATATCGCTTTGCCTCTGCTCTTCGTGTTCTTGTGGAGTGGTGCATTCATCGCGGTACGGGTGGGGATTCCAGACATATCCCCGATCACGTTTCTGGCGGCCCGGTTCACGCTGGCAGGACTCATTTTGTTGCCGATAACGTTTGTCTCAGGGGCATGGGGTGGTTGGCGAGATGCTGCCCGAGTGTGGCCGCACCTGGTGGTCGCTGGCATCCTGCTCAACGGTGCCTATCTGACGGCCGGATATTGGGCTTTGATGGACATTTCCGCAGCCACCATGGCACTGATTGGGTCTTTACAACCGCTGATGACGGCATTCCTTTCAGGGCCGGTCCTGGGTGATCGTTTCCGTCCGAGACAATGGCTCGGGTTTTTCCTTGGCACCGCCGGGGTCGCACTCGTCGCCGGGATCAATATCATCGATCTCAATCACACAGAAGGCGTGCTGTGGGGTGTCGGTGGATCAGCATGTTTTATCGCTGGCACCCTTTATTACGCCAGGTTCTGCAAGCCTTCCTCACTGATCACGGCAAACTGTGTTCAACTCTCCACAGCAGCAATTTTCTGCTGGCTCGTCGTATTGGCTTTTGAAGAAGTTCACGTCGCGATCACCCCGACCCTTATCTGGAGTTTCCTTTATCTGACCCTCGGCGTCTCCTTGGGTGGGATGGGTCTTTATCTGTATATGCTGAAAACAGGTACCGCCGGTAAGGTTGCAGCTAACTTCTACATCACCCCGGGCCTGACCGCTCTCCTGGGCTGGCTGATTCTTGGCGAATCCCTGTCACTCAATGTGCTGGCAGGCTTCGCATTGGCCATAGTCGGGTTGTGGATGGTCCACCGCCGGGAACTTACCTGAGTTCCAACACCGGGTAGAAACGACCTCACACTGCCCTACCGCTGGCAACGACCAAGCGTCTCAAAGACCATTAAGGAACTCGAAGACCGTCTGGTTGAACAGGTCCGGCACCTCGAAATAGGACGAATGCCCCGCATCACCCAATACTTTCACAGTGGCGCCTGGCACCATCGCCGCCGCACATTCGATCAGTTCGACTGGAAACACCTGATCCTGGCTCGCTGTAATGAACAGTGTTGGTATTGTGAAGTCTTCCGGCATCTCTAAAACTCTGGGTTCTAGCAATTGCTCGCGAAGCACTGGCAGATCGAGCTCGGTGTTAAAGAAGCCCAACTGGTTGTACAGGTTAGCCGCTGCGATATTCTTTTCAGGGAAATCACGCGCCAGTGCCCAGTGAGCAAAGGAGCTGGTCAGTGGTTTTCTCTCTCTTATCACCTTTTCCCTGATCGATTTGATCTTCGCACTGGAGATTCCACCTGGTGTGTGGCTCATCACCAGTGCCCTGACCCGTTCCGGCGATGTCAGCGCCATGGAAAGACCGGTCCAGCCGCCCATGGACTGACATACAAGCGGTGCGGACTCAATTCTCTCCTTGTCCATCAGGGCCCGCAGATCATCGGCAAAATATTTCACGTCAAACGCCTCTTTGCTGCAATGGCTTCTTGCAAAACCACGATGATCGAAGGCTATGGTTCGAAAGTGCTCTGAGAAACAAGGAATCTGCTGCCACCAACAGGCTGCATTTCCACCTGCGCCATGGGCAAATATCAACGGCTCGCCTTCGCCATAAGTCTCATAGTAAATATCGATCGATCCATTTTTCGCGTAGCTCATTTACTCTTCCCCTTGAAAAGGCAATTCCGATAAAAAAGATCAAAAACAGAAACTTTGCCGTGCTTCAGTCCTTTGCGGATCAACCAGATCCATAGTTCTTGACAATAACTTTCTGGCTAACGCTCGAGTATTGACAGAAAAGATATCAACACATTCACAAACCCCTGGTCAGCGGGTCTCTTTTGACACCGGGCAATGGACCTGCCCAGCATCCAGTGACTGGCAGTGCTTGCCGGACAATTGATCAGATCATCCGCGCCTCGTAATGTGGCCACCAGAGGCTTTATACCACCATATTGCTATCGCAAAAAACAGCTTTACCTCAGAGGGCCAAAGCGACTGATAAGGGCAGTAATCAGCATTTTGACCCTCGCAACAAGGGCTTCAACAAGCTCATCTCAACGAGACAGCAGGAACACGACCGTGGTCGCCCAGTGACAAATCCTGGGTACTGCTAGACTTCACCTATAACCCGAATAACAGTCTTTTGCAGACCATCGGAAAACGTTAAAAAGGGAAAGCACATGGACCTCGGTAGACTGGGCGTGTGGTACGGCGCCGACAAACTAACCCCAACGGAATGGACCCGTTTCGTCAACAAGGCCGAATCGCTAGGCTACGGTACACTGTGGTACTCGGAGGCACGGGGGTTCGAGTCGATGGCCCTGGGCAGCTTTTTGCTGTCACAGTCCCAGAAAATCTGCATCGGCAGTTCGATCGCCAATATCTATGCCCGTGACGCCTGGGCCTCACGCCAGGGATTGCAGACGTTGTCTGCGATCTCCGCTAACCGCTTTGTATTGGGGCTCGGCGTGTCACACATACCCATGGTGGAAAACCTCCGTGGTCACACTTACACGAAACCACTGTCGACCATGCGCGAGTACCTGGAGAAGGTCTTTGCGGGTGCTGACGATGGCGAGACCTGGCCGGTCGTGCTCGCGGCACTTGGTCCCCGCATGCTCGCGCTTTCAGCTGAACTGACCCGCGGGGCCGTCCCCTACAACGTCACACCAGAACACACGGCAAGGGCAAAAAGCATCCTCGGCCCAGAAAAATGGCTGGCAGTCGAGCAGAAAGTCTGCCTGGAAGAATCATCCAGCACCGCCAGAGCACTGGGCCGTGCGGAGCTTGAGCGATACCTCGTGCTGCCGAACTACCGCCGCTGCTGGCTTAGCCTAGGATTCACTGAGGCCGATCTTGATGACGGTGGTAGCGACCGGTTCATCGACGCCATGGTCGTCTCTGGGAGCATGGACCAGATTCAGCGCCGCCTGGACGAACACTTCGATGCCGGTGCAACCCACGTGTGCATACAGCCTGTTCACCCGGCCGGCGATCTGGCTGCGGCCGAGCGCACACTGGAAGCGTTTGCGCCGGGATAGCCCGTCACAGATCCCGCCCGCCGTTCTTCTGCAACCAGTTCTTGGTGACTTGTACTGTTGCCACCGATAAGTTGATCAGTCGGTAACCCTGGTCATCTTACGCAGCGACGGCAATGGGGTCGGGATCGGTTCTTCCGGATAGAGCTGCGGCCAGGCCGTGGCAGAGACCTCGCCCACGTAGACGTCACCAGCCGAATCGACCGCCAGCCCGTGGGGCGCAATGAACTGCCCCGGTGCACAGCCAGCATCTCCAGCATCGCCGACCCTGGCGAGCAGAACTCCGGCGCTGTCGACAATACTGATCCGCGGGCCCAGATGGGGAAAGCTGCGATTGACCGACAGCACCGGGCCCAATTCACCCACGTAACAGACCGGGCACCGGCCCGCGGGCATGAAAAGCCCACACGGCCGATGGACATTGCTCCACTGCGTTTCGAATCGGCCATTGCCGTCAAAAATCTGCACCCGATGACTTTCGCGATCAGCAACATAAACCCAGCCGTCGCCGTCACAACAGATGTTGTGGGGCAGATTAAATTCACCAGGCCCGGTCCCGGAGGTCCCCCAGGACAGCAGATGTTTGCCCTCTGGGGAATACTTGTGAACGCAGGCATTGCCGTAACCGTCGGATACGTAGATGGCGCCATCGGGAGAGAGCGCCGTATGGGTGCAGCGATTGAAAGGATCAAGACTCATGAAAGGCGCCGGCGTGCCGGGAATTCCTAGAGTCAACAAGACCTTCCCGTCCAGTGTGCATTTCCTGACCGTGTGATCCAGATCGTCAGTCAGATAAAGCAGGTTGTCCGGCGCGATGTGCGCGCCGTGGGCTCGCACAAACAACTCCTCACCCCACGAGCGCAGGAAATTACCTTCGCGGTCAAACACCATCATGGGGTGGGGCCCCCGGTTGAACACATAAACCTGATCCTGGTCGTCTACGGCGACAGCAGCGACCTCCCGCCATTCCATGCCTGGAGGCACTTTGGCCCAATCATTGTTGATGGTGTAGCGATAGGCACCTTCGCCATGCACTCTCGTCATTGCGCTGAATCCTTGAACTATTTAGCCTTCAGTCCCTGTCCAGTCCGGATCGCTAATGATGTCGACCGTATCCAAAAATACGGCGTTCAGTCATTGAAACTCGGGTCAAGCTCGTTCATCAACCGCATGACGACTGAGAACTCAAGCTCGCCCGAGCCACCTGCCCCGAACCAGCCATGATCCCTGAAAATCTCGATCCATAGATCTTCCCCGGGTACAGTATAGGAAGAATGGATTCTCACTCCAAGCGGCTCAGCCGATCGTGAAGAATTGTGAGGTCTTTTGCTGAAACCGGTTGACCCCATTTAAGGATATTCACCGATTTTTCTTTTCAAGAGAAGTCCGGTGGGAAAGGCATTTAGCATGCCGGTGCCCACCTGCAACAGACCGGCAGCCTCAATAGACATTCTCCAGGCGGCATCCTTACAATCAGTGACCGTCGGACCAATCAAAACGAAGCTCGAACATGGCCGAAGAGCGAATGCAGCGCCGCCTTGCAGCGATCCTGGTGTCCGATGTCGTCGGCTATTCAGGCATGATGGCTGCCGACGAGGCAGGAACTCTGGCTCGCCTGAAGGCCTTGCGGGCAGAGGTTTTTGACCCCGTCACTGAGCGCCACGGGGGAAGGATCTTCAAGAATACCGGTGACGGTGCCCTGGTGGAATTCGGCAGCGCCTTCGACGCCGTGCAGGCTGCTCTGGAGGTACAGGGAGATCTCGGCCGGCGCAACGCCTCATTGCCTGACTCGCACCAGGTTCTTCTCCGAATCGGCATCAGTCTTGGCGACGTTATCATCGACGGAGAGGATCTTTACGGGAACGGTGTCAACATTGCGGCCCGAATGGAGGCGCTGGCCGAACCGGGAGAGATCTGCATCTCCACCAATGTTCACGAACATGTTTCAAACTCGATGGACGTTGCATTCCAGGACCTGGGGGATCAGACGGTCAAAGGGCTCGACAAGCCGGTACGCTCTTACCGGCTGGTTCCCACTGCGGCCAATCAGCAAAACACCGCTGACCCTGAAGCGACTGCGCCTCTCGCCCTCCCTGACAAGCCGTCGATTGCGGTACTTCCATTCCAGAACATGTCCGGCGACCCTGAACAGGAATTTTTTGCCGATGGGATGGCAGAAGACATCATAACGGGTCTCTCCCGCTACCGATCTTTGTTCGTCATCGCTCGTAATTCGACGTTCGCGTACAAGGGCCAATCACCAGACCTGCGCGATGTGTCACGCGACCTGGGGGTCCGCTACGTACTGGAAGGAAGTATTCGCAAAGGCGGCTCGCGTATTCGCTTAACGGCCCAGCTGATAGAAGGCAGCAGTGGAAACCACATCTGGGCCGAACGCTATGACCGTGAATTGACAGACATCTTCGCGGTACAAGACGAGATCACCGAAACCATCGTCGCTGCCATCGGACCGGAGATCGACCAGGTCGAACGCGAGCGCGCACAACGACTGCCCCCCGAAAGCCTGGATGCGTGGGAGAGCTATCAACGGGGCCTGTGGCATCTTTATCGTTTCAGCGAAGAGGACAATGCCGAGGCACAACGCTTGTTCAAACAGACAGCCGTGATCTCGCCAAACTTTGCTCCGGCTAAATCAGGCCTGACCCATGCCCTCTATTTCTCCTTTATGCACGGCTACGCACAAGACCGGTCGGCCGTTTTGGAAGAGGCTTTTGAGAGCGGGCGCCAGGCCATTGCTTTTGATGAGCGCGACGCCGATGCCCACTTTGCGCTGGGAAGAATTCTTCAGATGAAGCATGAACTGGATGCTTCTATAGCCGAATGCGAGGCAGCTGTAACCTACAACCCGAGCTTTGCTCACGCGCACCTGGGACTGGGAACAGCCCTGCTATTTGCCGGGGACTGGACTCTGGCGATTGAAAGTTTTGACCGAGCTATTCGCCTGAGCCCACATGACCCGCTTCTGTGGATTGTCCTGGCGGCAAAATCGATGGCACTACTCGGTTCAAAACAACTCGAAGAGGCCGAAAAAACCGCCCGTCAGGCGACCCGCCAACCGACGGCGGAACTCAGTCCGTATGCAGTGCTTGCGGCAATACTGGGCCAATCCGGCAAGGATGCCGAGGCCCAGCAGGCGATGGCGGACCTTCTGCGCATCAAACAGGACATCAGTATCAGCCACATAGAACAGATCTTTCCGTATCGGGACAAAGTAAACCTCGAATACCTGATTGAAGGGCTGCGCAAAGCAGGCATACCCCATTGAATTGCAGTCCTGCTCAGGTTGGCGATTACATTTCCGGTCAGACACCGGCAGCACGGGATCAGGGACGGGTCGCGCTGACGATCCAGGTGCTGTAACCCAGATAGACTCCTCTGCTGTCGGCATAGGGTGCCAGTGCTTCTTCAATCACTCTGAGCGTGTTGCGCTGTGTTTCTTCATCGGCGAGCGCAAACGGTTCGGACATCGGCCCCATCTGCGAGATGAATCCAGTGGCGTCAGCGACATCGCCGCCGAGCGAACATTCCGTATCGAAGCGCTCGAGAGTGACATCTGACCAGCCGGCACCGGACAGGATAGTGCGAACGCGTTCTTCGTTCTGCATCGAGAACTGGCCGGGCTCATCGTCGGCAGGTTGCGGGGGCAGTTCGAGGTAGGCCTTGGACGCGCCAGCGGGAATGCGGATCCAGGGGTTGTCTTTGCGGTCTGCCCAGCAGACATAGGCGACCCGACCGCCCGGACGGACGGCGCCCAGGATGTTTTTGAATGCGGCAACGGGATCGTCGAAGAACATCACGCCAAAACGACTGAAGGCGGCATCGAAGTGCTGTCTCGGAAAATCGTACACCTGGGCATCAGCCTCTATAAACCTCACCGGATGGCCGGATGTTTTCCCTCTTTCCATTGCCTTGTCGAGCATCGGCCGGGAGAGGTCTACGGCAAGAACCTCCCCTTCTGCACCGACCCGCTCGGCCAATGCCAATGTTGTCGTCCCGTTACCGCAACCGATTTCGATCACCCGCTCCCCGGGCATCAGATCGAGCGCCTCGATGGCTTTCTCCCCAAAAGGGGCCAGCATAGGGTCGATACGGGGCTGAAGTTCGACCCACAGTTGGCCTTTGATGTCGCTCCAGAATTCGCGTTGATCGGCGTTGGCTGGTTTGGTATCGGTCATCGATTACAGTCTCTATGAAAATTGGTTTCGCCTAATACTGCTAGGATAACGACTAAAGTAAAAGATAAATATAGCGAAAGAACGTTTGTTATGCCGACTGCTCTGATCCAGGGCCGCATAGCGGTCCAGTACGAACACCTGCTCCGGCAGGAACTGGATGATCACTGGACGATCCTGGTCTGGGACCCCGCCAAGAATGAGCCCGACGAATTCGTCGCGATGGCCGGCGAGGCAGACGCGATGATCGGCGGCCAGATTCCCACTGATTCCTGGCCGCGGGTTCCGAACCTGAAACTCTTCCAGATCCCCTGGACTGGATACGATTTCTGCTCTCCGGAGACCATGCCCGCGGGGGTGCCGGTCTGTAATTGTTTTGAACACGAAAGCAGCATTGCCGAATTTGTACTCTGTGCCATGCTCGAGTCCAAGATCGGTTTGCACGCGATCGACCAGCGGTTCCGCCGCGAAGGCTGGGGCGGGCGGCAACCCGGCACGTCTTTGGACCACCAGGAAATACGGGGGAAAACCGTCGGCATCGTAGGCTATGGTCATATTGGAGAACAAGTGGCCAAACGGGCAGCGGCCTTCGACATGCGGGTGATCGCGGTGCGCCGTTCTGAGAAAACCACCCCCCCCTTGCTGGACTGGCTCGGCACTCCAGACCGGTTGGATGAGCTACTTGGCCAAAGTGATTTCATAGTAGTTGCCTGTCAGCTGAACGACAAGACAGAAGGAATGATCGGCGCACCGCAGCTGGCCAGAATGAAGCCGGACAGCGTCATCATCAATGTCGCGCGCGGGCGGATCATCGCCGAAGAAGCACTGTACAACGCGCTCAAGAGCAAGACGATCGGTGCTGCGGTACTGGATGTCTGGTACAACTACATCGGGGCCGACAAGAAAGAAGTGTGGCCCTCGAACCACCCTTTCCAGGATCTGGACAACGTGATTTTGAGTGCTCACGAAAGCGCGTCAACGCCTGAGCAACTGATGCGGCGCTGGCAGTTTGTCGCTGCCAATCTGAATCGTATGGCGATGGGAGAACCGCTGGAAAACCAGGTTTTCGAAGGGACGGCCAAGACGGGCGGCTGATCGAGTTCCTGGATGGGGGGCGGAGTCTTGCCTGGGGCGGATTCCGGCAGTCTCAGTTCTGAACTTTGGCCAGGACCAGGTGTGGTTCGCCGTTTTTGGGTTTCGAAATCTGTGAAATACACATAACATCTCTGTAAGCCGTTGTGATGTAGTCGATTTATTAAAGAAGCAAGAATATGGCTGATACTTTATTTCCGACCACCGTCATCGGTAGCCTGCCCCGCCCTGAATGGGTGCGCGAGATCATTCTCGATCGCAAGAACGGAACAATCTCCGAAGACGAGGCCGACCGCCTGCTGAATCCAGCGATCGAGTCTGCCCTGCGCCTGCAGGAACGATGCGGGCTCGATGAAGTGACCGATGGCGAATGGCGCCGCGAGAGTTACGTCAAAATCTTCGCGGAACGGGTGCGAGGGTTCAAACCCGACTTGATCGGCACACAGTGGCAGATGGCCTATCCAGCCGTTGTTGAGCCTCTGGAATACTACCGCCCCCTGACTCTCGACGAGGCCGTCTTTGCGCGCCAGAGAACCCGGGCCAGACTCAAGATTGCGTTACCGGCGCCCTACATCGTGGGTCGGCGAATGTGGCATCCTGATCATTCCAGACGGGCATACCCAACGCCCGAGCAACTGATGACCGACTGCGTCCCCATCCTGCGCCAGGAAATCGGACAGCTTCATCAGGCGGGTGTGGATACGATTCAACTCGATGAGCCCTGGCTCAGCACCCTTGTCGACCCGAAGTTCCGCGAACGCGAGGGATTCACTGATCTGCAGTACGAGATGGACCTGTGCGTGGATCTGATCAATCAGGTTGTGGATGGATTCGATGCTCTCGATATCGGCATGCACCTTTGCCATGCCCATTTCAATTACGCTCATGGCACCGAGGGCCCTTACGACGTCATCATGCCAGCGCTGGGTAAAGTGAACGTTGGTACCATCTCGATGGAATACGCCACACCTGTCGCGGGCGGTATGGCATCACTGGCCCAGTTTCCCGACGGGCCGCGCCTGGGCCTTGGCTGCATCGACCACTGCGATCGCAATGTCGAAACACCCGAGACCGTCGCGGCGCGGGTCGAACAAGCTATGCAATACGTCGACAAGCAGCGTATCACTCTGCATCCCGACTGTGGATTCTCACCTTCGGTTCAGAATCCCGTCGACCTCGACCACGCCTACCTCAAGCTGAAATCAATGTGCCAGGCCGCAGACATGCTGAGAGAAAAACACGGCTGACTAGCGGAATACGCATTCGGCTAGTCAGCCTCCAGCGTCTCCAGAAATCCGTCGATCAGACCCTCCGGGGCACTGACAAGCTGCTCTGGTCCCGGAAAACCACCCTTCTGGACGTCGTCGATGAAGGCTCGGAAACCGGCTACGCGCTCGGCCTGCATCTTTTCCTTCAACTGGTAAAGATTACGGTACTGTTTGGCGTGCCGCGGGTACGGCGGCGGATTGTTGCCGAGAATGTCCTCGGCGAACAGGAACTGGATGTCACCACCGCTGCCACCACCGATCGATGAGGTCAACAGCGTGGTGCGCCTGCTGATCTCGGCAAGCAGTCCTTCGGGAATCACCTCGACCTCGACCGCATAGGCACCCGCCTCCTCCAACGCCTTGATCTCCCGGTAGACCCACAGCGCTTCGTCCAGGGTCTTGCCGACCGCACGCAGGCCGCCCGTCCAGGTGCTCTTTCTGGGTACCAATCCGGCGTGACCCTGTATGGGGACACCAGCTTCGGTTGCCGCCGAGATGAATCGTGGGCTCCACTGGCACATGATGGCGTCTGCACCGAGCGCCATCGCGTCGTAGGCCACACGCACCGCTTCGTTCTCGCTCGCAGCAGCGAGCAGGGGGACCGAGAACGCCATGAAAGTGTTGGGTGCTGCACGCCGGATCGCGATGGCAGGATCGGGATTCGATGGATCGAAACGCACCTTCATAGTGTCGATTCCGGCTTGTTCGGCTGCGGCGGCCTCCTCTGTTGAAAAAGGAAGTGTTTCGACCAATACACGCTTTCCTTTCTGGTCTCGCAGGTCCTTCACGGTGTAGTTTCGTGTGCCGTAGGCTCCACCAAGGGTCATGATCCGCTTCAAGCCACGCTCTGCTGCGTCTCTTGCTGGAATACCGCCGTCACCAGTCGCGTGACTTGCCATGGGTCTTCTCCTGATCAGCTGTGTAAAGAACCTCGAGAGTCTGAATCTTACCCCAACAGGTAAGGGTCCAGTTCCAGAAGCAGTGTGTGGCTACAGTCGAAACAAGTAGGCAGCAGGCCAGGATTCACCATCCAGACTCAACGGAAAAAAGGTTGGATGATCTTGTCCATCCACAAGTCCACCTGCGCCATCTCCGGACCGGCTGGCTGGATCGTGACATGCTGAAGACCATGACTTTCCAGAAACTTAAGTTTCGCAACAATGTCATCGATACTGCCCACGAGGTAACATCCTTGCAGATGATCCCAATCCCGATTATGGCCCATGATCGTTTCCATCGGTTTGCGCTGTATTGACAACGCTTTTTTCGAATCCGAGGTGTCGACTACGTAACCCGCCTGCACGTGCGCAAGTTCCAGCGTCGCTGGATCGCGGCCTGCGGCCTCAAGGTACGACCGTACGGTCTGGTAATCGCGTGCGACCCACTCTGTGCTACCCGATGCCCGGCAGGTAAACACGTCAGCGTGCTTGACGATGCGCTTGAGTACAGACTTGACCATGTACGGCTGATCTGGTGACAGCGGACCCGGCATTCGCGAGCCGCCGGCAATCCATACTGGAAAATAGTTCTCCGGGCGTGGCTCTATCGTGACGTTTTCGAACTGGTAATATTCCCCGTTGAATGACACATTCTCTTCGCTCAGCAGGAGCTTGACTGCGTCGAGAATCTCGTCAGTCCGACGACCCCGTTCCCGCATCGAGATCCCCATCGAAGTGAATTCCGGTTCGTTCCAACCGGGACCGACACCGAAGAAAAAACGCCCACCAGACATATAATCCAGTGTCGCCAGCTCCTTAGCCAGCAATACCGGGTGCCGAATCGGCACGACTAGAATGTTAGTTCCCAGCGGGATCTTTTCGGTCGCACCCGCTGCACAGGCAAGTACCATCAACGGGTCCAGCCAGGAGCCGCCGTACAGGCCCGGTGCCGTCAGCAGGTGATCCCATACGCTGAGCGAATCGTAGCCCAAGGCTTCAGCGCGGCGTGCCATATCCTTGGTGACTCGGTAAGTCATCTTATAGTCAAGGCCTGGCCAGGTATAAGATGGCAGCGTGAACCCAAACTTCATATCAGTGTTCCCTGGTTATTTTCGAAATAGTGAGACCCCAAGTATCCCATGCCTGGGCCAGTGCTTGGACCTGGCGACTGGGTTTTATATCCATCTCCCGACTAGCAGCAGCCAGGGAGGGGTTTCCCGTGTCTATTCGAATGTCGGTGGAAACTCCTATGATCCCAACTCCCGATATGATAACTTTTCTCTGTCATACTGGATGCTGAAAATTACCGATCACACAGTATGTATTGATTTTTTGGCTTGTTGGATTCGCAGGGATTTGAAGAGATGAAAACCTACATCGGCGCAAGAACCATCGATGGTATTAAGGTCACTGTGGATGGCCAGCAACTCGATGAGAGGATCGATATCCACCAGTTCACTGACAACGGTTTCGAGTGGACATACGAAGGCGACGCACCTCAGCAACTGGCACTGGCCATACTTGCAGAACACCTCGGAGACAATGGGCAGGCATTGGCGCTGTCTGGTGAGTTCATGAAACAGGTGATCGCAGAGCTTGACAATGAATGGTCCCTAACCAGCACCGAGATTGATGCCGCACTTAACAACAAGGATTTGACGGGGGAGCAGCATGGCGGATCGACTGCAAGTTAAGCCGTACTTAGACCTTCGGGCGGAAACACAGGCGCGCGACCGGGGGCTCCATGAGAAAGTCATGTCGCTCGAGGAGGCCGCCGCACTTGTGCACGACGGTGATCATGTTGCGATCGGCGGTTGTACGATGTCCCGCACCCCGATGGCAATGATCTGGGCACTGATCCGGCAGGGACGGCGTAATCTCATTGCCTCGCGCAGCATCATGTCCAACGAAGGTGATCTGCTATTGGCATCTGGCGTCAGTTCTCACGTGGTGACGAGTTGGTTCAGCCAGGGTATTGTCTGGGGAATATCGAAGGTCATGCGACTTCACGTCGAGACTGGCAAAGCCCGCTTTGACGAATGGTCACACATGTCGATGGGATTGCGTTACCGAGCCGGCGCGATGGGTGTTCCCTTCCTGCCCACGCGCTCCATGATGGGATCAGACGTGGGTAAGCGGGCAGAATCGGAAACACGCGAGATGACCTGCCCGTTCACTGGCGACCAACTGGTGCTGCTACCAGCGCTCAACCCGGACGTAGCAATCATTCACGTGCAAAGAGCTGACTCATATGGAAACGCACAGATCGACGGCCTCCCGTTCATGGACATGGACATCGCCATGGCGGCGTCAAAGGTGATCCTCACCACTGAACGGTTGATCGACAACGCGCAGATCCGCCGGGCTCCCGACCGTACCCGAATTCCATTCTTCACCACCGATGCTGTGGTCGAGGTACCGTTTGGCTGCGCTCCCCACGAGTGTTATGGCACCTACGAACCGTTCTTCGATCAAATGAATGATTATGCGAAGCTGGTTTCAGCAGACCCCGACAAGGGCGCTGCCCGTTATCTAAAGAATCACTTCTACGACACCGCGACCTGGGAGGACTATCTCGAGAGATTCGGTACAGCCGCGATGCTGGACGCGAGCAGGCGCGGACGGAGTATTTATGATGACTGACAAATCTGCCTACACCGCATCAGAATTGCTGGCGGTCATGAGTGCGAGACTCCTCGACGACGGTCAAATAGTGTTTGCCGGGGTTGGCATACCACTGTTGGCTGTAACGCTTGCCCAGAGGCTGCACGCACCCAGTCTCACGATCCTGTTCGAGGGCGGCGTGATCGGTCCGTTCGTCGTGCCTGGCGAATTACCCCCCTCGACAAACGAGCAGCGCTGCACGCGAAAGGCCAACATGGTACTTCCGATTACCGATGTTATGCTGCTGCTGCAGCGGGGCTACATCGATATCGGTTTTATGGGTGGAGCCCAGATCGACCGTTATGGCAACCTCAACAGTTCGTTCATCGGCGATCCGGACAAACCGAAAACCCGCCTTCCCGGCACAGGCGGTGGAAACGATATCTCTAGCCTGACCAATATGATCGTGGCAATGAAACACGAGAAACGCCGTTTCGTACCGGAGGTCGACTTCGTAACCAGCCCCGGTTTTCTGTCCGGCGGCACTTCACGGGCTGATGCGGGCCTGGTTACCGGTGGCATGTTTCGTGTCGTGACTGATCTTGCTTTGATGGGGTTCGACGGTGAGAACCGACAGATGAAAGTGCTCGCGCTACACCAGGGGGTAAGCCGCGATCAGGTTCTGAACAACACCGGTTTCGACCTTGCGTTCGATGACGAACTCACTGAGACCGAACCTCCTTCGGCAGACGAACTGGCCGTCTTGCGGAAACTGGATCCAGAACAGCTTTACACCGCTTGAATCCCAGCAACTGAAACTGAAACCAAAGGAGTCCAAGAAATGCCGTCGAACCAAGTTGTCTATGGCATGGCGCTGCGTAACTTCGTGGCCTACCCGGAACTGCCTGACCCTGACAGTCTGATTGAGCAGGGCGTGTGGATCGAGCAACTCGGCTTTGAATCGGCCTGGGTCTGGGACCACATTCTGCTTGGTGTCGAGCCCCATTTCCCGATCATCGACTCGCTCTCTCTTCTGACTGCGTTGGCAGTAAAAACAAGCACAATCAAACTCGGAACCGGGGTTCTGATTCTGCCACTCAGGAACCCAGTCATTCTTGCCAAGCAACTCTCCAGCATGGATGTTATCTCGGGTGGGCGACTGCTTTTGGGTCTGGCATCGGGCTGGTACAAGCGTGAATTCGATGCCGTCGGAGTCGACTTTCACCAGCGGGGCAAGATCATGGATCAGAGTCTCGACATTCTTGAGCACCTGTGGACCGAGGACCAGACAACCGCCGAGTACCCGCCGCACAATCTAAGAAGCGCGGTCATGTTCCCTAAACCGGAGCAACAGCCCGGGCCACCGATTCTGATCGGCGGATACGCAGACCGGGTTCTCAAACGTGTTGCCACGCGCAGCGATGGCTGGCTCACCTACTGTTACACCGCCACTTCTTATGCTGAAGACAAGGCCCGAATCATCCAGTTGGCCGAAGATGCCGGCCGCGACCCAGCAACGCTTTCTTTCACTAACCAACTGCCGATCGCAATCGGCCCACGGGAAGAAATTGAAGGGCCGATGATGGAATGGCTCGACACGGAGTGGGATTTTGCGTCCTGGAGCAAATCGACCGCAAAAAGCGCAATTATCGGGACGCTGGATGAATGCGCCGAACAGCTCCGCGCCCACTTCGAAAAAGGGCTCGATCGACTGGTCTTTATGCCCTACCGCTACCAGGACGACCAGGTGGAAATGATCGCGAAGGAACTGATCCCGCTGCTCGACTGAAACTGATCACCTCAATACGGGTGATCCGCCCTGATTCACCCCTGAATTTGGCACTTTCTGCCTAAAACAAGTCATCTGGGTAACTTCGCTATTGACGACCATACTGGCTTCGTTGACACTCGACGTCGATGCCCGTTGTCAATCGGGTGCAAACTCTGTCAAACCGGCATAGCGCGATTCGCCAATTCGGAATGACAGCCTGGTGTCAAACCCACTGCAGAGGAGAATGCAGCATGTATAAACGAATAACCAAACTGTTGTTAAGCAGTATCGCCGGTGCTGCCCTGATGGCATTCGCCGTCACGTCGCACGCTGGAGAGAACTGGAGCATGGCCACCTCGTGGGGCGGCGGACCGTTCCTGAAAAAGGATGCCGAAGGGTTCGCCAAGTACGTCGAACAACTCACCGCAGGCCGAATCAAGATCCAGGTCTTTCCCGGTGGTACCCTTGGCAAGGCACTCAAGGTATCTGATACTGTCAAATCCAACGTCGCCCAGATCGGTCACACCTGGATGGGATACGACTGGGGTATCGACAAAACCACTGTAATCTTTGCCAATATGGCCGGAGGGTTGAACCCCGAAGAACTGATCATCTGGCTTTACGAAGGTGGTGGTGCGGAACTCGCATCCGAATATCGGCGTGAGGTATTTGGCGTGGAATCAATCCCGTGCGGCATCTTCCCAACCGAGATCTTCCTGCACTCAACAAAGCGTATCCAGAATCTGGATGACTTCCAGGGACTGAAGATGCGCACCGCCGGCGCGTGGGCCGAAATTGCAGGCAATCTGGGCGCCTCGACGGTGATCCTGCCCGGCTCCGAGGTCTATCCGGCGCTTGAGCGTGGCGTCATCGATGCCACCGAGTGGAGCTCACCGTCAGTGAATCTGCCATCGGGTTTTCACAAGATCGCCAAGTACATCATCATGCCCGGTGTGCACCAGCCCGGCGCGGTACAGGAGTGCCCGATCAATATAGAGGCCTGGAACCGGATCTCCAAAGAAGACCAGGAAATGGTCAAAATGGCCGGTCGCCTGAATGTGTTGGAAAGCTGGACTCGCTACGCCTATCATGATATCGATGCCCTGGACCAGATGCGCGCGCATGGCAACGAGTTCGTAAAGCTCGACCCGGCATTTATCAAAGCAGCCCATGAAGCTGCGGCCAAGTGGAGCGATGCCCAGGCTGCTGCGAGCCCCTGGTTCAAGCGTGCGTTGGATAACCGGCGCAAGTTCCAGACGGCCTTGAGGGAAAACTGGAGTTTCTTCCGCTTCCCAATCGGTATGTAATAGGCGGTTTAGCCTGAACTGTCGTTTAGAGTTACCCTCTAGCTTAAACACTTAAGCCAGTTCCCGGGGTGTCCGAAGGACACCCCGGGAAATTTGTTAACGCCTTTATTTCATAGGACTCGGATCGATGCTAGAGGTGCTCGGCAATTATTTCTCCTTCATCGGGGATATTTTCCGTTTCTTTGCCAAAGCTTATTTCAAGGAACCCGCTTTTTTCTTCTCGCGTGTTCTTGAAGCTCCGACCAGCAGTTTCTACGAACTGCTCTTTGTTTTGTTCCTACTCGGTGTGGTCGTAGCTCTGGCCTGGGGTGTGGTCGCCGGCATTGCCAGGCGGAGCTTGCTTCCTTTCATCCAGGCAGTTGAAACCTATGTGCGACTGTTTGGCAAGATCGGCGCATGGGTCATCACAATCCTTGTGATATCCATGGTTTACGAGGTCATTGCCCGTTATGTCTTCCACGCACCGACCAAGTGGGCCTTTGAAGTGGCGTATATGCTGATGGGCACAGTGTTCATGTTCGGGATAGCCTACTGCCTGCAGATGCGCCGCCATATCCGCGTGGATTTTCTATTCGACCAGGTCAACGATAAAACCAAGGCGATTATTGACCTCGTTGGTTACATGGTGCTGGTACCGATGCTGCTGTGGTTGACTGCCGGGCTATGGGACTATTTCTTCCAGGCCTACCGGGTCGATGAGACCTCGGGCGAATCTGCCTGGAACCCGATTATCTGGCCGTTCAAGTTCACCTTCGTAGTTGCTTTCGTGCTCCTGCTGCTGCAGGTGATGATGGAGGTGCTCAAGAACATCCTGACACTCGCGGGCCGTAAGGTACCGCCACCGCCGCCAGTGGAGGGTCTCGGATGAGCGTTGAATTTGCGCTGTGGATGTTTCCGGCGCTGATGTTGTTTATTTTCCTGGGTTTTCCAGTCGCGTTCTCATTGCTTTCGGTGGCGTTTATTTTTGGTGCAATGCGGTTCGACTTCAGTATCGGCGTTGTCAACGTATTTGCCCAGACAGTCGACGAGATCGCATCAGCCTATGTCTTAGGCGCCGTGCCACTCTTTATCTTCATGGGTTCGCTGCTCGAGCGCTCGGGTATCGCTGAACGACTGTTCGAAGCGATCCACCTGTGGACCCGCCGCCTACCCGGCGGGCTCGCTGTAGGGACAGTGATCCTGTGTGTGATCTTTGCTGCCGCCAGCGGCGTTGTCGGTGCAACCGAATCGGTAGTCGGCCTGCTGGCCATCCCAGTGATGTTGCGCTACGCCTATGATAAGGGACTGATCTCCGGCACAATTTGTGCCGGTGGCTCACTCGGTACCATCATCCCGCCCTCGGTCGTCGTGGTGATTCTCGGTCCGGTTGCCGACGTAGATGTCGGTGGCCTTTTCATGGGCATGTTGTTCCCCGGGCTCATACTCGCCGGGCTTTACATCATTTATATCCTCGGACGATGCATTGTCTGGCCTGCGGATGGCCAGCGCCTGCCGCCGGACGAGAACGATCCGCCGTTCATCCAAAAACTGTGGATCACTGCGGTTGCGCTGGTGCCTCCGCTGATCCTGATCTTCTCAGTACTCGGCACCATCATGCTCGGCTGGGCAACGCCAACCGAAGCCGCCGCCATGGGCGCGGCGGGCTCCGTGATCATGACCATCGCCTATGGCAACTTCACCCTGAAGGCCCTCAAAGAAGCCCTGGTGAAAACCACACTGGTCACCGCCATGATTCTCACGATCCTTCTGGCAGGCAAGGTCTTCGCTACGGTGTTCACGATCTCCGGTGGCCTGGTGGGTACCCAGCAACTTGTGTCCGCAGCTAACCTGAGTGGCTGGGAAACCCTTGGGATTCTTTTGTTGCTGGCGTTTATTGCAGGGTTCGTGCTGGATCTCATCTCGATCATTCTGATCATCATTCCGATCGCGATGCCATTGATTGAGCAGTTTGATTTCTATGGCCTGGACCCGAGTCAGGTAAAGACCTGGTTCTGCATTCTCTTCCTGATCGTGATCCAAACGAGTTACCTGACACCGCCGATGGCACCTGCAATATTCTATCTGCGCGGCATCAGTCCGCCTGAAATTCGCCTGGTACACATGTACAAGGGTGTTCTGCCATTTATTGCGTTGGAAGTCATTGCGTTAGTCCTCGTCGTGCTGCTGCCAGCATTGGCGCTCTGGCTGCCTGAGCAAATGCTGAACATGCGCTTCAAATAGCCAAGATCGAGCGGGATGCAATTAACACGTGCCCAACTGGAAGCGTTTGATCGGGACGGGTTTTTGGTTTTTCCCGAGTTACTTGCACAGGAAGAGATCGACATTCTGCTTAGCGAAACTGAGCGTGTATCCCGGGTCGAGGCGGACGGAATTTTCCGGGAGGGGGACGATCAGCAGGCCAAGAGCCTGTTTCGCCTGCACGAACCAGACGGTGCGACGGCCTCACCCGCGTTCCGCCAGCTTGCCCGGTCACCTCGCTGCCTTGGTTTAGCTCAGCAGGTTCTCGCTGACGATGCACTCTATCTCCATCATTCAAAAGTGAATATGAAAGCGGCGATTCAGGGCTCAACTTGGCCATGGCATCAGGATTTCATGAGTTGGAAACTGGACGGCATCGAACGACCGAACATGGTCACCGTGCTGGTGATGCTGCACGAGGCAACACCCATCAACGGCTGCCTCTACTTCATACCGGGCAGCCATAAGTTAAACCGACTCGATCCGTACTACGACACCTCCACCGCTTACCGTCTATGGGCTGCCGACACTAAAACCATGCGCAAGGCCATGGCGCTTTATCCGGAGCCGGTCTCGGTCACAGGCGCAGCAGGGACCGTAGCTGTTTTTCACTGCAATTTGCTCCATGCCTCTGGGCACAACCTCTCTCCGGTGGACCGCTGGCACGCATTCATGTGTTTCAACACCGTGGCTAACCACCCACAGCCGGTGGAGGACCCCCGCCCTGACTATGTGCGCTCAACCAATTGGAACAAGTTGGTGCTTGGTGACAACAGCCCGATCTCGAATGCCGCGGCCGGTTGACTGGCTGAATTCAGGACCGTTGGCTGCTGTCTTGACTAAGGCCGGAACACAGCCTATCTGCCGATGCGCCTGGCAGCGAGGCCAGACCACCACACTCAGTTGAGCATCTCTGGCAGCGTTACCACCGCAATGCCTTCTGCTTCGAGGCCTTTTCGCACTTCGCGGGCAACGGCAACACCGGTGGATTCGTCACCGTGGACACACAGCGTTTCCACCTGAACCGGAATGACCTTGCCGTGGCGGGATATGAGCTCGCCGTCCCGAACCATGCGGATCGCCTGTGCGCAGGCCGTCGCCGGATCCTTGATCACGGTACCCGGGATCGACCGTGACGCGAGATTGCCATCGTCTTCATACTGGCGGTCAGCGAATCCTTCCCGCGCCAGGCGCAGGCCGAGTTTTTTCGCAGCAGTGTGCATAGCCGAACCAGTAAGTGCGACGTAAATGATCTCCGGATCAGTAACCTGGATGGCACGGCCAATCGCCATTGCCAGTGCCTCGTCTTCGGCTGCCATGTTGTTCAATGCACCGTGGGGCTTAAGGTGGGTAACCGACAAGCCCTCGTAGCGCGCCATCGCCTGAAGAGCACCAATCTGATAGGCGATAAGATATTCAAGGTCCTCGGCAGGCATCGTGATCTGGCGCCGGCCAAATCCCCAAAGATCATTGAACCCCGGGTGAACCCCGACGCTGGCCCCGACCCGGGCAGCGTGGGCAACCAAGCGGCGCATGGTCAGTGGGTCACCTGCGTGAAAACCGCAGGCGATGCTTGCAGACTTGATGATCTCCATCAACTCGGCGTCATTACCGATGTCGTAAGCGCCAAACCCTTCACCGATATCGGCATTAAGATTGATCTTGTCAGCCATGCGCATACTCCCGGCCTAAGAAACTAAAATCAACGTTATGCAACCCGGCATACAAACGGGCAACACCGTACAGTTTACTATAGCATCCAGCCGTTCCAGACCGAGCCAACGACCAGATCGATGAATTCGTCAGCTAGATTTCTGCCCAACGGAGACACCGTCATGGTTGTTGAATTCGGCGAAGAAATTGACCTTCATACGAACCGCAAGGTGACAGCGCTCCATGCCGCGGTGAGCGCACTTGAACTCGCCAGCATCACTGACTTGGTGCCGACCTTCCGTTCCCTTGCGATCCACTATGACCCGGACATCGTCCCCTTCGCCGAACTCGAAATAGAACTCCGCGCTATCCTGCCCGATCTTTCCTCCCATTCATTCTCCGGGCGTGACTGGTCAATACCAGCATGCTATGACCTGGACCTGTCACCCGACCTCCAAGCAGTCGCGGACAGCTGTTCATTGTCGATCGAACAGGTGATCCGCTGCCACAGCGGTGCGACCTACCACGTCTACATGGTCGGGTTCCTGCCCGGCTACCCCTACCTGGGGGACCTCGCTGCGGAGATCGCCTTGCCTCGCAAGATCACACCCAGCCTGCGCATTCCGGCACGTTCTATCGCCATCGCTGAGCGAATGACTGCCGTTTACCCGATAGAGAGCCCAGGCGGGTGGCACGTTATTGGCCGAACACCGATGAGACTGTTCGACGAGACTGCCACACCCCCGGCCCTACTCGCACCAGGCGACCGGGTCCGTTTTTCACCGGTAACTCGTCACGAGTACGATCGCCTGTCGAAAAATGACAGTGGCGTCGACGACGCGCAGCCAAACAAGAATCCGGCAACATGATTTCTACCCTCCGCGTACACAAACCAGGTCTGCACACCACGATTCAGGATCTGGGCCGTTACGGCCTGCAGTCTATGGGGGTACCCGTATCCGGGGCACTGGACTCAAGCGCCCTTCGTATTGCGAATCTCCTCGTTGGCAACGAACCGACGACTGCGGCCCTGGAAGTTCTTGCTGCGGGACCCACGCTGGAGGTCAACACAGAGTCTGTGCGCATCGCCGTTGCCGGTGGAAATGCACTGATTGAACGCCTCTCACCATACCCCCGTCGGCTGCCCACGTTTGAGAGTTTCTGCCTGCACCGGGGTGATGTCTTTTGCATTGGACCCGTGACGGACATGGCAATGACCTATCTTGCCGTCGAGGGCGGCTTTGATCTACCCACTGCGATGGGCAGCCATTCCACGTACACGAGGGGCGGCTTCGGCGGCTTCAAAGGCCGGCAGCTGGCAAGCGACGACGAGCTTTCTCTGATTCTGCCAGCAGCAACGGACAGGGATGAATTGCGCTTCGTTGAGCGCACGCTGCCCGGAGAACCACCCATTCGTGTCATTCCGGGACCGCAGGCCGACTTCTTCACTGCTGCAGCGTTGGACACGCTGTTCAGCCGCGAATACACCGTCTCAGCCGCCGTCGACCGCATGGGTATGCGCCTCAACGGCCCTCAATTAGAACACGCACGCGGCTTCAACATTACCTCTGACGGTACAGCACCCGGTTCGATCCAGGTACCCGGTGATGGCCTGCCGATCGTACTCCTGGCGGACCGGCAAACCACCGGCGGTTACCCCAAGATAGGCTGCGTAATCTCAGCTGATCTACCGACACTGGCCCGACTGCGTCCCGGGAGCACGATCCGGTTCAGCAAGAGCACACTGGAACAGGCAACCGAGGCACGTCGTGAGCGAGAAAACTGGTTTGCCAGATTTCTAGACCAGATCAAGCGGGCGGGCACATCTGGTATTATCGATCCCACCGCACTTCAGACACAGAACCTGGTCAGTGGAGTGGTTGGTCCCGATGATCCCGCCGATTCTGATCGATGAAACTATCCTAATAACAAGATCACCCGGCAGGTTTAAGTGATTGGGAATATCCGACTGACAGAAATCCGATGAACACATTCGGCGTCGGCGCCTCTGTATTGCGCAAAGAAGACGACCGCCTCCTGCGTGGGCGAGGAAAATTTGTCGGCGATATTCAGCTGACAGGAACCCGTCATGTCGCGTTTCTTCGAAGCCCTGCTGCCCACGGTTATCTGCATTCCATCTCGATTCCAAACGAGCACCGTCAACAGGTATTTGTTGCTGATGATCTGCAAACGGTCGCCCCGATCCGGGCGCGTTCGAGCCTGCCTGGTTTCAAACCCTCCGACCAACCCGTACTGGTACGTGACAAGGTCCGCCACGTCGGCGAACTGATCGCGATGTGTGTGGCTGACACACGGGCTGAGGCCGAAGACATCGTTGACACGATCGAGATCGAGATCGAAGAACTACCGGTAGTCAGCGACATGCTCGCCGCTCGCGACACCGAAGCACCCCTGGTACACGAGGCTTGGGATGACAACGTATTTCTGACAACGGAATTTGAACAGAACCTCGACCCTGCCATTGCTCGGTCTGCTGCCTCTGTGACCCGTACAATTCGTACTGCACGCCAGTCAATGAGCCCGATTGAGGGACGCGGAGTCCTCGCGACCTGGGACACCAGGCTCGAACAACTCGTCGTTTATACCTCGACCCAGCAGTCCCATATCGTACGTACCGGGCTTTCCGAATGTCTTGGAATTGAACATGCCCAGATCCGAGTCGTGGCACCCGATGTCGGTGGCGGCTTCGGTTACAAGGGTATTCTTCTGCCGGAAGAAATCTGCCTCGCCTGGGCAGCAATAAAACTGGGGCACCCGCTCAAGTGGCTGGAAGACCGGCGCGAAAACCTCACAGCATCATCGAACTGTCGCGAGCATCACTACACGATTACCGCTTATGGTGATGCGAACGGCAGACTCCTCGCCATCGATGCTGAGGCAACGGTCGACGCCGGCGCCTATTCATCCTATCCCTTCTCTGCCTGCCTGGAGGCGGCCCAGGTGGTCAGCATTCTGCCCGGTGTTTATGACCTGGCCGGGTACCGCTGCCGGACCTATGCTGTTGCCACTAACAAACCCCCCATTCTGCCCTACCGAGGCGTTGCCCGTTCCGGAGTCTGCACCGCACTGGAACTGATAGTCGATGCGCTGGCGCGGGAGCTGTCTATAGAACCAACAGAAGTTCGTTTCAAGAGTCTTGTCCGCCCCGAGCAGATGCCCTTCAACAACATCACCAACAAACATTTTGACAGTGGCGATTACCCTGAATCGCTGCGCCAGGCGATTGAGGCAGTTGATCTCGCCGCCATCCGAAGGCGCCAGAAACGCGGTGAAACAGACGGACGACAGATCGGGGTTGGATTTGCGATGTACTCGGAACAGGGAGCCCACGGGACCACCGTCTACGCCAGCTGGGGAATCCCGATGGTGCCGGGTCACGAACAGTGTTCGGCCCGCCTGACCCCGGACGGCGGACTGGAACTGCGCATTGGTGCCCACTCCCACGGGCAGGGTCTGGAAACCACCCTGGCTCAAGTCGCGCATGAGGTTCTTGGTATCAAGCTGGAACAGATACGGCTGATCCACGGTGACACCGCCCTCACGCCTTACTCGACCGGAACCTGGGGCTCACGCTCAATGGTAATGTCTGGCGGTGCAGTTGCCTGCGCATGCGATGAGCTGGCACGACGCGTGTTGCGCATTGGCGCCAACCTGCTGCAGTGTCCAGTGGAGACCGTTTCGCTGAAAGACGGCACTGTCCACGGCACCTCCGGCACCATCAAACTCGCTGAGATCGCCCGCACCTGGTACCTGAAGCCACAGGACCTGGATTCCGGGGTTGACCCCGCAGGTCTAGAAGTCACTGCAGGATACAAACCCGAAAAGGATTCCGGTACCTTCAGTTATGCCACCCATGCCGCCGTCATCGCTGTAGACCCTCTGACCGGTGAGGTTGAATTACTGGATTATGCGATTGCCGAGGACGGCGGGGTCCTGGTCAACCCGATGATTGTCGAAGGGCAGACCCTCGGCGGACTCGCTCAGGGTGTTGGTACCGCCCTGTTCGAGGAAATGGCCTACAGCACAGACGGTCAACCACAGGCATCCACTTTGTCGGATTATCTTTTGCCGGGTCCGACCGAGGTCCCAGACCCCAAAATCATCCACCTGGAAACGCCCTCCCCCTACACCCGCTTCGGTGTCAAGGGAATTGGTGAAGGTGGCTGTATCGCTCCTCCGGGCGCAATCACCAATGCGATTAACGATGCACTTCGCACGATCGGGGCCGAGCTGTCGGTGCTGCCAGTCACACCGCGGCGCATCGTAGAGGCCGTATCCGTGGCCGATGGAACCTCACCTGGCAAGGCAACAACATGAAACCGGTCGACTTCGAGTACGAACAGGCAAAAAGCATCGACCAGGCGGCCACGCTCCTGGGACAGTCGGCCAACGCCCTGGTTCTTGCCGGCGGCCAGACACTCGGCCCGATGCTCAACTTGCGGCTGGCTCAGCCCGAACTGCTGGTAGACATTACCCGCATCGATGAACTGGTTCGCGTTGAGGAGTCGACGAACCACGTCACGATCGGTGCCTGCGTATCCCATGCCGCGATCGAAGATCGTAGAGTCGCCGATCCGGGTCATGATTTCCTCGCCCGGGTTGCCGGTGGCATCGCTTACCGCGCGGTCCGAAACCGGGGCACTCTCGGCGGCAGCATTGCCAACGCAGACCCGGCTGCGGACTGGGTGACGTGTTTTTCTGCACTCGGTGCGGAGATTCTGATCTCCGATCCAAATGGACAGCGGAGTGTCGAGATCAATGATTTCCTGGTCGGGGCAATGGAAACAACCCTTGGCCCGGGAGAACTCATTGACGGCATCCGCATACCCCGGCTCGGCGGTTCTGTACGTTGCGGCTATGCCAAGATTTCACGCAAACCCGGTGAATTCGCCGATGCCATTGCTGCGATCGTGCATGACCCCGACCATGATCGTTGCCGTGTGGTTGTCGGGGCCACCGAAGGTTTACCCCTGTTGCTAGACAACGATACGCTGGGCCTCGAGTCCGCCGGAGTACTTCCAACTGTACTCGACCCGGATCGGGTACGTGACCATCTTGCAGGACACATGCCGGTTCCGGACGTTTATCGTCTGAACGTCCAGTACGCTGTACTCCAACGTGCACTGGACGATGCACATGCGTTCTCGTCATGAACTCGTTTGAGGTGACTGTCAATGGGCGTCTTCACCGCAGCGCGGTGTCGCCACGCACCTCCCTGGCCGATTTTCTACGCGAGGGAATCGGCCTGACCGGCACTCATCTTGGCTGTGAACATGGAATCTGCGGTGCCTGCACTGTGCTCATCGATGGCCAAATATCCCGCTCCTGCATCACATACGCCATCAGCTGTGATGGTGCGAAAATTGAGACCATCGAGGGCCTGGACGACGACCCGTTGATGATAGAACTGCGCCGGACATTTTCTGAGGAGCACGCACTGCAATGTGGCTACTGTACACCAGGCATGCTGATCACCGCTCGCGACATCCTCGCGCGGCACAAAGATCTCACACCGGCACATATACGGCGCGAGATGAGCGGCAACCTTTGTCGTTGCACGGGCTATCGGGGTATCGTTCGGGCAATTTCACGAGTCGCTGCCCTGCCTCTGGCCGGTGACCGGCAGCAGAGCGCGGTCGGACTCGGTCCAGCGCCGGGGCCCGAAGCAGACGCGCGCCCGACAAAGCCAGTACCGAAGACCAGGGTCATCGAAAGTTCATCGATGCCGCCGACAAGGAACTCACCAGCGGCTGGTCCGGTAGAGATTGAGGTCAACGTGAGTGAGGCAACCCAGTCCGACGGCTGGATCACCATCGCACAGACGTTCACATTACCCCACCCTCGGGGCAAAGTGTGGCCGTTGCTTTCAGACCTCGAAGACGTCTGTGCGGCCCTGCCCGGAATTGAACTCGATGGGCCGCCGCTCGACGGCGTGGTCAATGGTAAAGCCTCGATCAAACTGGGCCCGATCCGACCAGTTTTCGCCTTCTCCGGCAGCCACGCGGTGGATGATCGCAGTTACGCGTCGACCATTGAGGGCGAGGGATCCGACCGCCGGACCCACTCGCGGGTCAGGGCGCGTATCCAGAACCGTTTGATCAATCTCGACGAAGAGAGCACCCGGGTCGAAGTCGAGTTTGGATACACCATTACAGGTCCATTGGCCCAGTTCGGCCGCTCCAGTATTGTCCGTAATCTTGTCGCCCGGCTGACGACCACCTTTGCCCAGAACGTGAACGCCACCTTGTCTGGCCAGCCTGTGGCCAGCGCAGCACCGGCCCGGTTCTGGGACTGGTGGAAAAAGATCCTGACACCCCTGTGCCGATTCGCCGCCCTCTTTAACGGACAACGCCCGCGCTAGAGGCTCAGCGAATTCTCTCAGCCCTGGCTGTGTATGACACACCGGCAGCCACCTATTGACGACTTACCGGCCATGCGATAGCCTCATATATTAACGATAAGACCCGTGTGGAACACCTATGCTACGGCGGGCGTGCAGATGACCGCAGAAGACGTCCTCAAGTTGAAGCCGAACGTCCTCACCAACCGTCAACGAGAGTCATATCTCGAGAACGGCTATCTCCTCGTTGAAAACGCGGTGGACAGCACATGGCTGACACGCCTTCGCGCCGCTACAGACGAGATGATCGAATGTTCCCGTCAAGTCGGCGAATCAGATGCCACCTGGGACCTTGAGAAAGGACACAACGTAGACTCGCCGAAGTTACGCCGCCTGTCGAGTCCGAATGACCACCACCCCGACTACTGGGCTTTCGCTTCCTCCACTTTGCTCCTCGACATCGTTGCCGACCTGATCGGGCCCAACATCAAGTTTCACCACTCAAAACTCAATTTCAAGTGGTCCGGTGGCGGCGAAGAAGTCAAATGGCACCAGGACATCAGCTTCTGGCCACATACCAATTTCAGCCCGTGCACGCTAGGCCTGTACCTGTACGATTGTGATGACAACCAGGGCCCGCTCGGTGTCGTTCAGAAGAGCCATACCGGCCCGCTCTATGACCAGTACAATAACAACGGTGAGTGGGTGGGCTACCTTTCAAACGAAGACATGACAAGCATCGACCAGCGCGACATGATCTACCTACCCGGTCCCGCGGGGTCGCTGACCATCCACAACTGCCGCGCGATCCATGGCTCACAGATCAACCATTCGCCCCAGCCACGGCCATTGCTGCTGAACGTCTATTCCGCGGCCGATGCGATGCCATATACTCACAATCCGCTGTACTCGAAATACGCGGGCACCATCGTACGCGGCCAAGCGGCACAATGGGCTCGCCACGACCCTGGTCCTTGCCTGATTCCTCCCGACTGGTCCGGCGGGTACACCTCAATATTCGCACTGCAGCAGGAAGAACTCGGCGGCTCCAGTTGAGCACTTCAGCGAAGCGAATTCATTAACAGAGTCAAGTGAGCCAGGTGACTATTTTCCACAAACTCTCACAAGGAGTGTCCCGAGCATGTTAAGTGAGAAGCAAACAGCGTTCAGGCGGGAATACCGCTCTCGCATTGCCGGCTGGTACAACGGTTTCATTCACGTTGCAGTGATCTACATCATCGGTATAACGGCGATGTGGATATACATCCAGCACATCGACAACGTGCTGTGGTGGGAATGGTTGACGATCCCAGCAGTCGGCATGGGCTGCAATATTTTCGAGTGGTATTTACACCGTTACATCCTGCACCGACCACTCAAGTGGAACGGTTTTCGGGCCATTTATGATCGTCACACCCTGAATCATCACCAGTTCTTTACTGACCAGGAAATGCGTTTTCGTGATCAGGCAGACTGGCGGGTGACTTTCTTTCCCCCGTATGCGCTGGTTGTCTTCATCCTGATCTCGGTTCCCGGCGCTGCCGTGCTTAGCTTTCTGGTAACGCCAAACGTCGGCTGGCTTTTTATCTGCACCACAACCAGCACCTACCTGATCTACGAATTCATGCATTTCTGCTGCCACGTCGATGAAAACTGGTTCGTCCGCTATTGTCCTTTCGTCAACACACTGCGACGTCACCATACAGCACATCACAATTCACGTCTCATGATGGAAAAGAACATGAACCTGACATTCCCCATTGCAGATTGGTTGTTCGGCACCTCCGATCTCGACTGCGGACTGATTGGGCACCTGTTCAACGGCTACGGTACGAAATACGTCAAACAGAACCTCAAGGGCAAACCGATGTCGCCAGACGAAGCGGCTGCGACACCAATACCTGCGGACTGACAACGCTCCGATGCCCAGCAACATCAAACTGATTCTGTCTCTGGTCGTCGCTCTTGTCGGGCTGGCGGCCTATCTGCTGGAGCGGAGCTTGGGCAATCCGACGGTTGGCCTGATTGCTGGCCTTCTTGCGGTGTTCATGATCCTGTCAATGTGGATCTTTCCCGAGGCCCGTCGCAAGCCAAAACAACAACCGTAGACAAGACCGCCAAGCCTATGGGCTGTCAACGTGCCCTGGCTCAGGAAGATTCGATGGTGCGACCCAGTACCCAGTTGGCGATAGCGTGCACGCCAGGCTCGAGAAAGGCTGCGCTTTTAATTGCTGTTCTTTTTCAGGCAGGATATCTTAAACAACTGGGGGGAACATGAATTTCGAGAATCCGATTGAAGGCGGCAGGGTGTTGGAGGATACCATCGTCCCTGAATGTGAGCCCTGGAGTGTCAAGTTGAACAAAGGCGATGTGCTCCGCCTGGTTGACCTGGAGGGCCAGCAAGCAGTGGATTTTCTTTGCTACAGTGCCGACGATCCAGCCGACAGGTACAACGCGGCAAACACGATCAAACTCAACGGTAACATTTACCTGGGACAGGATGCGGCACTATGGTCAGTACGCGCCCGCAAATTGATGACCATCATTGACGATACCTGCGGATACCATGACACGATTTATGGTTGCTGTTCGGTTGAGGTGGACGATGTACGATTCGGAAAAAACAATGGTAAGGGGTGTCAGGGCAATTTTGAGGCGGAACTCGCCAAGCACGGTTTGGGTCAGAAAGACATTGTGGCCAATGTCAACTTTTTCATGCGCGTTCCAGTCGAAGAGTCCGGGGCATTGAGCATCGTACCGGGTCTATCTAAACCGGGAGACTACCTCAGTTTGCGCGCGGAACAGGATATCTTGGCAGTTTTGTCGAATTGCCCAGAGTGTCTGAATAATGCAGCCGGCTTCAAACCGACCCCGATTCGCGTCATCGTTTACTCTGCTTAGTGACGGGTACAAACACAGCGAATTAGATTAATAATGTTCTGCCATCTGCTGAGGGGTGGTGGGAACTGGATCGATTTCAACTAGCCGAAGCCCGTCAACATAAGCCGCACACAGTCGGAACTGACCCATGGAACCTGTGAAGTGGGGTGTCATCGGGACGGCACGGATCGCAATGGACCGTGTCATCCCGGCCATGCAAAGCACACCGGATTGTGAGATCGTGGCCATCGCCTCGCGTAACGACGAGACCGCTCGGTCCGCGGCCTCCAGCGCGGGGATTGAGCGCGCCTATGGCAGCTACCAGGCTCTACTCGATGATCCCGGAATCGATGCGGTCTATCTACCGCTGCCCAACCATCTGCATCTCGCCTGGTGTCTCAAAGCACTCGAGGCCGGCAAACATGTGTTGTGCGAGAAGCCGATCACCCTCGATGCAGCCGAGGCCAGTCAGCTGATTGCCTTTCGTGACCGTGCACACCTGGTCATCGAGGAGGCCTTCGCGATACGCAACCACCCGCAGTGGGACACCCTGCACGAGGTACTCAACTCGGGCGAGATCGGCTCTCCCATCTCGGCCCAGGCGACGCTTGCCTACAGCAACCTGGACCCGGCCGACATCCGCAACCGTCCGGAAGACGGCGGCGGCGCCCTCTACGATATCGGCAGTTACGCGATCACCGCCTCGCGACTGGTGTTCGACGCTGAGCCCCGGCGGGCAATTGCGCTGATCGACCGCGACGCCCGCTTCGGAACCGATCGGCTGACCAGTGCGATTCTCCAATTTCCGCATGGTCACGCCAGCTTCAGCGTGACTACGCAGGGCGGCCCGGCCGCTGGTGGTTCCCATCAGCACTTCGGGCTGGTCTGCTCCAAAGGATGGCTGCGCGCCGAGTTCCCGTTTGCGCATTCGACTCCGGCAGGTTGCCGTCTGTTTGTCGGCGACCACAAGAGCACTGGGACCCGTCCGAGCCGTGAGATCACCCTACCAGCGGTCAACCAATACGCGCTTCAGGCGGAAAGGTTTTCCCGACTCGTACGAGGAGAGAAAGCGAGGAGTTTTCCGCTTGAAACTGCCCTCGCCAACATGCGCGTCATCGATGCGCTGTTTCGCTCTGAACAATCCGGCAGCTGGGAGACGGTCTGACACTGATACCCGGCCCGTCCTTTGGCTGCTGACACGGACCAATTCTGACCAGCCGGTCATGACCTGGCGATTAGACCTGATCCGGATCCCAGTCTGTGGGAGGCCAGCCCGGATGCTGGACATAAGTCACTCTCGACAGCCAGCCGGCATCGATCGGCATCGAGATTCCGGTGATCGCGCGAGCCTCGTCCGAGCATAAAAAGTAGATGCCATCGGCGATCTCCGCTGGCTGGACCATGCGACCCAGCGCACTTTGTTCGTGCATCTGTCCCGGATCGCGATAGCCCGCGTCTATACGGGCCTGCATCTGTTCGGTCAGCACATAACCCGGCGCAACCGCATTGACGCGAACACCGTTGCGCCCAAGGTCAGAGGCAAGAACACTGGTCAGGTGACTGATCGCTGCTTTACCGGGCCCATAGGCAGTCAATGGAAAGGCCATCACCGCCGAGGTCGACGAGATATTGACAATACATCCCGTCCGGCTGTTGGCCATGCGCTGACCGAATTCCCGGCAACAAAGGTAAGTACCACGATAGTTGACCGCCCAGACCCGGTCGTGTTCGCCGATGTCCATGTTGCGAATAGAGGTAACATTCTGTAGCAGACCCGCTGAATTCACTAGAACATCGGCAACACCACGGGCTTCATCGACTGTGTTCGCAAGTGTGGCGACACTGTCGTCCTGTGCGACATCGACGGTAAGGGGCATCGCCTGCCCGCCTGATGCAACGATCTCTGCGGCCACGGCTTCGGCGCTGGAAGTATTGAGATCCGCAACAATGACAAAGTCACCATCGTCGCCAAATCGCTTCGCTGTTGCCCGACCGATACCACTGCCACCGCCGGTGACCACCACGGTACGGTTGTTACTCATTTCACTTTCCTTGTGTCTGTGAAACGCCACTCAGCGCTGTGGGACGTTTTCCGGCATCGACCCTGGTTGCCCATCAACACACCTGGCAGAGCACCTCTGAGGGAGGAATCGAAAACGACGTGACCTGACAAAAGTGAACGCATAAGATGACTAATTTCCCCTGGAAGAAAGTAGCTCATGGACCGAAAGCAGTATACGAAAGCATTCGACCTGGGCCAAGCTGGCATCAGGCCACAGTTGGGCTCGACAATGCGGTGTTTCGTTGCCCCGGGCCGGAAAGCAGGGAGCGGTATACTGTCCGTGGCACATAACACTGGAAAGGGGAACCAAAATGGCGGAGTGTTTGACTGGCGCCCGCTATCTCGCTCAATCGCTCCATGATTACGGCGTCACCGATGTCTTTTTTATGGAGGCGATTCTGCGCCACACACTGCTGGAGCTAGAGAAGCTCGGCATACGACGGGTCCTGGCGCATTCGGAGAAAGGGGCTGCCTACATGGCCGACGGCTACGCCCGGGCATCCGGTAAAGTCGGGATCTGCATGGCACAATCGGTGGGTGCGGCCAATCTGGCGGCGGGTCTGCAGGATGCCTACCTGGCCCGCTCACCGGTCATCGCATTCACCGGACACAAGGCGATTCCCGAACTGCAGAGAAACGCCTACCAGGAAATTGCGCATCCCGCTCTGTATCAGTCGGTCACCCGCTTCTCGGCCAGCATCGAGGATACCAGTCAGTTACCCATCCTGTTACGCCAGGCCTTTCGTGAGGCCACCGGCCCGACACCACGGCCCGCACACCTCGACTTCGTGGGCCACACCGGCGAGGTGATGGAGTTGGGACCGGTAGACGAGCCGGTCGCAGTCGATACCCGTCACGGCCGGCTGCCCGCTTATCGGAATCGGCCCGATCCCGACGACGTCCTGCGCGCTGCCCGGCTGATTGACACCGCGAGGCAGCCAGTGGCGGTGATCGGTAGCGGTGCCGTGGTCGCGGGCGCTGCAGACGAGGTCCGTGCACTGGCTGATACAGGCATCCCTGTGGCCTATGCTCTGGATGGTAAAGGACTCGTCGATGACAACCGGGAATCTACGCTTGGTGCGGTCGGTAACTACTCCGCACCCTACGCCAACAAAGTGATTCACGACGCCGATCTGATTCTCTACATCGGCAGTGACACCAGTGACATGGCGACCGGAAACTGGCGTGCGCCACACCCCGAGGCGGCTATCGTCCAGATCGATGCGGACCCGGCTGAGATTGGTCGGAATTTCCCAGGCGTCACCGGCATCTGCGGTGATCCAGGCCTGGTCCTACGGGATCTGGTCGAGTTGCTGCGGTCGGATCGGGGCAGGGATTGGATCGAGCGCACTCATGCGCTGCGCCGGCAATGGCTGGAAGAAGTCGAACCTCGTTCGGTATCCGAGGCCAGACCCACCACCGTTGAGCGTCTTTGTCGCGAGATTGAACGCGCACTTCCAGAAGACGCTCTGTTGGTCGCCGACACTGGATACAGCGGCATCTGGACCGGCACCCACATCAAGCTTAATGGCTGTGGCCAGGACTACCTCCGGGCCGCGGGTTCGCTGGGCTGGGGTTTCCCAGCTGCGATTGGCGCCCAATGCGCGCTACCCGGACGACCCGTGGTGTGCTTCTGCGGCGACGGCGGTTTCTACTATCACCTTTCGGAATTGGAGACTGCCCGCCGGTGGAACCTCCCGGTAACAGTGATCGTCAACAACAATGCTTCTCTCGGGCAGGACATTTCCGGCGTGAGGGAAGTTTATGGGGCCGAGACCGGCCGGGCAGAAGATTTGACGCACTTCGAACCGGTGGATTTTGCGGAGGTTGCCAAGGCGTTCGGCTGCCAGGGGATCCGGGTCGAGGAACCGGGCTCTTTGGCCGATGCGATCACAAACGGCATCGCCAGCAACCAGCCCACGGTCATCGATGTCGTCACCGATCCTGAGCCCCGTGCTCCGGATGCCTGGTTTCCACCGCCATCTCAATGAACACCCAACCCCAGGCATCGGAATCCGTCTTGCTATGAACGAAGACTTTTCATCATGCCGGTAGTCCCCGCAACCATCGGCCATCAGCACGTCGTCGCATCGGGCCACGAGCTGGCGACATTTGCAGCGTTCGAGATACTGGAGAACGGCGGCAATGCGGTAGACGCCGGTGTCGCGGCGATTCTGAGCCTGGGCGTACTGTACAGCGATCAGGTGAGCGTGGCCGGCGTCGCGCCGATGATGATCCACGACGCGGCATCGGCACAGACTGTTACGGTCGACGGCGTCGGCGGGTGGCCCGCTGCACTAGACGTCGACGGCTATATCGAACGCCATGGCGGCGAGATTCCACTGGGTGTGCGCCGCACCGTGGTACCGGCTGCACCGTCGGCCTGCCTGACGGCGCTGGAACGCTGGGGCACGATGCGGTTCTCTGATGTCGCGGCGCGTGCGGCCGGTTATGCGAGTGAGGGCTTCGCGCGACATCCGGTTATGGTCGATTACATCACGCAGTTCGCCGATCGCTATCGGCACTTTCCGGACAACGTCTCCATCTGGCTGGCAGATGGTGCGCCACCGGCGGTCGGCAGTTTGCTGATACAAGCCGATCTTGGGCGCACGCTCCACTATCTGATCGATCAGGATCGTGCGGCGGGCGATCGGTCAGCCGGTCTTGAAGCTGTACGGCATGCATTTTATGAAGGCGATATTGCCTCAGCAATTCTGCGTCAGCACCGTGAGCTGGACGGTATTCTGAGCGCTCAGGATCTTCGCGACTACCAGGCCAGAGTCCTACCGACGGTGGCGCGTACTTTTCGCTTCAACGGTGAAGACGTCCGTATCCACAGCTGTGGTGCCTGGTCGCAGGGCCCGATGATGCACGAGGCGCTGTCGATTTTGGACGCTGTCGATCTGCACGGGCTGGGCTACGGCAGCGACGCCTATTTTCACGCGATTGCTGAAGCACTGAAACTGACCCTGGCCGACCGTGAGGCCTACCTGGGTGATCCCGATTTTGTCGAGGTGCCGCTTGCGACGCTGACCAGTGCCGCATACGGTACCGAGCGGGCCCGCCTCATCGACCCCGCACATGCGTCACCCGGAATGCCGATGCCGGGTCGGGTGGAAGGCGTAGAGCCCTACCTTTCACCGGTGGTCGTGCGCACCGAACCCGAACGCCTGCCTGGCGACACGTCAATCGTCACGGTCATCGACCGGCACGGTAACGCTTTTTGCGCAACCCCTTCTGATACCAGCTGGGACACCCCAGTGGTGCCCGGGACCGGGCTTGCCGTGTCGTCACGCGGGCAGCAATCCTGGGCAGTGCGGGATCATCCATCATGCCTGGCACCCGGAAAACGCCCGCGGTTGACGCCGAACCCCTGTTTTGCCGAAGTGCCAGGCAAATGGATCATGCCATTCGGCACCCCAGGCGGTGATCAGCAGGTACAGGCCAACGTGCAGGTTCTGCTGAGTCATCTGGCATTCGGGCTGCCGTTGCAGGATGCTATCGAGGCGCCACGGCTCATCACCCACAGCCATCCTGACAGCTTCGTGCCTCATGCGGCCTCACCGGGGCGACTGACCATTGAGGGGCGTGTCGCCGAATCCGTGACGGCGGCACTGGCCGAGCGTGGGCATCAGGTCGAAAGATTACCTGACTGGACCCATCGAGTGGCCGGCGTGTGCGCGGTCCGCAAGGACCAGCTGAGTGGAGAGATCTATGGTGGTGCCGATCCAAGGCGCATGAGCCGGGCAATGGGTATCTGACTTTCATCACTGCTCGGCGACAACAGACCGCCCTGGCGCGGACCCTGATACAGTGTGAGTTTCCGGTCACCGAGAACCTAGGAGGAACAAAAGGCAATGAAAAAACTGGGATTTATAGGCCTTGGCATGATGGGCAAGCCGATGGCCAGAAACCTGCTCAAGGCGGGTTACGAGGTCACGGTGCTCGATCTGAACGCAGCGGTTGTCGACGAGTTGGCCAGCGAAGGCGCCGCCCGGGCAGAAAACCCCTCACAAGTGATGGACCGGTGCGAGGCAGTCATCACCATGCTGCCGGGTTCGGCCGATGTGGAACTGGTGGTACTGGGAGAACACGGGTTACTGTCGTCAATCCAAGCCGGGCACCTCGTCATCGACATGAGCACCATAGATCCGATGGTTTCAAACCGTCTTGCCCTCCAGATCGGCGCAGCTGGGGGGCAGATGATAGACGCCCCAGTCAGTGGCGGTGAGACGGGGGCCATCAACGGTACCCTGACGATCATGGTCGGTGGTCCGGCGGCCGCACTTGATCGCTGTCGCGAGGTGCTTTCCGCCATGGGCACTAAGCTGGTTCACGCCGGCAACGAAGCGGGCATGGGCGGCAAGGTCAAGTTGGTCAACAACATGATCACCGGAATATCAATGATCGCTACCTCGGAGGCCTTTCTGACAGGACTCAAGGCGGGTCTCTCGATGGAGACTATGGTTGACGTCGTCAGGGCCAGCAGCGGTGGGACCTGGGTACTCGAGAATCATTTTCCGAACACCGTGTTGAAAAACCAGCACGAGCCAGGCTTTATGCTCGATCTCATGTATAAGGACATTGGTCTCGCTGTGTCACTCGCTAACGACGTGGCTGTCCCTGTACCTGTGGGTGCTCTGGTGCGCCAGGTGTACCAGAGCGGTCGGGCCGCGGGCCTGGGGCGCAAAGATTTCTCTGTCGTCTGGAAACAAATGGCCAAGACCGCGGGCCTGGGTACCGAAAACGCCGACTGACCCAAACGACCTAAAACAAGTTGTGTTCGAGACGCTCGGAATCAGAGGTGTTATTCTTGTTTTGAGACCGAATAGGAGAGTCATGCTATGAAAAACAACAAGGGATTTATTGTCCTGGTGGATATCAGTGGCTACACCCGATTTGTCAGATCACACAAAGTCAGCAAGATTCCAATCCTCGGCAAGAAGTTCGAGGACATCAACGAGGAGCATGCTGAGACGATCATCAGTGACCTGCTTGAGAAAGTACTGGAAGAACTGGATGACACGCTCATTGTCAACAAGCTTCAAGGCGACGCCGCGTTGTTTTATGCTGTATCCGATGACCCGGAGAACTTCTCAGAGAAGATCATCGCAAAGCTTCAGACCTGTTTTGATGTCTTCAACACTCGCCTGAATGAGCTCGTATTCTGTCAGGCTTGTCCGTGTGACCCCTGTCAGCAGGTCGGGAAACTGAAACTGAAATCCATAGTCCATTATGGTGATTTCCTGATCAAGAAAGTCAGCCGGTTTGAGGAAATAGCAGGTGAAGACGTCATCCTGGCCCATCGTTTAATGAAAAACAGCGTCGAAGCTTCTGAATACCTGCTCTACACTGACAACGTCGCCAAACTCAAAGATTTCAGTTATCTCGGCGATCTGGACCACCGTACTGAGCAATGCGAGGGCCTTGGCGATGTCGATGTAGCCGTGTTTTATCCAGAAGGATTTTCTCAAGCTGGCCAGCCGCCCGAAAAAGTCTCCAAGCTGAAACAATTTTTGTTGATGAAGGAATTTTTCAAAGCTCCAAAAACACGAAAGATTCTGGAAGACCAGTTCTCGACCCAAGCGACCTAACGGCAAACCTGCCATTTCAAAGAGTGAAAAGACCCGCTGGACGGTCACCGTGTATGTTTACTCTTTCGTTGTCCTGGCCCACCCGACGGGTGAGACTTCCGTTCTGATACGGACCGAGATCTGAATCGTAAAGAAGGCGTCATCATGAGACAGATGCAACTGACCAAGCCCGGCGGGCTCAACAACCTTAAGCTGGTCGACGTAGAGCCGCCCCGGGTCAAGGCAGACGAGATCCTCATCAAGGTGGTGGCCAGCAGCCTCAATTACCACGACCTGATGGTGGCTCTGGGACAGATCCCGACCGAAGACAGAAGAGTCCTGCTGGGAGACGCCAGCGGTGAGGTCGTTGAGACCGGGTCCGACGTCTCCAGATGGCAGGTCGGAGACAAGGTCATGAGCGCCTGTTTTCCGCGCTGGATCGAAGGTCGCCCGAATAAGGCCCTGATGAGTTTCATTGGCGACCACGAGGATGGTTACGCCACCGAATATATTGCCCTGCCCGAGACAGCGGTGACCCGGATGCCCGGTAACTGGAGCCTGGTCGAGGCGGCAACACTGCCCTGTGCCTGTCTGACGGCCTGGCGCGCACTGGTTGACGAAGGCGATCTCAAGGCCGGCGAAAGTGTACTGGTTCAGGGATCCGGTGGTGTGTCGGTTTTTGCCTTGCAGCTGGCCAAGTCCATGGGTGCCCATGTCGTGGCGACCTCTTCATCGGATGAAAAACTCGAAAGGCTCAGGGACCTCGGGGCCGACGAGCTCATCAACTATCGAAGTACGCCTGAGTGGGGCCGGGAAGTGCTGGCCCGGACCGGCAAGGCGGGTGTGGATCACGTGATCGAAGTGGGTGGCGGTGGTACTTTCAGCCAGTCAGTGACAGCAGCCAGTTTTGGCGGTCACATTGCCTTGATCGGTGTCCTGAGCGGACCCTCGGCAAGCGACATCGTGCTGCCAAGGATCTTCATGAAACAGGTCAGAACCAGCGGCATCGCGATGGCGAACCACCAGTCACAGAACGCAATGGTCGATTATCTCGAGAAGTCAGATTTAAGACCGGTCATCAGTGACACCTTTGATCTGGCAGACCTGGCCAAGGCTTTCCAGCACCAGAAGGACAACAAGCACTTCGGCAAGATCTCCATCACGATGAGCTGATCACAAAATAGAATTCGACCTGAAAGTGGTCTGCCAAGACTCCTTTCAGGTCGATGAACAGCTCAGCGCGATTAGCAAGAATCAACCAGGTTGTTTTGGATCAGGACCGACACGCTCCCCGTAGAAAGAGCCTTCAAATATACGGCGGCGTGGGCTTCAGTTCGCCACTGCTGTCGCCTGCTCCTCTGCCTGATTCTGGCCAGTCAGCTCGATACATTGTAGGCCGACGCGGATCGTCTCTCGGGTCGCCTCGTCCACGGAGCGGTAGGGCTTACGGGGAGAACCACCGGGCCGGTCGAGCAGCGCCATCACCTCCTTAACAAAGACATAATTGGCAGCGCCGCTCTTGGCCAGCAGGTGGTAAAGCCGGTCTATAACTTGCTGATGGTGAGCAGCCTTTCCAAAACGCCCAGCCACCAGGTGTTCGCAATAGGCCACCACATCCGGTGCACAGATGTTGGATATGGTCGACACGATCCCTACCGCGCCGCGGCTGAAGCAACTCCCTGCGTAAGGCTCGAGTCCAACGAAGCAGGCCAGGCGGTCGCGAATGGCATAGATCGATTCGGACATCTGATAGAGGTCTTTCGTGCTGTCTTTAAATGCGACAATGTTAGGGTGATCGACCAGATCATCGAGAAGCGCAGAGTCGATATTGATTCCAGTCCGCGGTGGATTGTTGTACAACATCACGGGCAGTCCCACGTCAGCCACCTCATTGAGGTGTGCAACCACTTCCGAGCGACTGGGCATAGCATAGGGTGGCGGAAGCACCAGGCAACCATCCAGTCCGATATCCCTCGCTGCCTCAGTCAGCGCTACAGTCTCTCGCGTGCCGATTGCTGAAGTCCCACCGACAACCGGCACACGGCCAGCTACCTGTTCATGAAAGATCCGGAAAACGTGCACACGTTCTTCGTCGTTCAGACTGAACCACTCTCCCGTACTGCCCACAGCGACAAGACCCTGTACGCCTTCACTGATGAAAAGATCGATGAGCAGGCGTAGGGATCCCTCGTCTACTGTTCCTTCCTGTGTAAAAGGTGTCACGGCAGCCGGGAAAACACCCTTCCAGTCACAGCGTAGCTCGGTCATGGCTTGATCTCCGATGTAGTTGTATAAGGTTTGGGCAATACAGTCATCCGGCTGCTATTTTTCTCTGTCTCTGGGCAGGATCTCCTTCATTTCCGGGTGGTTTCTAAGAAGCCTCCGAACCCTGCCCAAGCGATGAGAATGTTAGATCAAGAAGCCGGGATTGAAAAGAGCCAGCATCCGAACCCAATTTGATAACACGGCTCTCATGCTTTTGTATCCAGCAGACAGACATCCAAGATTCATGCATGTATCCCGACGCCTTGGCCGTTCAGCCCTGCCCCCACCTTCCCAGGATACAATCTCCGGGATTGCCCGGAAACAAGGAGCAGGCCATGACGCGTTCGGCTGACTGGTATTTCGATTTCATCTCACCCTACTCTTATCTGCAGTTCAAGCATTTTCATCGACTGCCGGCCTCACTCGAGGTGTACCTCGTTCCCGTGCTGTTCGCCGGCCTGCTCAATCACTGGGGCCACAAAGGACCCGCTGAGATCCCGGCCAAACGAGTTGAGATGTACCGCTACTGTCACTGGTACGCCGGGCGCCTGGGGATTTCCTTCAGGACGCCCCCCGCACATCCCTTCAACCCCCTCAAAGTCCTGCGTCTGGCGATTGCCCTGGAGGCGAATCACCGGGCCGTGGAAACGATCTTCGACTACATCTGGGCTGAAGGCAACGACATCCACACCCAGGAAGGCTTCGCTGCTCTTGTGGCCCGCCTGGGGGTCACCGACGCAGATGACAGAATCTCATCGACCACAGTCAAGCAAGCGCTACACGACAATACCGAGCAGGCGGTCGCCGCGGGCGTCTATGGCACCCCGACGTTTGTGATTGACGGTCAACTGTTCTGGGGATTCGATCGAACAGAAATGCTGCTTGAGTACCTCGAGAATCCGATGCTTTTCAAGAGCCAAGAGATGCGGCGGCTCATGGACGTACCCATGACCGCCGAACGACGCCGCTGACCTGGCAGCCGCGCCGGTTGCCGCTTCTATTCCTGGTGTCTGCTCTGTGCCCTAGTCAAGCTCCGCCTGGATCACCTCTTGTCCCCGAACCAACGTCCAGGTCACCAGGCGTTTCATAACCTTACCCAGCGACTGGTCGAAAGCGGCGACCACCGCCTCCAGGGTGCTGTCGTCGGCTTTCACGTAGGACTGATCACCCCACGACCCGACGATCATTCTTTTGGGCATGCGCACCAGTTTGGCACTGACCGCGACGCGGGCCCTGGGATTACCATCTTTAATGTAGTCCACCTGGAATTCGCGAAGTTCGGTTTTCAAGGTGAAATCCGCCCGCAGACCCACCGATTCACGGCCCACCGCAACAATACGACCACTGTTTTCAAATGATTCAATGATCAGTGTCTGCACCATCTTTGGTGCGGTGTCGACCCAGTTGGCCTGCGCAAAGTACTCCAATTCATGCAGCCGGCGCTGCAAGGCGATGCGCATGGTACTGAGGCCGGCGCTGGCCGTCGGCGTTTCAATCACCATCTGCCAGGACACCGTTGGCGCCTGCTGGTCAAACTGACTCTTGGGACTGAGGTTGAAAAAACGTGGCGGCGGCCGGTTTCCTGGCAAGGAAGCACAACCACTGATGGTCGCGGCACCCAGCGTGCCGATCACTGCTACTGCCTGTCGTCTGGTAAGGGTCATTGATCTTCACTCCTGAACCCGGCCTGGCGATCGCCAAACAGGAAAAGAGAGGGGTCACGTTCGAGTTCCCGGGACACCCGGTTGAGGGAAGCAACCAGGCCGCGGAATTCACGGAGGGTGAGTGTCAGTTCGTACAGGCCGGTCTGGGCAAATTCACTGAGTGGCTCCCGGCTGTCTCTGACCAGTTCCTCAGTCTCTTCTGAAAGGCGCTTGATCGATGCAGCAGCAGAACTGAAATCATCCAGCGCAGCAGTGATCCTCGGCCCATTATCATCGGCAACGCTGCCAAACCCGGCGATCGCCTGACGCAGGGTCACGGTTGTGTTGCGCACTT